>Ga0316208_1002111_pt1 | contig 16866 bp, 9 predicted proteins | sample 3monopyrite_MG_FD_204944 | JGI IMG/M metagenome (GOLD analysis project Ga0316208, IMG submission 204944) | Microbial mat bacterial communities from mineral coupon in-situ incubated in ocean water Damariscotta River, Maine, United States -... | ecosystem: Environmental > Aquatic > Marine > Coastal...
GATGGCCTGCCGGAAATTCAATCCATCGCCCCGGATGAACCGCGCCGCCCCTGGAGCGTCAACCCCGCGGATCTGGCCGGAACCGTGGACCTGATGAGCGCGCTTTACCGCGTCGCCCGGCCGCAACCGCGCGCCGGTCTGTGCGGCTGGTCGCTGGATACATTCGATGGCCGCCGGCACGCGCGCATCCAGCTTGACGCGGCGCCGCCTGATCCGGACGCCGGGCGTGTGACCTGCCAGGCCGCCTATCAGCGGGTCGCCGGCTACGCGCCCGGGGATCTGGCCGACCGGCGGTCCTATCCGTTCACCCTGACCTATGCCGAGGATCCGGCCGGGCTCTGGCAGCTTGCGCAGGCCGTCGCGCAAACGCCCTACGGTCGGGTTCGGCTTCTGCGTCAGGACTGAAGTCACGCTTCTCAAGGGGATACCCATGACCAGCCTGCCCATCGACGCCTTGCTGCCCGCCCTGCGCGACGCCATCGCCGCGCAGGGGCAGGCCGTCTTGCAGGCGCCGCCTGGCGCGGGCAAGACAACCCGCGTGCCGCTGGCCTTGCTTCCGCAGGTCGCGGGACGGATCATCATGCTGGAACCCCGGCGCCTGGCCGCGCGCGCAGCCGCCGAACGTATGGCCGAAACGCTGGGTGAAACCGTGGGCCAGACGGTCGGTTACCGTATCCGGGGCGAATCGCGGATCGGCAAGGCCACCCGTATCGAGGTCGTCACCGAGGGCATTCTGACGCGGATGCTGCAAGGCGATCCGTCGCTGGACGGCATCGGCGCGGTGATCTTCGATGAATTCCACGAACGCTCTCTGAATGCCGATCTGGGCCTGGCCCTGACCCTGGAATGCCGTGCCGCGCTGCGTCAGGACCTGGTGCTGGTGGTGATGTCGGCCACGCTGGATGCGGCACCGGTGGCCGCGCTGCTTGGCGAGGCCCCCCTGCTGACCGCCGAAGGACGTGCTTTTCCGGTCGAAACCCGCTGGCTGCCCGCCCCGCTGCCGAAAGGCGCCCGCCTGCCTGCCGCCATGGCCGACCTGATCGCACAAGCCGCCGCCGAAACCGATGGCGGCATCCTGGCCTTTCTGCCCGGCGAGGGCGAAATCCGCCGCACCGCCGCCGCGCTGCATCATCGCCTTCCAGCCGACATGCATCTGCACACCCTGTTCGGCGCGATGGAGTTCGCGGCTCAGCGCGCCGCCATCGCCCCGGCCACGCAGGGCCGAAAGCTGGTTCTGGCCACCTCGATCGCCGAAACCTCGCTGACCATCAGCGATATCCGCGTGGTGGTCGATGGCGGGCTGGCCCGGCGCGCACGGTTCGATCCCAACTCGGGCATGAGCCGGCTGGTCACCGACCGCGCCAGCCTGGCCGAGGCCGAGCAACGCCGAGGCCGGGCCGGGCGCGTCGCACCGGGTGTCTGCTACCGGCTTTGGACCAGGGGGCAGGAAGGCGCGCTGCCCGCCTTCGCACCGGCTGAAATCGAAACCGCCGATCTGTCCGGGCTGGCGCTGGAACTGGCGGCCTGGGGCTCGGATGACGGGCTGAGCTTCCTGACCCCGCCACCGCCCGGCCCACTGGCCGAGGCGCGCGCGCTGCTGCACGATCTGGGCGCGCTGAAAGCCGGGCGCATCACCGGCCACGGGCGCGCGATGGCCGCCCTGCCCCTGCATCCTCGATTGGCGCATATGCTGCTGCGCGCCGGGACGGGCGCCGCGCCGCTGGCCGCGCTGATCGCCGACCGGGACCCGCTGATCGGCGCGCCCGCCGACCTGTCGCTGCGCCTGAAGGCGCTGGACGATCCGCGTGCCTTTCGCGCCGACCATCCCTGGAACACGCGCGTCGAAACCCTGGCCCGCATCCGGCAAGAAGCCCGGCGTCTGACGCGCCTCGCCCCCCCCGATCAGGGCCTGACCCCGGCCGAGATGGCCGCGCTAGCCTATCCCGATCGCATCGGACTGCGCCGCAAGGGGGACGCGCCGCGTTACCTGCTGTCGGGCGGCAAGGGGGCGGTGTTCGACCCCGCCGACCCGCTGGCCGGGTCACGGCTGATCGTCGCCACCGATCTCGATGGCGATCCGCGCGAAGCCCGCATCCGCCAAGCCCTGCCGATCGCCGACTCAGCCTTGCGGGCACTCTTTTCCGACCAGATCACCTGGCAGGACCTCTGCGACTGGTCCCCGCGCGATCAACGCGTCGCCGCCCAAAGCCGCGAGACGCTGGGCGCGCTTGTGCTGGCCGAGCGCCGTTGGGCGCCACCGGTTGAGGTCCGCGCCCGTGCGGCTCTGGACGGGTTTCGCCTTCTGGGTATCGCGCAATGCGGCATGACAGCAGCGGCCCGGCGCCTGCAAACCCGCGTCACCCTGCTGCGCGATCAGGGTGCGGCGCTGCCGGATTTCAGCGATGCCGCGCTGGCGGCCAGCGCCGAGAGCTGGCTGTTGCCCTACCTCACCCAGGTGCGAACAGCAGAGGACCTGCGAAACCTGGATATGCTCGCCGCCCTGCGCGGCGCCTTGACCTGGGAGCAAACCCAAAGGCTGGACCATCAGGCGCCGGCACATTTCATTACCCCGCTGGGCAACAAGGTGCCCATCGACTACGGTGATGGCGCGCCGCAAATCTCCGTCCGGCTCCAGGAGATGTTCGGCGTCACGACCCACCCCTCGATCGGCCCCAAACACCTGCCGCTGAAAGTCACCTTGCTTTCCCCGGCCCGCAGACCGCTGCAAACAACAACAGACCTGCCGGGGTTCTGGGCAAGCTCCTATGCAGACGTGCGCAAGGACATGCGCGGGCGTTACCCGCGCCACCCCTGGCCCGAGGATCCCACCCAGGCCGACCCGACACTGCGCGCCAAACCCCGCGGCACCTGACGCGTCGCTGATTTTTTGAGTATTTTTTGGAAAGATGAAATCAGCGCGCCCCGCGCCCCCATCATCTGTCCGAAAATATCCCGCAGGGAGAATGGCCGCAGGCCAGAGGGGGCGCGCAGCCCCCTGCTCGCCGCCCGGCGAGCCGCTGCGCGGGGGGTCGATCCCCCCAAGCAGCGGCTTAACAGTTCACACCAGTTCGCCCTGCATCAGGCGCGGTTCCGACGCGTTCAACCCGGCAGCCTCGCGGATGAAATGGCGCCGCAGGGCGGGCAGCGCGTTCACCGCGCCCAGCCCCAGCCCACGCGCAGCCTCCAGCAGCGGGTTGCCGTTGGAGAACAGCGTGTTCACCGCGTCCATCCCCAACGCCAGCCGCACCACGTCAAAGCGCCGCCATTCTTGATAGCGTTCCAGCACGTCGGGCGCAGCGATATCCTCGCCCCGGCGCGCGGCCTCGATCAGCACCTCGGCCAGCGCCGCCACGTCGCGCAGACCCAGGTTCAGTCCTTGCCCCGCAATCGGATGCACGCCATGCGCCGCATCCCCGACAAGCGCCAGGCGCGGGCCAACGAAGGCTTCGGCCACGGTCAGGCGCAGCGGGTAGGCGAAGCGCGCCCCTGCCAGTGAAATCTCTCCCAGAAAGCTGCCGAACCGGGGCCTGAGCACCTCGAGATACTGGGCATCATCCAACGCGTTGACCGCCGCCGCCGTATCGCTCCGCTCGCTCCAGACGATGGAACTGCGGTTGCCCGGCAACGGCAGGATCGCCAGCGGCCCGGGCGGCATGAAGAACTGATGCGCGATGCCCGCGTGCGGCAGGTCGTGTTCTATTGCGCAGACCAGCGCGGTCTGCCCGTACTCCCACCCCCACCGCTTGATCCCGGCCCGACGCGCGACGGCGCTGTCGCGCCCGTCGCACCCCACCAGCAGGCGGGCGCGCAGCTCTCGCCCATCCGCCAGGCTCACCTGCATCCCGGCGGCCTCCGCCCGCTGATCGATCACGGTTGCGCCCGAATGCAGGGCGATCCGGGGCTCCTCGTTCACGGCGGCCAGAAACGCGGCATAGAGATGGCGATCCTCAACCATCTGGCCCATCACGCCCTCTTCGATTTCAGCCGCATCGAAGCCCAGCATCAGCGGCGATGCGCCCTGCCCGGCATGGCCCTGGCTGGCGCGAATGCCCAGGATCGGCTGCGCCGAATCGCGCAGCGCCGGCCAGACGTCCAGCGCCTGCATCACCCGCACCGAGGCCAGCGCCAGCGCATAGGCGCGCCCGTCGAACCCGGCATCGGCGCGCGCGGAGGCCGGGCGCGCATCGACCACGGCAACCTTCAGCCCGCCCCTGGCCAGCGCCAGCGCCAGAGCCGGGCCGTTCAGCCCGCCGCCCACGATCAGGATATCGGCATCATGTTCCATGGCGCCACTATGCCGCCCTGTGCGGGATTGTCCATGCGCCCTCCGCAGGTTAGCCTTGCGTCACATTGCCCGCGCCAATCTGGACAGAGCCGGCCGGCCACACACGAATGAGGACCGCGATGAGCGACACATGGCGCACCCAGAGTGCCGCAGACCTGGGGCGCGGCATCGAGACCGGGGCGATCTGCCCGGTAGCTCTGACCGAGTGTTTTCTGGACGCCATCGACGCCCACCCGCTGTCGCCCCGAATCTATGCCCGCACCATGCGCCGCCAGGCCGAGGACACCGCCATGGCCGCCCGCAGACGCGCGCGCATGGGCTTGCGCCGGGGTCCGCTGGACGGCGTGCCGGTGTCGTGGAAGGACCTGTTCGACACCGCCGGCGTTGCGACCGAGGCCGGCAGCGCCTTGCTCCAGGGGCGCGTTCCGGCGCAGAACGCCACCGTGGTCGACCGGCTGACCGGCGCCGGGCTGCCGCCGCTGGGCAAGACGCACATGACGGAACTGGCCTATTCCGGGCTTGGCCTGAACCCGGTCACCCAATCGCCGCCCTGCATCCATGACCCGGACCGCGTTTCCGGTGGCTCGTCCTCGGGCGCGGCCACGTCGGTGGCCTGGGGCCTGGCGCCCCTCGGCATGGGTTCGGACACCGGCGGATCGGTGCGTGTGCCGTCGGCCTGGAACGATCTCGTCGGGCTGAAAACCACGGCCGGACGCATTCCGCTGACCGGCGTGGTGCCGCTGGCCGCCAGATTCGACACCATCGGCCCCCTGGCCCGCACGGTCGAGGATGCGGCCCTGGCCTTCGCACTGCTCGACAACAGCCCCGCCCCGGACCTGCGCGGCGCCTCGCTTTCGGGCGCACGGATGCTGATCCTCGACACTGTCGGCACCGAGGATCTGCGCGAGGCCCCCGCCAAAGGGTTCGAGCAAGCCGTTTCCCGGCTGGCGAAGGCCGGTGTCCAGATCGACCACGCCACCAGCCCCGCCGTGGCCGGGACCATGGACCTGGCCGGCGTGCTGTTCGGCGCGCAATGCTACGGCACCTGGGGGGCGCAACTGGAAGTGCAAGCCGACAAGGTCTTTGCGCCCGTGCTGGAACGCTTCCGTGGCGGCAAGGCGTTTTCCGGTGCCGAGTATGTCGCGGCCTGGCACCGGCTGGACGCCCTGCGCGCGCAGTATCTGGCGTCAACCGCCGGGTATGACGCGGTGATCCTGCCGACCTCGCCCTGCACACCGCCCCTGATCCAGGATCTGCTGGACGACCATGCCTATTTTGCCAGCGAAAACCTGCTGACGCTGCGCAACACGCGGATCGGCAACCTGATGGGCCTATGCGCCCTGACCCTGCCCACCGGGATCCCCATGACTGGATTGATGATGATGACCGCGCCTGGCCATGAGGCGCGGTTGCTGCGGCTGGGGGCGGCGGCCGAGGCCGCGCTGGCGCGCTGACCGAATGCCCGATCTGCCCGCCACCACCACCATCGACGCGCAGGGCAACCTGCTGCTGCCCCGGGCGTTGCAGGGTGAAAACCGCCTGACCATCGCCTGCCCACCGGCCTGGCTGGACGATGGCAAGTTCCAGTTGGTCGACTACAACACCATGATCGCCATCACACACCGCATTGCGCGGATGCGAACATCGGGCGCAATGGCCAATGTCGCGATGATGGAGGCCGCCTATCGCACACACGCCTCAAGCTGCCGGATCGATCCCGACACCGGCACACTGCACTTGCCGGCCCGGTTGCGTGCGCGTTTCGCACCGCTGCCCTGCATCGTCACCCTGACCGACCGCGACGGCCCCGTCACCGTCACCCGCGCCGACTGACAGGCACACCCGCCGCCGCCCATCTTTGTGCCTGAAATATCCTGGAGGGAAGGCGCGTCAGCGCCGCGGGAGGTAAAACCTCCCGGCGGGGCGAGGGGGCTCGATGCCCCCGAGAACCGCACCCAACAGGCCCCGCAGCCTGGCTACCCGGTCAAGTCAGTTCAGCAACCCGGCATGGCGCATCGCGGCGTCGATCGCCTCTGCGGTTTTCGGCGTCACGCCCAGCAGCGGCAGCCGCACCTCGGCGCTGCATTTGCCCAGCCGCGACAGCGCGTATTTCGCGCCCACCAGCCCGGGCTCCAGAAACAGCGCCACATGCAGCGGCATCAGCCGGTCCTGAAAGGCCAGCGCCGTGGCATAGTCGCCCGCCAGCGTCGCCGCCTGGAAGTCTGCGCACAGCTTCGGCGCGACATTCGCCGTCACCGAAATCGCGCCCACGCCGCCATGCGCGTTGAAGCCCAGCGCCGTCGCATCCTCGCCCGACAGCTGGATGAAATCCTTGCCGCAGGTCTGGCGCTGCATCGACACGCGCTCCAGCTTGCCGGTGGCGTCCTTGACCCCGATGATCCGCGGCAGCCTGGCCAGTTCGCCCATCGTTTCGGGGCTCATGTCGATCACCGAACGCCCGGGAATGTTGTAGATGATGATCGGCAAGGTGCAGGCGTCATGCAGCGCGGTGTAATGCGCGATCAGCCCGGCCTGGGTCGGCTTGTTGTAATACGGCGTCACCACCAGCCCGGCATCGGCGCCCACGGCCTCGGCGTGCTGCAGGAAGCGGATCGATTCGACGGTGTTGTTCGATCCCGCCCCCGCGATCACCGGCACCCGGCCCGCCGCGTGTTTGACCACGGCCTCGATGACCTGCTCGTGTTCTTCATGCGTCAGCGTCGGGCTTTCGCCAGTGGTGCCCACGGGAACCAGCCCGCTGCTGCCCTCGGATATCTGCCAGTCCACGAACGCCGCGAGCGTCTCATAATCGACCGCGCCGTCCTTGAACGGCGTGACCAAGGCAGGAAGCGAACCCCGGAACATCTGTGACTCCTTTTGCGGCCACCCCGGTCAATGAAAGGCCCCGTGCCCTGACCGGTTTGTGTGTTGCGCAGCCGTGCTAGGCGGTTAGACTCATCGACTGACCATTTCAAGAGCAACCATGCATCCGACCCCCACCGCCCTTGTGCTCAGCGTGATTGCGCTGCTGTTTTCACCTGCCTCCGCCCAGGAGTCGCCGCCACCGCCCCGCGCCGCCGGGGCGATCGGTGCGCTGGTTGGCGCCGTGCAGGCCGGCGATGTGAACGCCGTTCAAACCCTGCGCGACGCCGCCGGGCCGCTGGGCGCGCGGATTGCCACCTGGCGCATCCTGCGCGACGGGATCGCCGGCGATCTGGCCACCTTTCAGACTTTCTACGCGACCCATGCCGATTGGCCCGGCATGGACCTGCTTCGCCGCCGCGCCGAAGAGCGTGTCTCCGGTGCCAGCGCGCAGACCGTGCTGGCCTGGTTCGCTGAGCAGCCGCCGCAAACCGCCGACGGTTATCTGGCGCTGATCGACGCCACTCTGGCAACCGGTCAGGATGCCGCCCCGCTGGTGCAGGATCTGTGGCTGACGCAGGACCTGACCGAAGCGCAGGAGTCCACCTTGCTGGCCCGCTTCGCCGATCAACTGCGACCGCTTCACGCCCGGCGGCTGGATGACCTGCTCTGGCGCAGGGAGCGCGCCCAGGCCGAGCGCATGATCCCCCGCGTGGATGCCGGGCAAGCGGCCCTCGCGCGCGCCCGCCTGGCGCTTCAGGCCCGCGCCGACGGGGTGGATGCGATGGTCTCGGCCGTGCCCGCCGCGCTGCGCACCGATCCTGGCCTGTCGCATGACCGGTTCCGCTGGCGGCTGTCGCGCGGATTGACCGATTCCGCCGCCGAACTCATGCGCGAGGTGTCGCCCGACGGCCTGGGCCGACCCGAAGTCTGGGCCGCGCAGCGCGCCCGCCTGGCGCGGCGCGCCATGGCCGAGGGCTCGTATCCGCTGGCCTACGATCTGGCCGCCAATCACGGGCTGACCGACGGCGCGCAATGGGCCGATCTGGAATGGCTGGCGGGATATGTGGCGCTGCGCTTTCTCGATCGGCCGCAAGATGCCCAGCGCCATTTCTCCGGACTGCGCGGGCGCGTCTCCAGCCCGATCAGCCTGGGCCGCGCCGGGTATTGGGAGGGTCGCGCCCTGGAGGCCATGGGACGCGCCGAGGACGCGCAGCAGGCCTACGCCTTCGGCGCCCGGTTCCAGACCGCGTTCTATGGCCTGCTTGCCGCCGAACGGCTGGGCCAGACGCTGGATCCGGCGGTCGTCGCCAACCCGCGCTACCCTATGTGGCAAGACACCCGCCTCGCGCAATCCGACCTGTTGCAGGCCGCCCTCCTGCTCCATGACGGCAGGCAATGGAGCGAAGCGCGCCGCTTCACGCTGCAACTTGCCAGCCAGCTTCAGACCGAGGAAGAACTGGGCGCGCTCGCCCAACTCTGGCTGGATCGCGGCGAGCCGCATTTCGCCCTGAGAATCGCCAAGCTGGCCGTTCAGAAAGGCATCCTTCTGCCCCGCGCCTATTTCCCCGTGACCTTTCTGGCCGAGGCCGACTTGCGGGTCGCGCCCGATCTGGCCCTGTCCATCGCGCGCCGCGAATCCGAATTCAACGAGGCGGTCATCAGCAGTGCCGACGCCCGCGGGCTGATGCAGGTCCTGCCCGCCACCGGACGCCAGACCGCGCGGCGCATGGGCGTGGAATTCGACGAAACCCGCCTGACCACCGACGGGGCCTATAACGCCACCCTGGGCGCGGGCTATCTGGAAGAAATGATGGCCGAATTCGGCAACACCCTGCCGCTGGTCGCCGCCGGCTACAACGCCGGCCCGGGTCGCCCGCGCCGCTGGGTCACGGAATTCGGCGATCCGCGAAACGCGGATACCGACCCCATCGACTGGGTCGAGTTCATCCCCTTCACCGAAACCCGCAACTACGTCATGCGCGTCGCCGAAGCCGTGGTCCTCTACCGCGCCATTCTTGCGGGCGAGCCCGGCCCGATCCGCCTGACCGATATCCTGCGGGGGCGCGGTTGAACAACGGCCCCGCGCCGGACGAAAGAACTTCGAACAGGCCCGCGGTGATTGGCCCGCCCGCCCCTGACCGCCGTTCGCATGGCCCGGCAATGGCGCTTCGCTCCACGAAGAACTGGCCCCATACACGCAACCCACGCGCCACCGGTCGCCCGTGACCCGCCCCCTTCCACTTCATCTTGCCCCAAATACTCAAACTCGGCCGTCACAGGCACGCCACGACCTCATCGGCGTAGGGTGGGGTTCCACCCCACCACCCCTCCAGATCAAATCGCCGTCCGCAATCGCTCCATCAAGCTGGCCAGCGCCTGCGCGTAACGCGCGTTCACCAACCGCCCCTCGGCATCGAACTCCGATGCGGCGCTGCCCACCAAGACCTCGGGCCAGCCCAACGCCTCCACCCGCATCGGCGCCAGCATGGCGCGCAGCATGGTTTGCGTGCGCTCACCCCCAGCGCGCCCGCCGGTGGCAGACACGATCGCCACCGGCTTGCTCCATAACGGATTCGGCTTCACCCGGCTCAGCCAGTCCAGCGCGTTCTTCAACACACCCGGCGGGGCCTTGTTGTATTCCGGGCAGGCGATGATCAGCGCATCAGCCTCGGCAATCTGCGCGGCCAGCATCGTCGCGCTGTCGGGGATTCCGGCCTCCTCCAGATCCCCGTCATAAAGCGGCAGGCGCAGATCACCCTCGGTGAAGGTGCCGCCAAAGGCCCGTGCACCCTCGCGCATCAGCATCCGGTTCAGGCTTCCCGCGCGCAACGATCCGCACAATCCCAGCAATGTCGGCTCTGTCATGAAACATCCTTTCGTTTTGCCCGGAACCTAACCCATCCTGTCTCGGCGACAAGGTTGCAACCGGCGGCAGGTTGCGCCACGTTCAGGCCCTCAAAGGCAGGAGCACATGATGCGGCACGGCGGGCAAATTTTGGTCGATCACCTTCAGGCCGAGGGGGTGCGGCGCGTCTTTTCCGTCCCCGGCGAAAGCTTCCTGGCGGCGCTGGATGGGCTGCATGACAGCGCCATCCGTAACATCGTCTGCCGCCACGAAGGCGGCGCCGCAATGATGGCCGAAGCCCATGCCAAGCTGACCGGACAAGTCGGCATCGCCCTTGTCACGCGCGGGCCGGGGGCTTCGAACGCCGCCGCCGGCATCCATATCGCCCGGCAGGACAGCACGCCAATGATCCTGTTCGTCGGTCAGATCGACACCGGCCACCGCGACCGCGAGGCGTTTCAGGAAGTGGACTACCGCGCCACCTTCGGCCCGCTGGCGAAATGGGCGACCGAGGTGGACGATATCCAGCGCCTGCCCGAATATCTCAGCCGCGCCTTCCACATCGCGCGATCCGGGCGCCCCGGCCCGGTGGTCATGGCGCTGCCCGAAAACATGCTGTCGGCGCGCGCCGATGTTCCTTCGCTTTCGCCCCGCGTGCCCCCCGTGGCCAGCGCGCCTGATGCACAACCTGTCTGGAACGCGCTGAAAACCGCCCGCAAACCTCTGCTGGTGGTCGGCGGGCCACACTGGTCGGCGCAGGCGGCGCAGGATCTGGCGGATGTCGGCGCCGCCAGTGGCCTGCCCGTGGCGGTGACGTTTCGCCGGCAGGACCGGATCGACAACCGCCACCCGCATTACGCAGGCGACTTGGGGGTCGGCATGAACCCGGCGCTGGCGCAGCGCCTGCGCGATGCCGATTGCCTGCTGCTTCTGGGCACGCGCATGGGCGACATCGCCACCGACGGCTATTCGCTGATGGACCCGGCCGCGCCGGGCAAGACCCTGATCCACATCCATGCTGACGCCGACGAACTGGGCCGCGTGTTCCGCCCCGATGTCGCCATTCAGGCCACCGCCCCGGCCATGGTGTCGGCGCTCGTCGCCAGCATTCCTCAAGGGTTGCCCGACTGGTCCACCTGGACCCGCGCCGCCAACGCCGATTACCGCGCCTGGATCGAACCCCGCGAAACGCCCGGCGAGGTGAAGCTTGAGCAGGTGATGAAATTCCTGTCCGATACGGTGCCCGAGGACGCCATCGCGACCAACGGCGCGGGCAATTATGCGGCCTGGATGCACCGCTATTTCCGCCCCCGCGCCTATCCCGGCCAGCTCGCTCCCACCTCCGGCAGCATGGGCTACGGCTTTCCCGCCGCCATCGCCGCCAGCCTGGAATGCCCCGACAAGACCGTGCTGTGTTTCGCCGGCGACGGCTGCTTTCAGATGACCCTGAATGAGCTGTCCACCGCCCGCCAATACGGCGCCACGCCCATCGTCATCCTGGCCAATAACGGGCGCTACGGCACGATCCGCATGCACCAGGAGCGCCATTACCCGGCGCGGGTCTCGGGCACCGACCTGTTCAACCCCGACTATGCCGCGCTTGCCCGGGCCTATGGCGGGCATGGCGAAACCGTCACCCGTACCGAAGACTTCGCCGCGGCCTTCGCCCGCGCGCAAAGCTCCGGCACCGTCGCGATCATCGAATTGCGCCTGGACCCCGAGGCCCTGACCCCCGGCGCCAGCCTCAGCACCATCCGCGCCCAGGCCCAAGGTCGGTAAAAAACCTGCCCCCCTTCATCTTGCCCAAAATACTCTGGAGGGAAGGCGCGCAGCGCCGCGGGAGGTGAAACCTCCCGGCGGGCCGCGGGGGCTCGATGCCCCCAAGGCCCGCCCCCCCTCAACGTCTTGATGCCGACTCGACTCTGGGATCATGTCGCGCTAAATGTGAACAAATCAGGAACATGATGGGGCCAGCATGGAACGGCGGGTGTTGTCCCTGTATCTGCCCCGGCTGGCCAGCGAACTGGCGCTGCGCCGGATGGGGGGGGAAACAGGGCCTTTTGCAATGGTGGCACGGCAGGGGCGCGGCGATGTGCTGGCCTGCCTGAATCCGGCAGCGCAGGGGCAGGGTCTCAGCCGGGGTCAGGCCCTGTCCGAGGCCCGCGCGCTGCATCCCGCGCTGCTGACCCGCCCGCACGATCCGCACGCACAGGTCCGCGCGCTGGTTGCCCTGCGTCGCTGGGCGATGCGCTACGCCCCCTGGGCGGCGGTCGATGGCGCAGACGGGCTGTTGCTGGACATTTCGGGCGCCGCGCATCTGATGGGCGGTGAACAGGTGCTGGCCGAGGATCTGCGCGTCCGTCTGGCGGCCATGGGGTTCGAGGCGCGCATCGCCATCGCCCCCACGCGCGGCGCGGCCTGGGGGCTGGCGCGATTCGGGGCGGATCCGTTGATCCGCGCCAGCGATTCCCGCGCGGCGATCGCCACGCTGCCTGTTGCCGCGCTGCGCCTGCCGCCTGACACCTGCGCCGGGCTGGCCCGGCTGGGGCTGCGGCAGGTGCGCGACCTGTCGCGCGCGCCCCGCGCCACGCTGGCCCGGCGCTTTGGCGATGCGCTGATGCTGCGGCTGGATCAGGCGGTGGGGGCGGTGTCAGAGCCCGTCTCGCCGCCCGCCGACGATCCGGTCTTTGCCATCCGCCTGACCTTGCCCGAACCGATCGGCCTGAGCGCCGATGTGATGGCCGGGCTTCAGCGCCTGCTGGCGCGGCTCTGCGCCCTGCTGGCGGCCCGCGACCGGGGGGCGCGCCGCCTGCGGCTGGACCTGCAACGCGCCGACAACAGCCGGACCGAGGCCGAGATCGTGCTGGCCCGTCCGATGCGCGACGCCGCCGCCATGGCCCGGCTGTTCGAACCCGCCATCGACGCGCTGGACGCCGGGTTCGGCTTCGACGCCCTGCGCCTGACCGCGCCTCTGACCGAAGCCCTGCCGCCCGCGCAGCTGACCGGGGGGGCAATGGCGGGGGCGCAGATGACAGGGGCCCGGATGTCTGGCAGCGATGACCTGGCCGACCTGATGACCCGGCTGGGCAACCGGCTGGGGCTGGAGGCGTTGACCCGCTTCCTGCCCGCCGACAGTCACATTCCCGAACGTGGCTTTCAGGTGGCCGCTGCGGCTTTCACCCAGGCGCCGGGCGAAAGGGCCTGGCGCAGCGGGCGCCCGAGCCGGGCCGAGCGCCCGCTGATCCTGTTTCCGCCCGAGCCGCTGCCCGGCCCGCGCGCCCCGTCCCCCCCGCGTGTCCTGCGCTGGCGGCGCCGCGCCCTGACCGTGGCGCGCGCCACCGGCCCCGAGCGGCTGACACCCGAATGGTGGCTGGATGACCCGCTTTGGCGCAGCGGAGTGCGCGATTACTGGCGGCTGGACACCGCCGAGGGCCCCCGCCTGTGGGCCTTTTTCACACCGAAGGAGCCCGGCTGGGCCGTGCAGGGAGAATTCGCATGAGCGGCCCGGCGGGGAGGCAGGAAGGGTTTTCGAAAACCCTTCCCCGCGCGCCGGCGCGCGCGCGGCGCTCTGCCCTGATCCGGCGAGGGCCTCTGGCCGGGGGGCGGATACGGCGCTTGCAAGCGCCGTGCAACGCCCTTCGAAGGGCGTTGGCCGCGCTGTTCATCGGCACACGCGGGACGGGTTCCGGGTTTGAGTATTTGTGGCAAGATGAAGGTTCTGGGGTTTGGCGGTGACCGGCGCTGGCGGAGGCGGTGGTGAAGGGCAGGATGTCCCCAAGGGGTATGCCGAGCTGTGTGTGACCACGAATTTCACCTTTTTGACCGGGGCATCGCATCCCGAGGAACTGGTGGCGCGAGCGGCTGAGTTGGGGATTTCGGGCCTTGCGATCACCGACCGCAATTCGCTGGCGGGTGTCGTCCGGGCGCATTCCGCGCTGCGCGAGATCCGGCGGGCACTGGACGAGGGGCTGAGCGGGGCCGATGGCACCGTCAGCATTCGTGGTCAGAGCGTGCACGATCCGTCAAGCCGCCAGACGCGCGGCGGTGATGGGGTTCAGGCCCCGCCCCGCCTGCCCCGGTTGATCATCGGCACCCGGCTGGTGTTGGAGGACAGCGCCATCGACTGGCTGGCCCTGCCGACCGGCCGCGCCGCGTATGCCCGCCTGTCGCGGTTGCTGTCCCTTGGCAAGCGGCGCACCACCAAGGGGCATTGCGCCCTGACGCTGGCGGATGTGCAGGCCGGGGCCGAGGGGATGATCCTGATCGCCCTGCCGCCGGATCCGTTGCGCCATCCGCCGCCGGACGCCCTGTTGCGCGACATGGCGCGGCGGTTCCCCGGCCATGTGTTTCTGGGCGCCGCGCCCGGATATGACGGGCGCGACGGTGCGCGCTTGCGCGCCGCCGCGGCTACCGCCCAGCGCAGCGCCGTGCCGATGGTCGCCGTGGGCGATGTGCTGATGCATCACGCGCGCCGCCGCCGTCTGGCCGATGTGCTGACCTGCATCCGCGAGGGCGTGACGATCGACGAGATCGGCCGCCGCGCCCTGCCCAATGCCGAGCGCCGCCTGAAAGCCCCCGCCGACATGGCCCGGCTGTTTCGCGATCATCCCGGCGCGATGCGCCGCACGCTGGAAATCGCCGCGCGCTGTGCCTTTTCGCTGGATGAATTGAGCTATGAATACCCAGACGAAGTCACCGATGGCGAGCCCCCCCAGAAACGCCTGGAGCGGTTGACCGCGCAGGGCCTGCGCAAGCGGTTTCCGCACGGCGTGCCCGCCGACACGCTGGGCAAGGTGGAAAAGGAGCTGCGCATCATCAAGGCGCTGAATTTCGCCGCCTATTTCCTGACCGTCAACGATATCGTCGATTTCGCCCGCAGCCGGGGCATTCTGTGCCAGGGCCGGGGCTCGGCGGCGAATTCGGTGATCTGCTACGCGCTGGGCATCACCGAGGTTGCCCCCGACACGATCAGCATGGTGTTCGAGCGTTTCATGTCGGAGGCGCGCGGCGAGCCGCCCGATATCGACGTGGATTTTGAGCATGAACGCCGCGAAGAGGTGATCCAGCACATCTATGACACCTATGGCCGCCACCGCGCCGGCCTGACCGCCACGGTGATCCATTTCCGCTCTCGTGCCGCGATCCGCGAGGTGGGCAAGGTGATGGGCCTGTCCGAGGATCTGATCGCCTCGCTTTCGGGCACCAGCTGGGGCTGGACCTCGCACCCGCCGGGGCCCGCGGCGCTGGCCGAGCTGGGCCTGAACCCGCATGACCGGCGGCTGGCGCAGACCCTGTATCTGATCGCCGAGATCATCGGCTTTCCGCGCCACCTGAGCCAACATGTCGGCGGCTTCGTCATCACCAAGGGCCGGCTGGATGAGCTGTGCCCGATCGAGAACGCGGCGATGGAGGGGCGCACGGTCATTGAGTGGGACAAGGATGATATCGACGCGCTGGGGATCCTGAAGGTGGATGTGCTGTCGCTGGGGATGCTGACCGCGATCCGCAAATGCTTTGCTCTGATCGACCAGCATGGCGGGCCGGGGTTCAGCCTGGAAAACCTGCCGCGCGAGGATGTGCCGACCTATGACATGCTGTGCCGCGCCGATGCGGTTGGCGTGTTCCAAGTGGAAAGCCGGGCGCAGTTGAATTTCCTGCCGCGCATGAAACCGCGTGAATTCTATGATCTGGTGATCGAGGTGGCGATCATCCGCCCCGGCCCCATTCAGGGCGGCATGGTGCACCCCTATATCAACCGCCGTCAGGGGCGTGAGCCGGTGATCTTGCCGTCCACCGACTTGCGGCCGGTGCTGGAGCGCACACTGGGGGTGCCGCTGTTTCAGGAGCAGGCGATGCAGATCGCCGTGGTCGCCGCCGGCTTCACGCCCGAGGAAGCCGACCGTTTGCGCCGATCGCTGGCTACATTCCGGCGCATGGGCACGATCAGCACGTTCCGTGACCGGTTCATCGGCGGAATGCTGGAGCGCGGTTATGACCTGCCCTTTGCCGAGCAGTGTTTCGCCCAGATCGAAGGCTTCGGCGAATACGGTTTCCCGGAATCCCACGCGGCCAGCTTTGCGCTGCTGGTCTATGCCTCGGCCTATCTGAAATGCCATCACCCGGCGGCCTATACCTGCGCGCTGCTCAATTCGCAGCCGATGGGCTTTTATGCCCCCGCGCAGCTGGTGCGCGATCTGCGTGAGCACGGGGTCGAGGTGCGGCCGATCTGCGTAAACCGCTCGGACTGGGACAACACGCTTGAGCCGCGCGCCGACGGCAAGCTGGCACTGCGGCTGGGGTTCCGGCAGATCAAGGGCCTGCGCGAGGGCGACGCGCAATGGATCGTGGCGGCGCGCGGCAATGGCTATCCGGATCCTGAAAGCCTGTGGCGGCGCGCCGGTGTGCCCCCGGCGGCGATGGAACGGCTGGCCGAGGGCGACGCCTTTGCCGGGATGCGGCTGAACCGGCGCGATGCGCTGTGGGCGGTGCGGGCGATCCGCGCGCCCAGGCCGCTGCCGCTGTTCGGCCAGGATGGCGAGGGGATTGTCGAGGAGACACCAGACTTGCCGCAGATGACGCTGGGCGAGCAGGTGATCGACGATTATCTGGCGCTGCGCCTGTCCCTGCGCGCCCACCCGATGGAGATCCTGCGCCCCCATCTGCCCGGCCTGACGCCGCATTCGGCGCTGGCGCAGGGGCCGACGCGGGTCAGCGTCTGCGGGCTGGTGATCACCCGGCAGCGGCCCGGCACGGCCTCGGGCGTGATCTTCATCACGCTCGAGGATGAAACCGACGTCTGCAACGTGATCGTCTGGCCCAAGATCTATGAACGCTTTCGCCGCGTGGTGATCGGCGGGCGGTTGCTGCGGGT
>Ga0316208_1002114_pt1 | contig 16825 bp, 11 predicted proteins | sample 3monopyrite_MG_FD_204944 | JGI IMG/M metagenome (GOLD analysis project Ga0316208, IMG submission 204944) | Microbial mat bacterial communities from mineral coupon in-situ incubated in ocean water Damariscotta River, Maine, United States -... | ecosystem: Environmental > Aquatic > Marine >...
AATTTTCTGTTTACTTTTAAGTGATAAGAATAAACAAGACCTATCATTGTGGTGGCAATTGTTCCTTGTCCTTGTCTATCATGCATTCCGATCACTGCAATACCGCCGTTTATGTTCTTAAAATATTGATCATAAGAAGCAGAATACGTCACGTAGTTACCTGATAAACTCGGCCATTGATTTCTATAGTTCAATGCAAAACGAGGACAACCATTAGAGCCAGCAAAAGCTGGGTTCAGATAAATAGGGTTTGCATAAAATTGCGTGAATTGTGGATCTTGAGCATTTGCCTCACTAGGAAGTAATGCTATCAAGCAAATCACTAAAAGTATGCGTTTAAATTCTTTCATTCAACAAGGGTTAAATTCGTTCTTTACAAATAATCATTAACGAGATTATCGTAAGAAGGTTACAAATATTGCAATTTGTGTATAATAATCAAAGATTTGTTGCGTTTATTTAACTGGAATACTAAACTATTTTTTAAAATTGCCTTATGAAAATGTACGCTTTATTGAATAATTCACTACTTAAGTTGCTCCTAGGATTCTTTTATTTGACTTCAAACTTCGCTATTTCTCAATCTGAACATATTCTCAACATCAAGTGGGGCAAGGAGAAGACGCTAACTCAAGGCGACAATTCTATAGTTGTTCCAAATATAGCAGGTCAACATATGGATGGAAATATTCCAAATTATTTCTGGCGAAAAAAGTTAATAGACAACACAAACTATACAATTGATTTGGAGTTGATTTCAACTTCTCCAGCCACAAATAAAGAAATTAGTTACTTAGAGTCTCAATTTATTGACGTTGACCAATTAAAATTTGACTTAAAAGTAGCTAAATCTAATATAGAGAGAAATGCATCTCTGAACCTATTTCCATTTATAAAAGAAAATGGCCAAATCATGCGAATTAATTCTGTGAAAATTAATATTGGTCAAGGAGTTTTAGAGCAACCTTCTGTTCAGAAAGATTTTGTTATAAATTCGGTTCTTCAAGAAGGTTCGGGAACCTGGTATAAAATTTCTGTAAAAGAAGATGGAATACATAAAATAGATAAGGCTTTTTTAGAAGCCTGTGGAATTGATATGTCTTCTGTTTCGCCTCAAGATATTCATATTTTCGGTAATGGAGATGGCAGATTACCTGAATTGAATTCAGTACCTAGAACAGATGACTTGGCAGAAAATTCTATTCTGATTATTGGCGAACTTGATGGTTCATTTGATGATGAAGATTACATATTGTTTTATGGTTGGGGTCCTCATAGATGGTACCCAACAATATCTTCTCGTTTTAACCAAGATAGAAATCCCTATTCTGATGTTTCTAATTATTTTATCAATGTTAATTCTGCTTTACCACCGAAGAGAATCGCAAGTATTTCTAATTCAGTAGCGCCAGTTACGAGTGCTGTAAATACATATTCTTACTACGATGTACGTGAAGTTGATGCCAAATCCTTGGTAAAAGGAGGTCAAAGATGGTACGGAGAACTTTTTGATACGCAATTACAACGTTCGTTTATTTTCAATGTACCAGATATAGATAATTCTGCCGACGCAAATTTTGAAGTATCTATAGCGAGTAATCCTGCTTTTTCATCAGGTACTTCTATTTCTTATACAGTGAACGGGGTTAATTATGTTACTGATATTTTACCTGCAGCAGGGCTAGGGGATTTTGGTAGAAAAGTTTCTAATTTTGACGTTGTTTCTCCATCGTCTTCTCTGTCATTGCTAATGTCTGTAGTAAGAAACTCTCCAGATGTTCTTACTTACTTAGACAGAATTCAATTGAATGCAAGAAGATCAATCTCTATGCTTGGTTCTCAGTTTTTATTCTCCGATTTAAATTCTGTTGGGGTGGGGAATGTTTCTCAATTTACAATTGCTAACTTCCCGAGTAATGGGATAGTATGGGATGTTACAGACAGACAGAATCCTCAAAATGTTAATGGATCATTTGTTGGATCGGGCTATAATTTTACGCAAGAAACTGACACATTACGGACTTTTGTTGGGTCTGATGGTAATTCTTTTCTTTTACCTACGCGTGTTGGTCCAGTTGCTAACCAGAATTTACATGGCTTGCCACAGGTTGATTTTTTAATAGTTACGAATAAAGCATTCATTTCTCAAGCGGAACGTTTAGCTAATTTGCATAGGTCGGAAGGTTTGACTGGACATGTTGTAACACAAGAACAAGTCTTCAATGAATTTAGTTCTGGAGCGAAAGATGCTTGTGCTATTAGAATGTTCGCCAAAATGTTTTATGATAGGGGAGCGATAATGCCATCTTCACGTCCAAAAAGTTTATTATTGTTTGGAGATGGAACTTATGATCCTAAAAATCGAGTAGCCAACAATAATAATTACATGATAACCTATCAGGTGCTTAATTCTGAGAACAAAATTGCAGCTTTGGTTACAGATGATTTTTTTGGAATATTGGATGATTCAGAATCACTTGCTTCTACTGATGACTTAGACATTAATGTTGGAAGAATGCTTATCTCGAATAACGAAATGGCCGTTCAACAAGTTAATAAGATTGAGCATTACATGAAAAACGGCTCTGGATTATATAACTCGGTTAACACAGCTAATTGTAATACGAATCAATCTTCAACCTCTACTTTTGGTGATTGGAGAATGAAATATGTTCAGATTGCTGATGACGAGGAGGGTGGATATTTCATAATTAACGATGTTGAACCGCAAGTTGACACTGTTGAGATGTATCATCCTTCTATGAATGCAGAAAAATTGTATTTAGATGCTTTTCCACAAATTACAACTGCAGGGGGTGAGCGATACCCTGATGTTAATGCGGCCATTGATAAAACGATTGCCGAAGGCTGTTTAGTCATTAATTACGTGGGTCATGGTGGAGAAGTGGGTGTTGCCGAAGAAAGAGTTATCACAGTGCCAATGATACAAGATTGGAAAAATATAAACCGATTAGCATTAATTGTAACGGCAACATGTGAATTTACAAAATACGATGATAACGAACGTGTTTCGGCTGGAGAATGGGCGGCAATAAATCCTGACGGGGCAGCTATTGCCTTAATGACAACTACTCGGTCTGTTTACTTCGGAATTAACACGAATACTGGTAAGGCCTTCTTTTCTAATGTATTTAAAAGAGATGCAAATAACCAACCACGAACCTTCGGTGAGATAATACGACAAACCAAGAATGAAACTGGGGGAAGTAATAATAAGCGAAGTTTCACATTGATTGGAGATCCAGCGTTAAAAATAGCTATGCCGACTATGAACATCGTTACTGATAGTATTAATGGTCTTAGTCCCAATGTTCAAACAGACACGTTGAGAGCACTTAGTAAAGTGACAATTAAAGGACATATTGAAGATTTTAGCACAAATGTATTGTCAGGTTTCAATGGTTTTGTGTATCCTACAATTTACGACAAGCCTAAAGAACAGAGGACGTTAGGTAATAATGCGTCAACTTCTCCGATACGTTCTTTCTATACTCAAACAAACAAACTGTACAGAGGAAAAGCAACTGTTAGTAACGGTTACTTCGAGTTTACCTTTATAGTACCTAAAGACATTAATTATGCTATCGATTTTGGCAAGTTGAGTTATTATGCTGAAGATGGTAGCATGGATGCGCTCGGTAATGATAAACGAGTGTATATTGGAGGAATTAATCCGAATGGAATTAATGATTCTCAAGGGCCAGATATAGTGATAACTTTAAATGATGATAATTTTGTGAATGGAGGCATTACTGATCAAAACCCCTTATTGATAGCTAAACTGTTTGATGAAAATGGAATTAATACAGTTGGAAATGGGGTCGGACATGATTTGATAGCTGTTTTAGATGGGGAAACTGGAAAACCTTTCGTCTTGAATGACTATTACATTGCAAACACTGATTCGTATCAGTCTGGAGAAGTAAGGTTTGATTTTTCAGAATTAGAGCCAGGAGCTCACACATTGTCGTTGAAAGTTTGGGATGTAAATAATAACTCATCAGAAAGAGCGATTGATTTTGTCGTTGCCGAAGATGAAGAGATGAAATTAGATCATGTACTTAATTATCCGAATCCATTTACAACATCAACTGACTTCTATTTTGAACACAACCAAGTTTGTTCGCAACTACAAGTTCAAATTCAAGTGATGACTGTCTCTGGTAGGCTAGTTAAAACCATTAATGAATACGTTAGTTCAGAAGGGTTCCGCTCTTCTGCAGTTAATTGGAATGGTTTAGACGATTTTGGAGACCAATTAGCAAAAGGAGTATATGTATATCGGATGAAAGTGACTACTCCAGAGGGTAAAACGGCAGAAAAATTAGAAAAATTAGTAATTTTAAAATAACAATACAATAAAAGGACTTCTAATGCGTATATTTGCAAGTCTTATTTAAGAAAATCAAAGAATGATGAATATTTCGACTAAACTCAATTCGAGTAAAATATTTTTAAGTATAACAATGATCTTCACGTCAATCATTGTCTTAGCACAACCAACAGGTACAAGTGCCTCAGAGTTGGATGGTAAGTTAGGTTTGAACACAATTACCACGGCTTTGCCATTTATGTCAATCACTCCAGATTCTAGAGCTGGAGGTATGGGAGATGCTGGTACTGCATTGAGTCCAAATTCATCGTCTATCTATTGGAATACAGCTGTTTTAAATTTCTCTGAAGAGAAATCTGAGGTGAGTGTTTCATATACTCCATGGTTACGTCAGCTAACAAATGACATTCACTTGTCATATGTTTCAGCTTACGGTAAAATTGGTGATAGGCACTCTGTTACTGGAGCATTACGTTATTTTAGTCTAGGAAGTATAACTTTTACAGATAACAATGGAGAAGTACTTCGAGATGATAAACCAAGTGAATTTGAAATAACTGGTGGCTATGCTTTTAGGACTTCTGAGAGAACAAGTGTTGGTATCAATGGAAAGTTTGCCTATTCTAATTTAACTGGAGGTCTTATTGTTGGAGGTATTCAAACGGAGCCTGGAATTGCAGGAGCTACGGATATTTCATTTGCATTCTTCAATGATGATGCGAAAATAGCTAGTTTGAAAGGGACTTATATTTTTGGTGCGACAATCAATAACATTGGGAACAAAGTTCGATACAATACAGTTGGTGCAAATGCACCAGGAGATTTTTTGCCCATGAATTTAAAAATTGGGAATTCTTTTAAAGCGGATATAGATAAATATAATAGCTTAACACTTTCTATCGATTTACAAAAACTATTAGTTCCTACACCTCCTATTTATGATAATTTAACTGGAGAAATAGCCTCTGGGAAAAATAACAACGTAGGTATTATCTCAGGTTTGTTGCAATCATTTTATGATGCCCCGGGAATTGTTGAAGAAGATGCTAACGGTGATTTGATTCAGAATGCTGACGGTTCATACCAAATAGTAAAGGGTTCTAAGTTTAGAGAAGAAATGACCGAGATTAACATTGCTACTGGTCTTGAATATTGGTATAACAGTATTTTAGCAGTAAGAGCAGGATTTTTTTATGAGAGCAAGAATAAAGGAGCTAGACAATACTTTAATGCTGGTGTAGGTTTTAAATATAACAAGTTCGGTATTGATATTTCCTATTTGATTGCATTGCAAAGAACAAATCCACTTGCAAACACGTTGAGATTCTCTTTGCGTTATTCTTTTGGAGATAAAAATGTATCAACTAGTAGTACCCCTGAATAAGTGAAGCTTCGCATCGGATACGGAATTGATGTACATGGCTTAGAGAAGGGATTCCCATTGTATATTGGAGGAGTTAGAATTGAATCTGGGTTAGGCGCAGTTGGTCATTCTGATGCGGATGTATTATTACATGCAATTTGTGACGCTCTTTTGGGAGCAGCCAATTTGAGAGACATCGGTTATCATTTTTCTGATACTGACCCAAAGTTCAAAGGAATAGACAGTAAAATTCTTCTCGAAGAAGTGTTTAAACTAGTCAAAGAAAAAGGATACATCGTCAATAACATTGACTCTACGGTAATTTTAGAATCCCCAAAGTTGAATCCGCATGTTCCAATAATGCAAGAAAAGATTGCAAAAATTCTTCATGTAGAAACGGATGCTATTTCAATCAAAGCTAGTACACACGAGAAAGTGGATTCATTTGGACGTTCTGAGGCAATTAAAGCCTATGCAACTTGTCTTCTAATTAAGAATTAATTATTAATTTTTAATTGTTCATTCTTTTTGATTCTTATCTTTACACTCAATTTTTAAAGTTGAAAAAATGCAGATATACACAACAAAGGAAGAATTACTTACGCTATATAATAAACCTCTTTTAGAATTGGTTTTTGAAGCTGCAACTGTTCATAGATTACATCACAATCCAAGAGAAGTACAAATGTCTTCGTTGTTGAGTATTAAAACAGGAGGTTGCTCTGAAGATTGTGGGTATTGTCCACAAGCGGCTCGTTATAATACAGATGTTGAGGCTCAGAAATTAATGTCTGTAGAATCTGTTCTTGAGCAAGCTAAAAATGCGAAGGCAAACGGATCTTCTAGGTTGTGTATGGGAGCGGCGTGGAGAGAAGTTCGTGACAACAAAGATTTCGACAATGTCATTGAAATGGTTCAGGGAGTCAACGATTTAGACATGGAAGTGTGTTGTACTTTAGGCATGCTCAATGAAAAACAAGCAGTGCGATTGAAAAATGCAGGTCTCTTTGCATACAATCATAACTTGGATACTTCTGCAGATTATTATGATGATGTTATTTCAACTAGAGAATATGAAGATAGATTAAATACAATTGGTAACGCTCGAAAAGCTGGGATTTCTGTCTGTTCAGGTGGTATAATTGGAATGGGTGAAGCCGTAGAAGATAGGATAGGTTTACTCATGAGTTACATGAATATGGACACTCCTCCCGAGTCAATTCCAATTAATGCATTAGTCGCAGTGGAAGGAACGCCAATGGAAGAACAGAAACCGATTGAACAATGGGAAATGATTCGTATGGTAGCAACAACGCGAATTGCTTTTCCAAAATCAGTGGTGCGATTGTCTGCTGGAAGAACTAAAATGAACATGGAAGGTCAAGCACTGTGCTTTATGGCTGGTGCCAGTTCAATTTTTGCGGGTGACAAATTGTTGACAACGCCAAATCCCGAATTTAATGAGGACAAAGAAATGTTCAGAATTCTTGGGCTAACTGCAAAGGCACCATTTTCGGAAGGAGAGCAACCCGAAACAAAATTGGATGATATCATTGAAGAAAAGAAACGGAAAAAGGCTATCAGAGAAGCTCAATTAGTGGAAGCAAGGAAGAATATTCCAGACGATTTTCACCCTAGAAAAGTAACCAATGTGGAGTAAATGGATCAACGCTTACTTCATAAGGTAGTTAAAAGATTAGAGGAGGGGACATTGCGTTCCCTTTCTCATTTTGAAGGCTTTATAGATTTCTTTTCTAATGATTATTTAGGGTTGTCAAAAGTAAAAGTAGAAAATGAAAATCATTCTCAGGCTTCAACAGGATCTCGTCTAATTTCAGGAACATCATCTACTATTTTACTAGCAGAGAAGGAGTTGACTATTTTTTTCAATTCTCAATCGGCCTTGTTTTTTAACTCTGGATATGATGCCAATTTAGGTTTTTTCAGTTCAGTTCCGCAACGTGGAGATACCATTATTTACGATGAATTTATTCATGCAAGCGTCAGAGATGGAATCCGCTTGAGCTTTGCGAATCATTTTGCATTTTCTCACAATGACATTGATGATTTAAGAAAAAAAATAACGAGCGCAAAAGGAACTATTTACGTCGCAATTGAAGCCTTGTATTCCATGGATGGAGATTTGGGTCCTATTCAGCAAATTCAGGAGTTGTGCACAGAAAATAATGCCTATTTAATTGTTGACGAAGCACATTCTTCTGGTGTCTATGGTGAGGGCGGAAGAGGATTGGTTTCAATGTTAAAATTAGAAGGTAAAATTTTTGCTCGCCTCGTAACTTTTGGTAAAGCATACGGTTCTCATGGCGCTGTAATTCTTGGTTCGGAAAAATTAATTCAGTATTTAACGAATTTTGCCCGTTCATTTATCTACACAACTGCGCTCCCTGACGCTACAATTAATCGCAATGTCAAAATTGCTCAGCGCAACGATATAAATGAACGAAGAAGTCAACTTCAATCGAACATAGATTATTTCAGAGCCAATTGCAAGAATGAAGGTTTGATATCCGAAGTTAATTCTCCTATTCAGATTGTTGAAATAGGTACGATAAGTGAAACCAAAAGAACCGCAAAATGCTTGCAAGAAAATAAATTAGCTGTAAAACCCATTTTTTCCCCAACAGTTGCTAAAGGTAAAGAGAGGTTAAGATTGTGTTTTCATTCTTTTAACACAAAAGAGGAAATTTCAAGATTGATAGAGTTGCTGAATATTTGATTTCATCACTCACGTTCTTTACCGCATAATTTGCTAGCAGTTCGTATCTATTACTTCTTTGTATCGACCTCAACGGTAGCCATTTCTTCTGACTTGTAATCACCAGCGTCTAGTTTGTCCTTCACGGTAATAAAAGTTTCAATCGTATATTGAACATCTTCTAATGTGTGAATAGCCGTTGGGATCAATCTTAACATGATTACATCTTTAGGAACAACTGGATATATCACAATTGAACAGAAAATATTGTAATTTTCACGCATATCAAAGGTTAAATTCGTTGCTTCGGCCAAATTCCCTTTTAAGAACACAGGCGTAACAGCAGAGTTCGTAACTCCAATATCAAATCCGGCTCTTTTCAAACCGTCTTGTAATGCAGATGCCACTTTCCATAAATTTTCTTTATGTTGTGGTTGATCTCTAAGTAATTCTAAACGTTTTCTTGCTCCTACAACTAAAGGCATAGGTAATGATTTGGCAAATACTTGAGAACGCATATTGTATCGTAAGAATTCCACAATGTGTTCTTTTGCGCAAATAAAAGCTCCAATAGAAGCCATTGATTTGGCAAATGTTCCAAATAAGATATCAATTTCATCATGAACACCTTGCTCTTCTCCTGCTCCTTGACCAGTTGCACCTACAGTTCCAAAACCGTGTGCATCATCAACGAATAATCGAAAGTCATATTTTCCAGACTTTCTAAAGTCAACCAAGTCTTTTAAACGACCTTGATCGCCTGCCATTCCGAAAACTCCTTCAGTAATCACAAGGATACCACCATTCGTTTTTTCTACAATCTTAGTAGCTCTTGACATTTGTTTATCAAAGCTTTCCATATCATTGTGTTTAAACACAAAACGCTTTCCTGAATGTAAACGCATACCATCAAGAATGCAAGCATGAGACTCACTGTCATAAACAATTACATCATTTCTATCAACCATTGAGTCAATTGCAGAGACCATTCCTTGGTAACCAAAATTTAGTAATATGGTATCTTCCATTTCCATAAACTCGGAAATTTCAGCCTCTAATTTTTCGTGTTCGTTCGTTTGACCAGTCATCATACGTGAACCCATTGGGTAAGCCAGTCCCCATTTAACAGCAGCGTCTCCATCAGCTTTTCTAACTTCCGGGTGGTTTGCTAAACCTAAGTAATTATTTACTGACCAAACGAGGCATTCTTTTCCTCGAAAAACCATTTTATTACTAATTTCACCTTCTAACTTAGGAAATGTAAAATAACCATGTACGCCTTTAGAATATTGTCCTAACGGTCCTCTGTTTTGCTTGATTTTGTCAAATATATCTACTGCCATGCGAGTGTTTTTTCTAATTGAGTTTTCTTTTTAGTAAAAGCCAATTGTCTTCAATTATGCCACAAAAGTAGTCGATTTTTAACAATAGTCGCGGTTTTAACCGTATTTTTATCAACAATTTCAAGGTTGATAATGGTTGGAAAGAAAGTAAAGAGTTAGTTTTGCAACAAAAAAAGTGAATATTCGACCGATTCAATCGTCAGATAATATTCTTGTCGCTAAAGTGATAAGGGAAATTCTTGAAGAGCATGGTGTTAATAAACCTGGCACAGTCTATACTGATCCTACCACTGACAGTCTGTTCGAATTATTTCAGGTCGAGAATGCATTTTATTTTGTAGTAGAAGAAGGAAAACATATTCTCGGTGGCGCAGGAATTTACCCTACAGAAGGACTCCCGAATAGATGTGTAGAATTAGTGAAGATATATTTACATTCCTCCGCAAGAGGCTGTGGGATTGGAAAACAACTGATGCAACTGTGCATAGATAAAGCGAATGAACTTGGCTTTGATTCCGTTTATTTAGAAACAATGCCAGAATTGAGCAGCGCTATCGGCTTGTATGAATTAATGGGTTTTAAAAGGTTAAAAACCTCATTAGGTAACTCTGGACACTTCGCATGTGACTTGTGGATGCTGAAAACGCTATAAATTCCGATCAAATAAATAAAGAATTGAAGCAATTGCGGCGCAACCTAATTCCAATTCTCTTTTATTGACATTTTCAAAAACATCATTCGGTGAATGGTGAAAATCAAAATACCGTTGAGAATCAGGAACAAAACCAACTAGTGGAATTTCATCAAACTGTTCTTTTAACGGAGAAATATCAACTCCTCCATGACCTTCCTCAAAGATGTGCAGGTCATATCTTTTAAAAAGCGGTGCGAAGGAAGCAAGTAATGTAATTTGTTCTGGTGTGCCATTCATGCTGAATCCTCTTGGAGTAAATCCTCCTCTGTCACTTTCCAGAGCGAGAATATGGTTTTCTTTCGTTCGACTCTTTGCCCAAATTGCATAACCTTCTCCACCACGATTACCATTTTCTTCGTTCATAAAGAAAACCAAACGCAACGTATTATTGGGTTTATAATTCAATTCTTTTAAAATCCGTAAAGCTTCAAGGGTGTGGATAATTCCAGCGCCATCATCATGAGCTCCCTCTCCAGTATCCCAAGAATCAAGATGTCCGCCGAAAGTAATGATATTATTTGCGTTTTTTCCTGTTAATTCTCCGATGACATTATAGGATTTAACATCGGGATAATTTTTACAGTCCATCTCTAAAACAAACGTTGCTTTTTTCTTTTGCAATAAAGTAGAAATATTCTCTGCATCCAAGGTCGAAATAGCGGCCGCTGGTATTTTGAGAACACTATCGCTGTAATGCATAGTTCCTGTATGTGGATGTTCATCAATTGGCATGCCAAGCGATCTTATTATTACTGCTTTCGCTCCTAACCTAGAAGCTTCATTCGCTCCATTTCCGCGCACAGGATAACATCCACCATACGCTTTAAATGTTTGAATGTGCTGTTCGTTCATTTTTTGATTGATGAAAACAATTTTTCCTTCCACCTCTTTTTTAGTGGCATTCTTCAAAGCCTCTAACGTCGAAAACTCTATTAATTCGCCTTCAATTACCCCATGAGTACCTATAGAACCTCCTAGTGCGAGTAAATGAATTTTTTTTATATAATTGTCTTGATCTTTCACCCAGCCCGCCTCCGTTGTCCCACGTTCCCAGTGTGGCACTGTAATCTCTTGGAGATAGACTTTGTCAAAACCGTAAGATTCCATTTTCTGTTTTCCCCAGAGAATGGCCATCTCTGCTTCGGCCGATCCAGTGATTCTTGACCCAATATCTTTGCAAAGACTTCTTAAGTCATTGTAGGCATTTCCTTCAGAGAGTGCAGTACTATATATTGAGCGGATAAAAGTGGAATCATTCTGAGAGAAAGAAACCAAACTTATAAAAAGAATAAGTGGGAAGAATAATTTTTTCATATATGAATATTGAATCCTAAAAGTAAGTAATTATAGTTGAAGGACATAAAATTAAAAAGATTCTCAGAGAAAAATTCCATAGGGTGTTTCTAACCAATAATTCTAACACGAGTCAACTTCCACTTCTTACTTTTTTCTATCTTTGTTAAAAAATTAAATTAATGGCATTAAAATGTGGAATTGTTGGTCTTCCAAACGTAGGTAAATCAACCTTATTTAATTGTTTGTCTAACGCAAAAGCACAGTCGGCAAACTATCCTTTTTGTACAATTGAGCCTAATGTTGGGACGATTTCAGTACCAGATGAGCGGTTGGAAAAGTTGGAAGCATTGGTAAAGCCTGAGCGTGTTCTTCCAACAACCATGGAAATCGTAGATATCGCAGGCTTAGTAAAAGGAGCATCAAAAGGAGAGGGTTTAGGAAACCAATTTTTGGCGAATATTAGAGAAACGGATTCTATTATTCATGTTTTAAGATGTTTTGAAGACGATAATATCATCCACGTTGACGGTTCAGTTGATCCAGTTAGTGACAAGGAGGTGATCGATATCGAATTACAATTAAAGGATTTAGAAAGCATTGAAAAGAAATTGAGTTCAATGTCCCGTGCAGTGAAATCTGGCGATAAAGATTTGGTTAAAGAGTACGAAATTGCGAAAAAAATTAAAATAACTTTAGAAGAAGGAAATTCAGTCCGTTCTATGGAGTTTAATGAGAAAGAACAGACCATAATAGATAAAATGCAGTTAATTACTAGTAAACCAGTCATGTATCTCTGTAATGTGGACGAAGCTTCTGTTAAAAATGGTAACTCTCATGTTGACGCTGTTCGTGAAGCAGTCAAGGATGAAGGAGCTGAAGTCTTGGTGATTGGAGCAGCAATTGAAGCAGATATTATGGATTTGGAGACTTATGAGGAACGCCAAATGTTTCAAGAAGAACTTGGATTAGAAGAGGCTGGTGTTAATCGTTTGATTCGTTCGGCTTATTCTCTCCTAAAATTGGACACCTATTTTACCGCAGGAGTTAAAGAAGTTCGTGCATGGACCATACAAAAAGGAATGACTGCTCCACAAGCGGCAGGAGTTATTCATACTGACTTTGAAAAAGGATTCATTCGTGCAGAAGTTATGAAATACAATGACTTTATCGAGTATGGAAGTGAAAATGCGGTAAAAGATGCCGGTAAATTTAGAGTGGAAGGCAAAGAGTATGTGGTGGAAGATGGCGATGTAATGCACTTCCGATTTAATGTGTAAAATAAACATTTAAGAAGCAAAAAAAAAGGAGTAGTTAACGAATTCAATTGATTTATCTGCTTCCTTCAAATCTTCTTAAACTTAAAACAATAAAATATGAATGTTCCAGCAAATAATCCAAAATTAAAATCATGGGTAGAAGTTCCGAAAAATTCAGATTTCCCCATTCAAAACTTACCTTTTGGCATCATTAAAACCAATGAAAATTCTCCTAGAGTTGCATCGAGAATTGGTGATTTTGCGATTGATTTGAAAGCACTTTTTGTTTTAGGTTACCTTGATAATTTACCATTTTCTAGAGAAGATTTTGATGCTGACTCTTTGAATCCGATGATGATGAAAGGTAAAGAAGGGACGCGCAAATTGCGTAATCGTCTATCTAAGTTACTTTCAACTGACAATGATGATTTGCAGAAAAATGAACACCACGTTCATCAAGTATTAGTGGCGATGTCAGATGTACGTATGCTTTTGCCTATTCAAACAAGAGATTATACAGATTTTTACTCAAGTGAACAACATGCATTCAATGTTGGTTGTTTATTTAGAGACCCAGAGAATGCTTTATTGCCAAACTGGAAACATATTCCTGTAGGATATCATGGTCGCGCATCTTCTATTATAGAATCTGGAGTGCCGATTCATAGACCAAAAGGACAAAAGAAACCTCCAACCGCGGATGTGCCTGTTTTCGGTCAGTCTAACTTACTTGATTTTGAATTAGAAACTGTATTCTTTACTTATCAAGGAAAACCTTTGGGAGATTCTATTTCCACTATAGAAGCGGATGACTATATTTTTGGAATGGCGTTATTTAACGATTGGAGTGCTCGAGATATTCAAGGCTGGGAATATGTTCCCCTAGGACCTTTTCTAGGTAAAAGTTTTGCTTCTTGTGTTTCTCCATGGATTGTAACGATTGATGCTTTGGAACCGTTTAGAATGGCAGGACCAGAGCAGGACAATCCAAAAATTCTTCCCTATCTAGAATACGAAGGAGATAAACACATTGATATAAAACTAGACGTTATCATTCAACCTGAGAATGGAGATGAAAATATAGTAGGACAGTCGAATTATAAGTACATGTATTGGAACATGAACCAGCAATTAGCACACCACACCGTTAATGGTTGTAATATTAATTGTGGAGACGCAATGGGTTCAGGTACGATTTCCGGTCCAGAAGAAGGAATGTATGGTTCTATGCTTGAAATTTCTTGGAAAGGTACAAAGCCTTTTAAAATGTCTGATGGAACTGAGAGGAAGTTCATCAATGACGGAGATACTGTGATTATGAGAGGTTACTCTGAGAAAGAAGGTGTGAGAATTGGTTTTGGAGAAGTTTCAACTAAGGTTTTACCTAGTAAGTAAAATCTCTGATGAATAAAGAGCGGGACATAGACTTAGAAAAGGAGAGAAAAGAAATTCTCAATGCTTTTAAAGGCTTATTGCGTGCATATAAGAGAAGAACAAAAGAGGATACTCGAATTATCCGCAAAGCTTTTGATGTTGCAGTTGACGCACATTCTCACATGCGGAGAAAATCTGGAGAGCCATATATTTATCATCCAATTGCCGTAGCTAGAATTTGTATTGATGAAATGGGGTTAGGTACAACTGCGATCGTATGTGCATTACTTCATGATACAGTTGAAGATACACATATCACACTGGAAGATGTAGATGATCTGTTTGGCACAGAAGTACGTCTCATTATTGACGGCCTAACCAAAATTCCAGAAGTTTTTGATGAGACAGTTTCTATTCAAGCGGAAAATTTTAGAAAAATGGTTCTAACAATCTCGGATGATATTCGGGTAGTTTTGATCAAGCTTGCAGATCGTTTGCATAACATGCGAACTTTAGGCAGTATGAGGCATGACAAGCAATTGAAAATTGCTTCGGAAACCAAATTCTTATATGCTCCTTTAGCCCATCGATTAGGCATTTATTCGGTCAAAACAGAATTGGAAGATTTGGCTTTTCTCTACACAGAACCTAAAATTTACGAAGAGATTGATAATAAGTTAAAATCTTCTAAAGATGCTCGGAATCGGTTTATTCGAAAATTTACACAACCAATTCGCGAGGCTTTGCAACATGAAGGTTATGTTTTTAAAATAAAAGTGAGAACGAAAGCTATTTCTTCGGTCTGGAGAAAAATGAAGACCAAAGGTGTCCCTTTTGAAGAGGTTTATGATATTTTCGCTATACGAATCATAGTGGACACACCACAGGAGTTAGAAAAACCTGATTGTTGGAGGATTTATTCTTTGGTTACAGACTTTTATCAACCAAGCCCAGATCGATTACGTGATTGGATATCTACACCTCGTGCAAATGGTTACGAGTCATTGCACACAACCGTTATGTCAAGAACAGGAAAATGGGTAGAGGTGCAAATTCGTTCTAAACGAATGGATGAGATAGCTGAGAGGGGACTTGCAGCACATTACAGATACAAAGAGTCGAAAAAAGGAGATAACAAATTTGACAGATGGGTTTCTGAAATTCGTGACTTAATGGAGAATCCAGATATTGACGCAATGGACTTCATCAATGAATTCAAATTGAATTTGTTCACGGATGAAATCTACATTTTTACACCTAAAGGCGATTTGCGTGTTCTGCCAACAGGGGCAACGATTTTGGATTTCGCCTATGACATCCACACTGATATTGGGGATAGATGCATAGGTGCAAAAGTAAATAATCGTCTAGTTCCATTAAGCTATCAGCTGGAGAGTGGTAATCAAGTTGAAATCATAACTTCTTCAAAGCAAAGACCAAATGAGGAATGGTTGAAATACGTGGTAACGTCTAGGGCAAAACAAAAAATTAAAACTTCTCTTAACGAAGCAAGGAGAACGATTGCTTTAGATGGCAAAGAGATTTTAGATCGAAAATTTAAACAGCATCATATTCAATTTACTTCTGAAAACGTCAGTATTCTGGAGAAATTTTACAAAATGCCGACAGCTACTGAATTGTATTTTAGAATAGCAAAAGGTAAAATTGATTTACGAAAATTACGTGAAATTGAAAATACAAATGGGATACTTCATTTAGAAAAAAAAGCTTCTGTTCGAAAGGTGAAGAAAAGTCAAAACATCTTTACGAAAATAAATTCTAAAAAAGACACTATTCTTATCGGGGATGATTTTAAGAACATTGATTACACCATGGCGTCTTGTTGCAGTCCTATTCCAGGTGATAAAGTTTTTGGATTTGTGACTATAAACGATGGGATTAAAATACATAGATACAGTTGTCCTAATGCTGAACATCTTTTATCAAAGATGGATTACCGTTGTATTAAAGCAACGTGGAAAAATACGGACTTAAAAGAGAATTTAGCTTCTATTACAGTTCATGGAATTGATAGTATGGGAATTGTTAATACAATTACAAATATCGTTACTCATGAGCATAATGTAAATATGAAATCTATTTCTTTTGAGACCAACGACGGCATTTTTGTTGGTCAAATGACTGTCCTCGTTTTTGACACAGAACATTTGGAAACCTTAATGCAAAAATTTGAACAAGTAGAAGGAGTGCAGCGAGTTGTTAGGCACATTGAAGAATGAGTTTCGAAGTTGACTTCGACATGTTTGGTGAAAGTGTTTGGAAATTCAACCGGAGTATCAATTTGTTGAATTCTTGGGTAGTTGAGTATATCGGATCATGACCAATTGTTGGGGACTAGGCATAAATTTGAGTTAATCTGAAGAGAAAAAATTCTTTATTCCTAACTCCTCTTAATTGTGATCTGAAGG
>Ga0316208_1002115_pt1 | contig 16814 bp, 14 predicted proteins | sample 3monopyrite_MG_FD_204944 | JGI IMG/M metagenome (GOLD analysis project Ga0316208, IMG submission 204944) | Microbial mat bacterial communities from mineral coupon in-situ incubated in ocean water Damariscotta River, Maine, United States -... | ecosystem: Environmental > Aquatic > Marine >...
GGTGACTGGGACTGCGTTCGCGCGGCCGTCGAGAACGGTGCCAACGCGATTTACTTCGGCCTCGACTGCGGATTCAACGCCCGCGAGCGAGCGGCAAACTTTGCCCCCGATGACCTGCCCGACCTGATGGACTTCATGCATCGGCGAGGCGTCAAAGGTTACGTCACACTCAACACGCTGGCGTTTCCGTCTGAACTCGAAATCGTTGAACCGCTGATTCGCAAGCTTGCCGAATCTGGTGTCGACGCGGTCCTGGTCCAGGACATCGGCCTCGCTCGGCTGATCCGAGCGACCTGCCCTGATCTCCCGATTCATGCCTCGACGCAAATGACGCTGACCAGTGCCGAGTGCATCGAAGTCGCCGCGGAACTTGGCATCGAACGAGTCGTCCTGGCCCGCGAACTTTCCGTCAAGGAAATCAGCTCGATCAACGACAAGACTGACATGGCGCTGGAAGCGTTCGTGCATGGCGCGTTGTGCGTTGCTTACTCGGGGCAGTGCCTCACCAGCGAGTCGCTCGGTGGCCGCAGCGCGAACCGCGGCCAATGCGCGCAGGCCTGCCGACTGCCTTACGACCTGATCTGCGACGGCGAAGACGTCGACCTCGGCGATGTGAAATACCTGCTCAGTCCGCAGGACCTTGCGGCGTACGCGCTCATCCCGGACCTGATGGATGCGGGAATCTGCTCGCTGAAAATCGAAGGACGACTCAAGCAGCCGGAATACGTTGCCAACATTACCCGGCACTACGACGAGGCCATCACATCGGCAGTCAACGGCCAGCTTGTCCAACTCTCAGAGCAGACCGTCCGCGAAATGGAGCTATCGTTCTCTCGCGGATTCTCACCCGGCTGGTTCGGCGGCTGCGATCATAAGATGCTGGTTCCCGGCCTGACTTCTGCCAAACGTGGCGTCTTTCTGGGAGAAGTAAAAACTGTCCACGGCAACAGCGTCACCGTGCAACTCGCATCGCCGATCGCCGCCGGAGACGGAGTCGTTTTCGACGGTGACCGAGCGAATGACCAGGAACAAGGCGGCCGGATTTTTCACGTCACACGAAATGGCAAACGTCTTAACGAAACGGTCTCAAGCGGCCTCGTCGAACTGGAATTCGGCAACGGTGCATTGAGACTTGATCAACTCTGGGCTGGTCAGCAGGTCTGGAAAACCGACGACCCGCAACTGACAAAGAAGCTGCGGCAGACTTTTTCGTCCGGCAAACCGCAACGCCGAGTCCCCATCGACCTGAAAGTTTCAGCAGCGATCGGCGAGCCGCTGCGTATCGAAGGTTCGGCAGCCAACGGAGCAACCTGCGACGTCGAATCGGAGTCTCCGTTAGAAGAAGCACGCCGCCACCCGCTCACCGAAGACGTGCTGAACGAACAACTCGGGCGACTCGGGAAGACCGTATTCGAACTCGGAGATCTATCGGCAACGATCACCGGCTCTCCGATGATCCCGCTCAGCGTCCTGGGCGGGCTGCGTCGCGAGATGATTCAGCAGCTTGAGGAGTCGTCGACCGTTCGACCGACTCGACGCATCGCTGAAACGTCAGCGTTGACCGCCTTGCGTGGAACGTTGCCAGCGCGAGTTTCCGATCCAGGAAGGGATGAGCCGAAAGAGCAAGGTCCGCAATTGCGAGTTCTCTGCCGGTCGTTAGCTCAGCTGCAAAGCGTGCTCGAAGCTGGCGTCACAAGTGTGATGGTCGATTTTCAGGACATTCGCGAATACCGCGAAGCCGTCCCAACGGCTGGCGCGGCATCGGCCGAAATCTTCATTGCCACGCCGCGCATTCAGAAGCCCGGCGAAATGGGCATCTTCAAAGCTCTTCAGAAGCACGGTGCCGACGGAATCCTTGTCCGAAACTTCGCCGGGCTACGTTACTACATCGACGCCGGCATCCGAGTCGTCGCTGACTTTTCGTTGAACATTGCGAACGACCTCACCGCTCAGTTCCTGATTGATCAGGGTGCCGAACGAGTCACCGCGTCCTACGACTTGAACCGCGAGCAACTGCTGGACCTTGTCGAAGCAACTCCGCCCGAGTGGATGGAAGTGGTCGTGCACCAGCACATGCCAATGTTCCATATGGAGCACTGCGTTTTCTGCGCGGTGCTCTCGCCCGGCACGAACAAACACAACTGTGGTCGCCCATGCGACGATCACGTGGTCCAACTCCGCGACCGGGTCGGCATGGAACACCCGCTGACCGCCGACGTTGGCTGCCGCAACACACTCTTCAACGCCGTCCCGCAAAGTGCCGCCGAGGCCATCCCACAACTTCTGAAATCCGGCGTCCGAGACTTCCGCATCGAACTCCTGGATGCATCACCAAGCGAAGTCAGCTCGATCATCGATCTCTACCGCAGGCTCCTCGCAAAAGAGATCTCTCCAAAACAAGTGTGGAGCAAACTCAAAGCCTCCAACCGAGTCGGTGTCACACGAGGAACCCTCGAAGAACGCCGCGACCCCATGGCGATTCTTTAGCAGACCGGAAGCACGCCATTCTCTGCGAGAAAGATCAAACCACGAAATACGCTAAACACACGAAAGGGTCCGCCTGATTTTCGTGTCTTTAGTGTATTTCGTGGTTGGTAATCTCAAGAATTCCCGGCTGCTCGACTACTCATCCATCTTCGGATACCAGAAGGCGAGACCTTCTGATTTCGTCGTCTGCGTGACTTCGCCCCAGAACTCAACGTCGAAGCCGATGTGTGCCCAGGCGCACGTTGGGAATTGATCGCCGCCTCCGAACTTCGATGCGAACATTCCGAATCCGGGATTGTGGCCAACGATGACGACTCGCGAGTGCTCTTCAGGAATGTCGCGGACCGTTGCCAGGATGTCAGATTGAGTGGGTAAATAAAGGTCGTCCGACGGGATGATCTGGCCGGAGTAGTTGCAGCCTTCGGCCACGAGTTGCGCGGTTGTTGTCGCTCGATTCGCGGTGGAAGCGACAATCAGGTCCGGCATCAAATCGCGTTCGACCAGTACTTCTCCGACACGAACCGCGTCTCGAGTCCCTCGCCCTGCCAGTGAACGATCGAAGTCGGGGACGCTGCCGGGAGACTCAGCCTTGCCGTGCCGTAGAACGATGAGCGATTTCATGCAAGTGACCGATTTCCGCAGGTAGGCTGGAACAAGCTCCGCGCAGTTCCGGCAAGTTGGACCCGTCAAATGCCGGAACTTCGCGGAGCTTGTTCCAGCCTACGATTTGTGCCGCGTCGAATCGCAAAAAGACGTTCCGTCATTCACTCCGGCTTCTGCCAGGGGACAGCACCTTCGCGCTGAATCTGTTTCCGTAGTGCGGCTGAGAGTTCGTTGTACATTCCGCGATTCTTTCCAGACAAGTCCGTCGTTTCTTTCGGGTCGTTGGCCAGATTGTACAACTCGAACGGGCCGTACGGACTGTTCTGCAAGAGCTTCCACGGCCCCTTGATGACCGCGTCGATTGTTTTGCCCTGATAACGGGTTCCGCCTTCGCGGCGAGTGAAGAACCACTGATCTCGCAGTCGCTCCTGCTTCCTGCCGAGCAGTGTCGGCAGGATGCTGCGGCCTTCGATGTGGTGGTTGATCTTTGCTCCGGCCAGTTCGCAAATCGTCGGAAACAGGTCCATCGTCATTGCCTGGATTTCGGTCGACGATCCCGGCTTGATCAGATCGGAACCGTAGGACGCAGCGCACGTTGGCACCTTGAGGCCGCCCTCATAAACGCTTTGCTTGCCGTCACGAAGCGGGCCGTTGTTCGCTCCCACGCTGAGCTGCCCGCCGTTGTCCGAGGAAAACAGAACGATCGTCGGCCGGCCCCCGTTTTTCGTTTGCTCTTCGATTGTTGAAAGAACCTGGCCAATGCCGTCGTCCATTTGTTCGATCAGCGCGACGAGCTTTGCTCGCTGATCAGTGATGCCGGCCTCACGGGCTTTGACCTTGTCGATCCATTCCGGCGGCGGTTGGATCGGCGTATGCGGAGCGTTGTAGGCGAGGTAAAGAAAGTACGGCTGGTCGGCCTTGCGACTTGTGACGTATTCGATCGCCCATGCCGTAAACAGGTCCGTCGCGTGGCCCTTCGGATCAATCTCATTCCGATCGTGATACATGTAGTTGTTGCCGTGCCGACGATGGTTGTAATAGTCGTCCATCATGTCGCCGAGGAATCCGTGCAGGTGATCGAAGCCTCGATCCATCGGCGTGTTGGGAGACTCAAGCCCAAGGTGCCACTTGCCGACAATCGCCGTGTGATACCCAGCCGGTTTTAGCACTTTGGGAATCAGGGTTGCCGCCTCGCTGAGATACCCCCAATTGTTCTCAGGGTGAGTCCGAATGACGCCTGGCACTCCGACAAGAGCCTGATAACGACCGGTCAAAAGTGCAGCTCGCGACGGAGAACACACCGGGCAGTTCGCGTAGAAGTTCGAAAATTTCATGCCTCGTGCGGCGAGCCCATCGAGATGCGGAGACTTCAGATCCGGAGCCCCCATGTAACTCAGGTCGCCGTACCCGAGGTCGTCAACCAGAATCATGACGATGTTCGGCTTGCCGTAGTCAGCGGCCAGCGCCGACCAACCTGTAAGAGACGTCAGAAAAACAACGGCCCCCAGAACCGTTGCGAATATTCGCTGAAGATATGCCATCGTAGCTGCTCTCTAATTCGCATGTGTGAAGTTGTAGATTCATCGACTCACGCAATGCGGAATGTTAACCAACGCGGCCAAACCGTAAACCGGCGACGGCGATTGCATCTAAAGATGAGAGCGTCAGAATCGGAAGCTATGGAAGAGCTGTTCCACAATCCTGACCTGACAAAGATCGCTGGCAAACGAGTCACCGTCATGGGGCTCGGAGGTTTTGGCGGCGGCGCTGCGGCGGTCCGATTTCTCGTTGAACGCGGCGCCATCGTCCGAGTTTCGGATCAGCGTTCCGAGAAGCAACTGGAAGCAGCCCTTGCTGACCTCGACGATCTGACAAGCATCGACTGGCAACTCGGCGAGCATCACTGGTCGCACTTCTCGGACGCCGACTTTGTCGTCATCAATCCTGCCGTCCCACCGCGCCACCCGATCGTCCGGCAATTGGAAGCCGCCGGAATCCCACTCACCTCGGAGATAAACCTCTTTTGGTCACTCAACTGTGGCCGAGTCATCGCCGTCACGGGCAGCAACGGAAAATCAACGACGACGGCATTGATCCACTCGATCATTCAGGCGAGCGGACAACGCTGCTGGCTCGGCGGCAACATTGGCCGCAGTCTGCTGCCGCACGTCGATGAGATTTCGATTGAAGATTGGGTTGTACTCGAAGTCAGCAGTTTTCAGTTACACATGCTGGATCGGATAAAGGCTCGGCCTGACATTGCCGTCGTCACCAACTTCGCACCGAACCATCTCGACTGGCACGGCACACTCGACGCTTATCGTTTCGCCAAGCAGGCCATTCTTCGCTGGCAGACAAGCGATGACTTCTGCATTCTCAACGGTGACGACGCTGACGTCGCCGGCTGGCCTCATGTTGCCAAAACAACTTTCGTCTATTCCAGTCCGCCGGGTGAGCTGTTATCGAAGCACGACGCCAGGCAAGCATGGCTCGACGGACTCGGTTCGGCTCACATTCTCAGACGAAATCAGAAGCCGAGCATTCTTGAATTCCCGATTGACGATTGGTGCACGCTTCGTGGAGTCCACAATCTGTCGAATGCCCTGTTCAGCCTGAGTGCGGCTCAGCTTGCTGGCGCCACGGAAGTGGCAATCCGAATGGGCCTTGAGCAATTCGAAGCGTTGCCCCACCGTCTGCAGCTTGTCGGCGAGTTTGATGGACGACGTTTTTACAACGACTCAATTTCGACGACGCCCGAGTCGACAATCGCCGCCCTCGATTCTTTCGACGAGCCCGTTGTCATCCTGGCCGGCGGCTACGACAAGCAGGTCGACCTCGCGAACCTTGCGAACAGGATTGCTGAGCGAGCCAAAGCCGCGTCGCTGCTCGGTCAAACGGCACCCGCACTGAAGAACGGCATTACGACCGCAAACGACCGCATACCCGTCGAGTCGTGCCCCGACTTCGACCAGGCATTCGGGTGGGCCGTCGAACAATCCTCGCCCGGCGACGTCATTCTGCTCTCGCCTGGCTGCGCGAGCTACGACTGGTTTCAAAGCTTCGTCCACCGCGGCGAGCAATTCTGTAAACTCGTCAAACGGTTAGGCCGTTGAATCGGCTCGGAGAGCAATTCACAGTCCGCCTTCTTGATAACACTCTCGCAGGAATCGTGATGGATTGTCGATGGCCTGCCTGTTCTGTGATCACGCCGTTTCTGTTAGACATTGCTGACTTTCTGCCTGTGGGGCATTTAGATTTCAGGTGGATCCTGATTTCGACAGACGGAGCACTGACATGACTGACGGGTGGACCGGATTTACGCCAATCCTAAGAGTCAAAGATGCCGACGTGAGCATCGACTTTTACTGTCGAGTGCTGGGGTTCAACAAAGACTGGGTTCACAGATTCGAGGAAGACTTCCCGGCTTACACCAGTGTGAGTCGTGGGCCGCTGATCGCGCACCTCAGCGAGCACGGCGCCGGAGACATCGAACAGGCTTCCCTGTTTGTTGCCGTTCCGGATGTTGATTCCGTGTATGAAGAATTCGCGAAGAATGGACTGAGTTGCGATCCGCCTGTTTCTCAACCAGAGATTGGCCTCCGCAGTTTCGAGGTCAACGATCCGGATGGCCATCGAATTGAATTCGGCCGAGGGTTGGTCGAGGAGGCGGCACAAGGTGACTGACTCTGGATTCAAGATTCGCAGCCTCCAACGACATCACCTCCGAGGACCGCGAGTATTACTCAGAAGCAGAACTCGCCGACCTGACCAGCAGCGAATTCCTGATCGACTCCCGGCTTCTGCCGGACCAGCTCGCCAACGTCGTCAGCTTGATGGATAGTTTGCATGCTTCGACAGTTTGGTTGCGGAATAACTTACCAACGTGGCACTGCCTGCAAGCGGTGGCCCCTGCGCCTGTTGCTGTTCAATTGTGAATTCGCTAATGAAATCCGGTCTGAAAACCAAAACCGCATCTGATCCCGGACAGGCATCCTGAACATGAAACAACGATCACTGCTGACTCTCTCAGCCATTCTGTGCCTGAGTCTGCCTGCCCTGGCTGAAACAGAGCTGCCGGACGAGCCTGTTGAAATCGGCAACGAGCCACAACTCTTTATTGATGACTACATCGTCGATAATCGGTGGCCGCTGGATAAGGTGGTCGAAGTGATGGGGCGGGTGGTGCATCAGCCGGTCAAGCACTCGAGCAATCCGGTGATCAAGGGGAAGGGCGGTTATCTGAATGTGGTGTGGGATGAGGATGCGAAGCTCTATCGCATGCTCTACCAGGACTTCTGGTATCACAACCCGCCCCGGTACACCTACGCCATTGCCTATGCGGAATCGAAGGACGGCATCACCTGGGAGACGCCGAATCTGGGCCTCTACAAGTGGCGAGGCTCCATGAACAACAACATCTGCTGGCAGTCGCTTGAGACCAGTATTGATGGTCCTCGAGCGGAAGCTCCGTTTCTGTTGGAGCTTCCCGAAGAACATCGGCGAGGGCATCGGTTCGTCATGTTCTACGTGTCGGCAAAAACCGGATGTCATCTGGTCGGTTCGAATGACTGCATTCACTGGGACAAGGCGAGTGACACCAACATTGCCAAGTCCTTCTTCCCGGACACTCAGAGTTCCATCGTCTGGGATCCGCGCCGGAAGGAATTCGTGTGGTACAGCCGGGCGACCGATCGTTACGGCGACGGTGATCCACTCACCCGAGGCGCCACGCGTCGAGTCTGTCGACTTGTCAACAAACAGTTGTGGTCTCAGTGGCCGATTCACACACAGAACATTCTGATCCCGGACGACGGAGACGCCACCGAACAATCGGAGCGGGCGTTTGAAGGGTCGAACTTCTTCTATGGAATGCCGACCCGCTACCACGCGGGAATCTATTTTGGATTTCTGGAACCGTACAAACTCCGAGCGAGCACCATCACCACTCAACTGACCATCAGTCGCAACGGTCGAGTGTTCGAGCGATTTCCCGGTCGCCAAAGACTGATCGAACTGGGCCCCAGAGATGCCTGGGACGATGGCATGGTGTTCGGCTCACCCGGCTGAGTGGAAGTCGGCGACGAGTGGAGAATTTACTACTGCGGAACCGACGGCCCCCACAACTCAACCAAACGCACGCCGGGCATCGGGCTCGTCACCATCCGCAAGGAAGGCTTCGCTTCTCTGCGTGGGCCTCAACACGGCGGAGTCGTCTGTACGCGAGCCATCCGCTGGCCCGGCGGCAAACTGCTGGTGAACTGCGACGCGACAACTTCCGGCCACGTGGATCGTTTTGGCAGAAAGCTGGAACCGAACCAGGGAGAGCTGAAGGTTCGCATCACCGGTGCCGACCGCAAGCCACTGCCAGGTTTCGGCTATGCAGACTGCATCCCGTTCAACGGCGACAGCACGGCTCACCAGGTGACCTGGCAGGCCAAGAAGCTCGACGAGTTGAAAGGGCAGGTGATACGTATCGAGTTCCAACTGACGATGGCCGACCTGTATTCATTCCGAGCCGCTCCCTGACCCGTGGTCGATGTTAGAAAGGTAGGTCGTCGGTTGGCTCAGGTCTCAGCATACCAAGCTTTGACATTCGCACTTCGACACCGAGTAAACCGCGTCCAAGTTGTCGCGCAATCGTTTCATTTGGCGTGCCTGAGGCAACAAGGTGCCTCAGGCGATCATCTTCGTCCGTAGTCCACGGTTTACCTGTTTGTGGGCGTTCCTTCTTCAACGACTTGTCGGATGGGGCAGATGCTCGCGAGGTCGCACTGGATGCCGTTGTCGGTTCTATTTCACCGAGCCGCGTCAGCCGAGACACAATTGCCCCACGACTACGTTGGTGGCTCTTTGCAAGCTGCGTAAAAGGTTCGCCTGCGTGAAACGCATGAGTGAGTTTGCGATCTTCTTCAGTGTCCCACGCTTCACCCGCTCGCAGCGGGCGTTCGGTGTCGGATTTGGTATCGCGTACTGGCGTAGCGGTCTGGCCTTCAAGCAATCGCAGGGCGGTGAATAGAGCCCGGACAATCTTTGGATGCTGAAGCGGACTGTCTTCCGGGAGCGGGTCTCCACTGATCGGATCAGTTCCGCTAGCGAGAGCTTCGATAAGGGGAAGAGCGTCAGATACGTCCATGGCGCATGCGAGATGATTTTATATTGTGAGCTACTGCCAAGTGTTTCGATAATCCCACCAATGGAGCCACAAGTGGTCGAGAGAGTCTCGGACCGGACTTTTGTGGCTTGGGCGACGCCAATTGCACGCAGCTGGTGTCGGTCTGCCAGACTACGTCGTTGAACTGGGGGCCGTAATCGGCGGATAAATATACGCACCATCGATTGGAATGCCGGCAATGGATGACCCGTTGTATTGTGTTGCGATCTTAAGTGGATACCGATTTCGGATTTCGATCACTTCAGTGGCCAAAGGGTCGGCGCCGTTCAGGAGTTTTACCTGGAATGCGTCAAGCCATTGTTTTCTGTTGTTGCCGACGCGTCGAAGGACTTCGCCGTACGCGACATCAAAGTTGTCGCCATTAATCTCCGATGAAGCGAGGTACAAAAACCACCCTTCTGAATCGGCAGGATTATTGATCCAGAACGCAACATCAACGGGGACGTAATCGCTGAATTCACGGGCAAAGTCTTCGCCCGCATCGATCTGTTCATTTACCAATGATTCTTGACCCATTGCAGTACTCCGTCTGAGTTATTGGCGATTGCATCAAACACTTTTTCCGCTTGTTGCTGCGTTGAAAAACGGTAGCGAGTCGATTCCGACCAATCTTTGGCAATCAACCAGTTGGTTCCAAGTTGCTCATTTGCTGCGATTGCGAGACCACGCTCAGTGGTCAAACCAGCTTGTTTGACCAGCGTTTCGAGGTCGTGGGTCCAGCACTTTTCTGCGAACTTTCTGTCTTCAAAAATGATCCCGGTCTGCTCGACACGTGCGAGCACGCATGATTTCAATGCGCATTCGAGCGCGTACCCCACCAGATAGTATGCGCCAGACCAGCGAGACGCCGCCAGAAGTGACTCGGCGTCCTTGACCCGTTCATCGGACAGTTGCTGAAGTTCCGTGCGATTCAAGCTTAAGCTCCTGCCATGACGACCAAGGTGACTCGTGCGTTGACGTGATGCTGGGATGATACATTCCGCGACTCAAGTCCACGCATTTACATCTGTCGCAATGCCATTGTAGGACGCAGGCACCGCACATGGACAGCGAACGGGTTGTGATTTAGGCTCCGCGCGTTGTCTTGGGAACTTAGAAGGAGCGGTCGAGATGGTGGAACGGATTCTTAGTATTTCTGGCCTCCGCGGGGTGATTGGGGACGGGCTTGATCCTCAATATCTGGTCCGGTTTGCGTCGGCGCTGGGGACGATGTTTGATGGCGGGACGGTGGTTGTCAGTCGTGATGGACGCTCGACCGGGCCGATGGTCAAGCATGCGGTCATTGCGGCGCTGACGGCGACGGGCTGCAAGGTCGTTGATGCGGGGATCGCGACCACGCCGACCTGCGGAGTGCTGGTCACGCATCTCAAAGCGGCCGGCGGGTTGCAGATCACGGCCAGTCATAATCCCGTTCAGTGGAACGGTCTCAAGCCGTTCTCGTCGGATGGTTCGGTGTTCAATCGAGAACTCGGCGAGAAGCTGATCGGGCTGATTGAGTCTCAGGAATTCAACTACGTCTCGTGGGATCGGCTGGGCGACGTCGAGACCTGCGAAGACCCGGCCGCTCCGCACATCGAACGCGTGCTGAAGCTGGTCAATGCCGACGCGATCAAAGCTCGCAACTTCAAAGTCGTGCTGGACTGCAACCATGGCTCGGGTGCGGTGGACACTCCGCGGTTCCTGCGAGAAGAACTCGGCTGCGAAGTCGTCGTGCTGGGAGACACGGCCGATGGCCAGTTTGAGCACATCCCAGAACCGACCGAAGCGAATCTCGGCGGGCTTTGTGACGCTGTCCGGGAAGCCGGCGCGGACGCTGGGTTCGCTCAGGATCCTGATGCCGACCGCCTGGCCATTGTCGACAATAACGGCCGCTACATCGGCGAAGAGCTGACTCTGGCACTGGCCGCGGATCATGTCCTGGCACGGACACCCGGCGAGTTCGTCGTGAACGGCTCGACCAGCCGGATCAACGCGGACATCGCTGCCAATCATAACTCGACATTCCATCGATCGGCCGTCGGTGAGGCCAATGTCACGGCGATGATGAGAGAAAAAAATGCGATCCTGGGCGGAGAAGGCAACGGCGGAGTGATCGAGCCGAAAGTTGGCTACGTCCGCGACAGTTTCGTTTCGATGGCTTACGTCCTGGATGGTCTGGCACCAGGTAGCCGAACTCTTGGCGAATGGGCAAACGCCCTGCCGCGTTACTCGATCATTAAAGACAAGATCGAATGCCCGGCGGACCGTGTTGGTGCCGCCTGCGAAGCTCTTCAATCAGCCTACGCGGATGCCGAAGCAACAACCGGCGACGGCCTGCGGCTCGACTGGTCCGACCGCTGGGTCCAGGTTCGAGCCAGCAATACGGAACCAATAATTCGAGTCATCGCCGAAGCTCCCGGTTCGGAAGTGGCGACGAAACTTTGCGCTGACGCCGTTGCGACTGTGAAAGCGGCTGTTTCGTAGGAGCGTCGCCAGAGCTTTCGGGCCATTCGTACTTGGTGCTCGTTTACTTTGAGGGAACCGCGGGTTCTGTCGGCGTGGTGAGACGTTCGCGATTTTCGTTCCACCACTTTTGCCACCACGCTCCATCGTGAGACTCGTCATAGCTGACGCTCGTCAGCTTTCCGAGCCCGAAGTAGCCGACACCGTAAACCGTGTTATAGGTATTGTCCTTTTCGATGACTTCGATCATTGACGGTATGACGGAGATGTCACCTCGTTCGCCAAGTGCCGTTGCCACCCCCCACAGACCGATATCGAGTCCCGGTTGCTTCGCTGCATGTTGAAGCCGCTTGAGGAGGGCTTCGGTGATGTCGTCGCCGGGAATTTTGACCAGAAGATGGGCGACGGAACTGACAAGTTCGTGATCTGGTGATTCGAGCAGCGGAACAAGTTGCTTTCGAGCGACGTCAACGGACACCGGAAAACCACGGAGAGCCCTGGCCGCCGCGGCTCGAGTGTCGCGCTCGTACGATTGGTTCTGCGTGATCTCGACGAACTGAACAACGAGTCTGGTTTCTTTGAAGGCTTTCACGATCGGATCCGTGTGGAGTTCCCGGATCACGGAATTATTTCGAAAGTGTCGGAGCTGATTAATCTGTTCGGTCTGAGTGGCTGACTTAAATCCAGTCTTCAGATACTTCGAGAAGTTTCGCAGGCTGTCGGCCAGAGCATCGGAGAGAGACTTTTTCGAGTTTTCTTTGTACCACTTTTCGTATGTCGGAAGATCCTCGGCCGGATCCTGCAGCGTGTACGACCGGGCATAGGTCACTGCCCACGCTCTGACTTTTGGATCCGAGTCCTGAAGCCCGAAGTGCAATCCTCGGTGCATGTACGGTTGCCGCGAGAAATAGACCGCTTTGAGAAATTGTTGTTTCGCACGGGTGTTGTCGAGCTTGCTCCATGTGGATTCGACGAGCTTCCAGCCTTCCTCTTCCGGCAACGTTCTGAGCTCGTCTGCCGACTTCATTGTGGTGATCCACGAAGCTGGATTTTTGAGATTCTTTTCCAGTTCGTCGATGCGGGCCTGAAGTTTTGCATTTTCGGCGACGGCTGCTTCGGTGCGTTTTTCAGCTTCAACAGCCGCCACAGCCGCGTTTCGGTAAAGGAGAGTCATGCCAACTCCCAGACCGATACCCAAAAGCCAGCAGCACGTTGTTGCAAGGACGATGACCTTGTGTCGACGTAAGGCGGCGTGAACGAGATAGCTGAGTGAATCACGCCGTGCGTCGATTGGCTGATGCGCGACCGCACGCTGAACGTCCTGTCGGAGTTCGCCTGCTGACTGGTAGCGACGTTCGGGCTCTTTGCGCAGGCATTTCAGAATGATCGTTTCGGCGTCTCGCGAAATTTCAGGTTCAATTGAGCGAGGAGAATCCGGAGCGGCGTGCCGAATTGAATCAACCAGTTGTGCTGCTCCGTCGTCCATTCCGTACGGCAACGTTCCGGTCAGCATCTGGTAGAGCAACACGCCGAGCGAATAGACATCCGAACGGACGTCGATGGCCGAGGGCTTGCCGACAGTGTGTTCAGGAGACGACCACGGCAGCGAACCCAGGAACTGCCCAGAGTTCGAAAGCTGCACCGACGCGCTCGTCGGTGATTCGACCAGGCAGCGTGCGAGTCCAAAATCGATCACCGATGGTTGGCCGTCGTCGTCGACAAGAATGTTAGCTGGCTTGAGGTCTCGATGGATGACTCCTGCGCGATGTGCGGCTTCGACGGCATCTGTGATGCCTGCAAACAGTTTCAGCCGCTCTGTGACTGTCATCGTTGATGCGTCACAGAAGACGTCGAGCGGGACGGCATCGAGCAGCGGCATTACCAGAAACAGCCCACCGTCCAGTTGGCCGTGTCCGAGAATTGGAACGATGCCTGGATGGTCGAGTCGTTGGAGGATCTCAACTTCGCGTTCAAATCGTGCAGCATCTCGATCTGTCACGCTGCGATTCAGTGTGACGATCTTGATGGCGACCTGGTCGCCGCTGCCCGAGTCCGTGGCTCGGTAAACAATTCCTTGAGCACCACGATGAATTTCCGCGTGGATGTTGAAGCCGGAAATCAGTGGCAACTCTGGGACGCCGGGGTTGCGGGTTGCCTGCTCCGATTGTTCCAGAACGCTGGCTTCGGCCTGAGCGGCCCTGACAAGTTCCGAGATTGCATTTTGCATAACAGTTTACCTGATTCGCAGTTTTTGCTGGATGTACTTCCTCTGGAGACAGGAACGGAATCGATAGCCACTACTCACGCAAAAAATCAAAACGTGCAGAATCTTGAGAGACGATCTATGCAGAAGACGACTTCAACAGGTCAGAGAGCATTCGGTGAGCACGTTTTCTCAGCATGAAAACTGCTCCGACGGAGCGACCGAGAGATGCAGCAATCTCCTCGATGGATTCGCTGCTCAAGTCATAGCGTTCTACGACCAGCCGGTAGTCCTGCGGCAGGCCACTGATTGCCTGCTGGAGACGATCGATGGATTCCCTGGAAGCGACTGCCCGACTTGGAGTCTGAGATGTGAAGCTAACGATGTCGAGCAGATTCGAGGCCGACGCGCTCCATGAATTCGCTGTCACGCGGCGGATGGTCCCACCTCGACGGTGAGTCTCAAGTGATCGCAAGACGTCAATCAAATTTCGACGAGCAAGCGTGCGAAGCCATGCCGCGAATTTCGCTTCGTTCAGATCTCGCAGACGCGCGACGCTGCGGATGGCGTCGACGAATGTCTGTTGCAGAATGTCGTCAGCGTCGATGACTGATTGAAATCGTCGAGGAATCTGGCGATCGATCTGCCCACGAATCCGAGCCGAATATTGTTCAAGAAGTCGAAGGAGTGCTTCCTCGTCGCCCTCACTCACTTGCCCAAATAGACTCATTGCTGATGCCCGTCGTTGTCTGATCGTGAAGCTGGCTGGTGGAATGCCGAATGCGATTCTACCTGTCAGCGTGGAGTAAAGTTGTAATAGGATTCGGCCTGAGTCAGCGACGACATGAACGTTACAAAGTAACTCAGGATCGGTGAGCATGCGAATTGTTGTGGCGGGAGCAACGGTCAGTACGTACGAGACGCTGGATGCTTTGATCCGGCACAGTGCGGACGTTGTCGGCGTTCTGCAGTTGCGAAACGGGTCCTCGCACACCGTGACCGGTTTTGCAAAGCTGGACGAACTGGCTGCGCTGCACGGAATTCCGTGCGCGACGTTTCGGAATATCAACGATGCTGAGATCGTCGAGCAGGTTCGTCAGTGGCAGCCTGATCTGATATTTGTGGTTGGACTCTCGCAACTGGTTCGCGCCGAGATGATGGCGATTCCGGCTCGCGGTTGCGTGGGATTTCATCCGACGTTTCTGCCGGGGGGCCGAGGCCGAGCTCCGCTGGCGTGGCTGACGCTGGACGCTCAACCGGGAGCGGCAACGTTCTTTCTGATCGACGAAGGAGTCGACTCAGGGCCAATCTTTGTCCAGGAGACTTTCGAAGTCACGCCAGAAGATTACGCAGCGGATGTTGAACGAAAACTCATAGAAGCCACCGGGCGTGCGCTTGATCGATGGCTGCCCGAACTGTTGTCGGGAGTCTGGAATCCGCGGCCTCAGGAGGAAATCCTGGCGACTTACAATGGCCGCCGCAGCCTCGACGACGGACTGCTGGACTGGCATCAGTCGAGTGACGAGATTCACTCGCTGATTCGCGCGGCGTCGACCCCGCACCCCGGAGCGTATACCTGGTACCAGGGCCGCAAGCTGATCGTGTGGCGGGCCGAGTTTGAGAAACATCTTCCCTGGCGAGGTGCTGTCGGGCGAGTTCTACACGTTGAGCCGGAGCGAGGCGCGCTGGTTCAGGTTTGCGACGGCCTGCTGTGGCTGACTCAAGTTCAGTTTTCGGATGAGGCAGAACCGCGATCGGCGGAGACGGTGCTGAAGGTCGGAATCAAACTCGGCTTTGTCGTGCAGGATGAAGTTGCCGCACTGCGAACCCGAGTCGATGACCTTGAGGCAAGGTTGGCGAAACTCGAAGCTCCGGGGGACGGTTGATCCTGGATGATCGAAGCTGGCAGCTTCGTCAACGGAGTCGTCGTTGCTGAAGCTGCCAGCTTCAGACTGTTTCAGAATCCTTTCATTTCCAGTCTGGCAGTAAGCCGGGCTTGAACGATCGAATTCCAACCGAACCATAGGCCCAGTCTGGTGCCTCCCGTGCCAGTCCAGCCCGAACAGGATTCAATGCGATGTACTCCGCAATCCGCATCAATTCATCTTCGTCGCGCACCCAGTGATCGTAGGATTCGTGTTGCCAGAGCTGTCCTTTTCGACCGAGATGTTTGTTGATCTGATTGGCGGTGTAGCTCTTGAGGCTGTGCATGATCGCAGAAAGTGGGCTTTGGGAATCATCTATTTCGCCGGAAAAGAATTCGCCGGGCTGTCGATCGAAGCTGGCAGCTTCGGCAACGTTAACGTGCTGGTCGTTGTTCAAGCTGTCAGCTTGAGCGGGGTTGACTGGGAACAACAGGGCATGCACGTGATTCGGCATGATTGTAAATTCGAGAAGCTGATATTTCGTGCCATGATGGTGCAGCAGGTTTTCGACAATCAAGTCGGGCACCCCGGGGCGGGTCAACCAGTCCTTTGAGCAGACTCGATCGAGATGCCTGTCATAGTCGGCGAAGAACTGTTTGTGGGCGACTTCTCGGTTTGGTTGAGCTCGAATCAGTTTGCGATCGCGGTTGGCTCGAAGGCGTTTCAGAACGTCGAGCGGGAGTGTGTCGGACAACCGGTAGGTCACGAAATGAGCGGCTCCGGGAACGAACCAGTGCGGAAGGTTGCCGCGAGTGAAGGATTCGCGAAACGCCATTGTTTACCACATGGCTTGATGTTTATTACCCGATGATTGTTTGTTACGAGCGAAGCTGGCAGCTTCGACAACGAATTCAACGAAGCTGGCAGCTTCGACAACGAATTCAACGAAGCTGGCAGCTTCGACAACGAATTCAACGAAGCTGGCAGCTTCGACAACGAATTCAACGAAGCTGGCAGCTTCGACAACGAATTCAACGAAGCT
>Ga0316208_1002116_pt1 | contig 16797 bp, 10 predicted proteins | sample 3monopyrite_MG_FD_204944 | JGI IMG/M metagenome (GOLD analysis project Ga0316208, IMG submission 204944) | Microbial mat bacterial communities from mineral coupon in-situ incubated in ocean water Damariscotta River, Maine, United States -... | ecosystem: Environmental > Aquatic > Marine >...
GCATGACCACGACCACCGCGCCGCCGCTTACTTCCTGCCGAGTCTGCGTTCCCACTCTTTTTCCCCGATCGTCCCGTCCAATTGTCCAACCACTTTGACATCACCATGACAGCCCGCCTTTCGTCAACGAATACACACAAAGGAGATAAACAAAACAACCGATAAGCCGTCGGTCCACATCGGCGAGCCATTGTCAATTGACGCCGGAAACGGTCCCGCCATCTATCTCTTCGAAATTTCGTACACACTGCGGACGCAAATTCCGGAAAAAACCAAAAGAAAACAGAAATTCCCTCAAGCCTTCAAACCCCCACCAGATCGAAATCGCCGCCAAATCGAAATCGCCGCCAAATCGAACCCGCAGGCCAAACCAAAACCAGGCTCCACTCTGCCAGATTCCGAATTCGACTCAGTTCCCAATCTGAATCGAGCCTCTGCCCGCTCGCGCCGTGCCCGTCTAGACTGACAACCAATTCGCAAAAGCCATCGCGAAGGAATTCAGGGCAACGGGCACCAAAAGTCAGCGGGCCGCTTCGGGCAGGGTCAATTGAAACTTCACTTCGGCTCAGTTAGACGTGTCTGTCTTTGCGTAAATGGTGAAGAGGTTTTCGGGGCTGGCTGATGAAGCGACACTTGCTCATTGCTGTGATTTTTCTGGCCGGGACTTCAGTCTCGATGGTCTCGCCGGCTGACGATGCGTCGACACGGCAGGGCGGTGATAAAGGTTCGTTGGCGGCTGTCGCGAAGCTGATCGACCGGTACTGCGTCGATTGCCATGACGGAGCTGAGCCGGCTGCGGGGTTGAGGCTCAAGAGTTTTGATACGAGTGAGGCTCTCGGCACGAAGCCATGGGATACGGAAGTTTGGGAGAAGATCGTCAAGCGGCTTGCGGCGCGGCAGATGCCGCCGGTTGATGCCAATCGACCGTCCGAATCTGAATACAAGTCAATGTTGACCGCGATGGAGTCCGTTCTTGATCGCGCGGCGGAAAAGCATCTTCGACCAGGCCGGACGGATTCGGTTCGACGATTGAACCGCACGGAATACCGCAACGCGATTCGTGATCTGCTGGCGGTCGATGTTGATGTCGACAGCATGCTTCCGGCTGACCAGCTCAGTCATGGTTTCGACAATGTGACGGTTGGAGAGTTATCGCCGTTGCTGCTCGGTCGGTACATCACGGCTGCCGAGAAGATCAGTCGGTTGGCCGTTGGCGGGCTGGAGAAAAGTCCTGGCGGAGTCACTGTTCGGCTTCCGGCCGATCGAACGCAGGACGTTCATGTTGAAGGGCTGCCGCTGGGGACTCGCGGTGGGGTTTTGTTCGAGCATCATTTTCCGGCCGATGGTCAGTACGAAATCCAACTGCGACTGATGCGGGACCGTGACGAGAACATTGAAGGTCTGACAGGATCGCACGACATTGATGTCCTGCTGGATCGTGGCCTCGTTCATCGATTCACGGTCGTACAACCAAAAGGCAAAGTGGGATACGACAAGGACGATACGCTCGTCGACGCTCATCTTAAAAAGCGATTTCGAGTCACTGCCGGGCCTCACAAGGTCGGGGTGACGTTCCCGAGCAAATTCTCGTCGCTACTCGAGATCTACAGGCAGCCGTTCCTGGCCAGCTTCAACCGGCATCGGCATCCACGTCGTGCCCCGGCTTTGTTTGAAGCATCGCTCGTCGGCCCGTTCGATCCGGAAGGTGCTGGCGATACTCCCAGTCGGCGAAGAATCTTTTCTCAGCACGTTGCCGAAGAAGAGGACGCGACGACGCGTGCCGAAACAATTCTTCGACCGCTCGTAAGACTTGCCTATCGCCGACCGGTGACCGACGACGACCTCGCCGTTCCGATGCGATTCTTCAATCAACGTTTCGCCGCCGACGGTTTTGAAGCGGGGATCGAGACAGCGCTGTCGGCTGTTCTGGTCAACCCGCATTTCCTGTTGCGCGCCGAGAAGGATCCTGAAGGGCTTGCCAACGGATCGGCCTATAAAATTTCTGACGTCGAGCTGGCTTCTCGGTTGTCGTTCTTTCTGTGGAGCAGCATTCCCGATGAAGAGTTGCTGGCACTTGCCGAGCGTCGACAATTGCGAGATTCCGATGTGCTGAGGTCACAGGTTCAGCGAATGCTCAAGGACGACAGGTCGCAATCGCTCGTCAACAACTTCGCCGCGCAGTGGCTGTACCTGCGAAATCTGGAATCGCTGACCCCGGATCGTCGGCTGTTTCCGAACTTTGACGACAACCTGCGAATTGCGCTGCGCCGAGAAACCGAGCTGTTGTTTGAAAGCGTGCTGCGCGAAGATCGCAGCGTTCTGAATTTGCTCCGCACAGATGCGACGTTCCTGAACGAGCGATTGGCAAAGCACTACGAGATTCCTCACGTATTCGGCAGCCACTTTCGACCGGTGGCTCTTTCGAAAGACAGCCATCGCGGCGGGCTGCTTCGACATGGCAGCATCCTCGCCGTCACGTCTTACGCGACGCGAACGTCGCCAACGATTCGTGGCAACTGGGTCCTGGAGAACATCCTTGGAACGCCTGCTCCCCCACCGCCGCCGAACGTGCCGAGCTTGACGGACAAGACAGCATCGTCAGCGGCCACGATCCGCGAGCGACTGGCCGAACATCGAGCGAATCCTGCCTGCGCCAGCTGTCACAACCTGATGGACCCGGTCGGATTTTCGCTGGAGAATTTCGACGCCGTCGGTCGCTGGCGGTTGTTCGATCGAGAGCAGCCGGTCGATTCTTCCGGAGCCTTGCCGGACGGAACGGAAGTCAGCAGTCTGGAAGAGCTGGAAGCTGGCATCCTCGAACGGCCGGAAATGTTTGTCAGCACCTTGATCGGAAAACTGCTGACATTCGCACTCGGTCGAGGAGTAGAATTTCACGACGCGCCGGCAATCCGCAAGGTTGTCCGCGAAGCAGCCGATAATGACTATGAATTCTCGTCGCTCATCCAGGCCATCGTGACGAGTACGCCGTTTCAAATGCGAGTTACGCAATGATCAACACTCGAGAATCAATCTCACGACGGACGCTTCTGCGAGGTGCCGGCGCCGCGTTCTCGCTGCCGCTGCTGGACGCGATGATTCCAGCCAGCACGGCGTTGGCCGAAACTGCCGCCGCGCCGCCTCAGCTTCGCCGGCTTGGCTACGTCTACATGCCGATGGGTTTTAACCCGAAGGAATGGGTGCCAAAGGGCGACACGCTCGACAAACTTCCGTCGTCGCTGCAGTCGCTGCAGAAGGTCAAAGACAATGTAACGGTCATCTCCGGAATGGAACTGCGGAACGCGTATCCGGGTTCTCATGCGACGTCCAACTCGGCATTCCTGAGCGCGGCAGCGGCAAAGCGAACGGAAAGTTCGGACTACCATCTCGGCACGACCGTCGACCAGATCGCCGCCAACCGTCTCGGTCAGCAAACACAGCTTCCGTCGCTCGAACTGGCGATGGACCTGCTCAACAACGCCGGACAATGCGACAACGGTTATGCCTGCGTTTACCAGAACAATCTTTCGTGGTCGACACCGTCGACGCCGCTGCCTGCTGAAGCGCATCCACGGCTTGTATTCGAAAACTTGTTTGGTGAAGGCGGCACGGCCGACGATCGACGCGATACGCTCCGACGCCGAGCCAGCCTGCTGGACTCGGTCACCGAAGAAATGAAACGGTTCAAGCTGCGCCTCGGCGCGAATGATCGCGGCAAAGTGGACGACTACTTTCAGAGCATCCGCGAAGTCGAACATCGCATTCAGCGAGCGGAAGCCAGCGTCGACGAAAACCCGCTACCGGATCTCGATCGCCCTGTCGGAGTTCCCGCGGCTTACGCCGATCATGCCCGGTTAATGTTTGACCTGCAGTTGCTGGCGTTTCAGGGCGACATCACACGCGTCATCTCGTTCCAGCTTGCTCGCGAAGCCAGCACGCGGACCTACCCGGAAATCGGCGTTCCGGAACCGCACCATCCGATTTCGCATCACGGAAACAACCCGGACAAGCTCGCCAAGGTGGCGAAGATTAACCAGTTTCACGTGTCGCTCTTCGCCGAGTTCCTGCAGAAGATGGCAGCGACTCCCGAAGGCAACGGCTCGCTGCTCGACCATTCGCTTTACCTTTACGGCAGCGGAATGGGCGATCCCGACGCGCATGATCACACCGATCTTCCGCTCATCGTGGCCGGCGGGGCCGCGGGCAACATGCGCGGCGGACGGCACGTCACTTACGAAAAGCATACTCCGATGGCCAATCTGCACCTCACGTTGCTGAACAAGGCAGGCGTCGAGATGGACTCCTTTGCCGACAGCAACGGCACCGCCGACGAGCTGTTCGCTCCGGTTTCTCTGTAGTCGGTTGATGGTAGATTGAGTGTGCGATTGATGAATACTTTTCGCGACAACGCGGTGAACCTGTCTGGTCAGACTGAGTCTCACGCAAAGGTGCTGAGACGCAAAGATTTGCTCAGTGTTTCCAGCGTGTGTCTGGTCACTCTTCTGCTATTCAGTCTGCCGTCAACCGTCCTGACGTTTGATGCGAAGCCGACAGATGAGCGTCCGGCTGATGTCCGTTTGGCAGCCGCCGCCGAATCGAAGCGCTGGACGGTGGTTGCAAGTCTGGTTGACATGGGCGTCGGCGTTAACGCGTCGCAGCCTGATGGTATGACCGCTTTGCACTGGGCCGTTTACCACGGCGACCTGAGAACCGTTCGTCTGCTGATCGACGCGAAGTGCGACGTTGACGTAGCGACTCGTTATGAAGTGACTCCGCTTTCAATCGCGTGCCAACTCGGCCGTGCCGAAAGCGTCAAACAACTGCTGGCAGCCGGCGCGGAATTGAACGCGACCCTTCCCGGCGGAGTCACACTCCTGATGACGGCGTGCCGGACAGGCAACGCCGAAGTCGTGCGTCACCTGTTGAAAAGCAAAGCTCGAATCAACGCTGCGGAACGGCGAGGGCAGACGTCGCTGATGTGGGCGGCCGCCGAAGGACACGCCGAGGTGGTGGACCTGCTGATCAGGGCTGGCGCCGATGTTGACGCCTCAACGTCGAACGGTTTTTCGGCGATCATGTTTGCCGCAAGGCAAGGCCACATCGAGGCCGTCAAACGACTTCTGGCGGCGGGAGTCGACGTCAACACGGCGATGCATCCAAAGACGAAGGGCAACCGAACGCCGCGAGACGGAACGTCGGTACTTCAATTGACAGTCGAAAGTGGCCACTTCGAACTCGCAATGGTCCTCGTTCAGAACGGCGCCGACCCCAACGATCAGCGCAGCGGCTTCACTCCGCTACACGCTTTGAGCTGGGTGCGAAAACCCGACCGAGGTGAAAATGCAAAAGGCGATCCGTCGCCGCGTGGATCCGGAAGACTGACCAGCCTTGAGTTCGTCCGTGAGCTTGCCCACGCCGGAGCGGACGTCAACAAGCTTCTGAACAAGGGTACCGGAGGGCGGGCTGTTCTCAATAAACGCGGCGCGACGCCGTTTCTACTCGCAGCGAAAACCGCCGACATTTCATTCATGAAGCTTCTGCTCGAACTGGGAGCCGACCCAACAATCCCCAACGCGGAAGGCTGCATGCCCATCATGGCTGCTGCTGGCATCGGAGTCCGAGCTGTCGGCGAAGAAGCCGGCACCGAACCGGAAGTCCTGGCGGCGATTGACTTTCTGGTGAAGCTCGGCGCTGACATCAACGCGAAAGACAAGAACGGCGAAACGGCCATGCACGGAGCCGCCTACCGAAGCTTCCCGCGAGTCGTCGCTTCGCTGGCAAAACACGGAGCCGACCCGGCCGTCTGGAATCAGAAGAACAAACACGGCTGGACCCCCGTGATGATCGCCTCAGGAAAACGCCCCGGATCGTTCAAACCATCGCCCAAAACTATTCGTGCGCTGCGAGCGGCCATGGGCGTCACCGGGGAATAGCTGGGGTCGCGGTCAATAATCGAATCTTCGCTCGCCAGACGCGATCAAGCTAAAACGCTTGCAGGCGACCGAGTATTGTAGAGTCGTAACCCTTGCTGACCCAAGTCAACGTTTCGAGATTCATCAGAATGATTTCGCAATATGAATAGCGGTAAGCGTCAATCAATCCAGTGTGATGATGAGTTGTCGGAAGCAGCGAAGTTCACTCGAACAGCGACCGCGTGGCACGAGGCCGGGCATGCGGTGATGGCGGTTTCTCTGGGACGCTCGATTGAGAAAGTCACGATCTCGCCAGCTCAGCTTCAGACGGGTGGCAGCCGTTTGGGGATCTGCAAGATTCAGAAAGGTCGTTCCAAGGCCTCGAACGATCGGCTCGAAGAAGACGTCATGATTCTGCTGGCCGGGATGGTTGGCGAAAGCCGTTTTACCGGTCGGTACTGCACGGACGGAGCGGCCCAGGATCTCGCTTTCGTTGAGCGGCTGCTTTCAACACGAGCGGGCAATGAGCGCCAGCTTGAACGCCTCACCCGCCGCATGCTCGACAAAACCGAGCATCTGCTCGCTGCGGAAAGTCACGCCAGGGCTATCGAACTCGTCGCTATCGAACTCGTCCGTAAAATAACGGTCAGCGGTCGCGCCGTCCGCCACTTCTTTCAGCAGACGACACGCGGAGCGAAATAAGCCAGCGTCTTACTGAACACGCCGCCGAACGATTTCCGGCAGACGTTTGTCGTCGAGGTTCACAATTTTGACGTGCTTGTCGTTCCTGAGTTTCGGGCCCGGCGTGCTGCGACCTTCTGCCACTTGCTTTTGAAGAAGAGCGACCATTTCTGCAACCTGTTCAGGATGCTGCGAGGCAAGGTTCTTGTCTTCGTGCGGATCGTCGGCGACGTTGAATAGTTGGACAAAGGGAGCCCGCAAGAGGTCGGCCTCGTCGAGCTTGCCGTCGAACTTTTCGAGGGCCTGTTTCCAGGCGACTGCCGGCATGGGGTCGTTGCCGACTGCGTTCGGTGAGTTTGTCGTGCCGCTGCCGGGGCAAAGACAGAGCTTCCAGTTTCCGTCTCTCACCGCGAACGAAGCCACCGATTGCATGACCAGATTTTGCCTCTCGCCCTGAGCATTCGGGTCACTCAGTAGTCTGGCGAAACTGATCGAGTCAGGGCCTTCGTCGTCGGCAAGTTCTACGCTCGTCAGTTCGGCAAGAGTCGCCATAAGATCGTTCAAGCCGACCAGAGCATCGCACGTCGTTCCCTCGGCGATAACTCTCGGCCAGTTGGCGATGAGCGGCACCCTCAGTCCACCTTCGTAGACCGAGAACTTGTAACCTCGGTGCGGGCCGTTCGGGTGATGGCCTTTGGCTTCGAGCTGATGAATCTGCGCGGGCGTCGCTTTCAGGATGTTGCCCGCGTATGGAGCCGGGCCGTGATCCGACGAGAACATGACGAGTGTGTTTTTATCGAGGCCCTTCTTTTTGAGGGCCGTCATGACACGCTCAATCGAATGGTCGACTTCCATCACAAAGTCGCCGTATACGCCAAGTTTGCTTTTACCCTTCCAGTCAACGCCGGGACTGGTTGGCGTGTGAGGGGCCGTCAGAGCGAGGAACAGGAAAAACGGATCGTCTTTCTTCTGCTTCCCGATAAACGATTCGGCTTCGGAGTAGAAAGTCGCCAGAACTTCATGATCCTGAAAGTCCTTTTCGGCAGGACCGACTCGGTTGAAGGCACTCCACCCTTTCTGAGCAGTGACTTCGCCCTGCCACACGTTGTTCCGAGCAAAGGCGTACGGATACATGTCCAGCGAGCCGGGCAGGATGAAACTTTCATCAAAGCCAAACTGCGGCGGTCCGTATTTGAGGGGCCTGTTGAAATCGACATTCGTGGGGTTCTGCGATTTCCCGTCGCGTGTGGTCATGACCGTGCCAAGATGCCACTTTCCCACATAGCCGGTGCGATAGCCGGCTCGCTTGAAAACTTTGCCAAGCGTCGACTTTTCTGTGTTGGGACGCGGCCCAACGAACCCCCACGGACCGCTGCCAACCGTCGCTCCGAAACGCCAATTGTAGCGACCGGTCATCAACGCTCGACGAGTCGGTCCACAAAACGAAGCGTTGACATGGGCATCGGTAAAACGCAAACCGCCTGCCGCAAGAGCATCGATATTTGGAGTGTCGATGAGGCAACGATCGCCGCCGTAACAGTTGACATCACCGATGCCGAGATCGTCAGCCAGAATGAAAACGATGTTCGGCTTTGCCGCGAACGCTTCCGCTGAAACAGTGCACAGAACGGCGACAAAGAACAAGCTACGGTGCATGCAGGTGTCCTCATGGGAACGTCGATACGAAAGTCTTGAAGCTGCTCATCTTTGTAGGGTATGACAAGCGCAGCGCCGGCATACCATCGTGGAGGCGGTTCGTTCAAATGGTATGCCGGCGCTGCGCTTGTCATACCCTACGCTTCTTCGACGCATTGAACCGTTTCAAAACGACGTATGAACTGGCGATTCAGGTTGCAACTTCGGTACGAGAAAACCTGGAGATGGCGTCGAACGTCAACCCTCGCTTACTTTCGTTTCTTCGGCTCCGACGTGTTGTTGTTTGCCGGAATCGGGCTTTCGAAACCGTTGTACATTGCAGGTTTGATGCCACGAGCGTAGCCGCCACCTCGGAAGGTATTTGGCTGGTACTTGCCGACAAAATCGATGTTGGAATCAGCCACGATTCCGTCTTCCAGGCCGACCAGCCAGTAGGTCGCGTTAACGATCATCCGGCGATAACCGTCGTTCACGATGTCCTCGGACGCGCCGTAGAGCGACGTGAAGACTCGGCCCTTTTTGCCGTTTGCTCCGGTGTACTCACGAGTCCATTCCGAAGCCATCGGTGGCTTGGAAGCGTCAGGTTCGCCGTCGGCCTGCATGCTCATTAACGGCTGAGCCATCGTCAGAATATTCCAGTCATCCTGTGGCTCGGCGTTGTAGGCACCTGCCTGAATATGGACGTTCTTGACGCCGGTCAGAATCGGGTGTTTGGCGCTCTTCGGGACGATCGTGATGCGCGTACTCTGCTTGTGGTTTCTGCCGTAATGTCCGACCCAGGTCTGACCCAACACCTGATGGCCGAATCCCAGTTCGTAGCCTTTGTCCTTCGCCTTGTAGTCGTACTTTGAATATGCACTTTCCTTGTCTCCGTAATTGAAGCCGTGAGTCGACGTTCGCAGACCCATGACGGGCCCGCCGCGCTTTAAGTAGGCGTCGATGTGTTTCATCTGTTCGTCAGGCAGCGCCTGAAACCGAGTAAACATCACCATGCCGTCGGCCGATTCCAGAGCTTCAAGTCCGGGGATGTTGGACTCGCCCGCCTTGATCTCACCATTCTCATCAAGTCCGAAGAGAACCGTACAGTCGAATCCGTGGTGCTTCGCCAGGATCCGAGCCATCGCGGGCAGTGTTTCTTCGCCACGGTATTCGTGATCGCTGGCGATGAAGACAAGATGTTTGCCTTTCGACAAAGACTCGGTCGCATTGTATCTGACCGGGTTAGCCGACGAAGCCGGAGCCGCAGGTTCAGCACCCTGGAGAAGTCCGGACACGATCAGCAGCGAAACCTGGAGTAGAGCGAGGCAGCGAATCATTCTTTTGCTTTCGATTAAGTTGAACATTGAAATTCGAAAAGACGCATTGTTCATACCCTACCCAACAACTTCTGTGATGTCGCTGGTGCTGTCGCTGAACCTTTCAGTCGGGCCGGCGAGTTGGTTGGCGAAGGTGTGGAAGAGGTTGGAAAGCGGAACATCGTCGTTGTAGTGAAGGTGGGAGCCGTGTTTGAAGCCGAGGTTTGCTCCACCGCTCAGGGTGATCGGGTAGTTGATGGCCTTGTGAGTTTTGCTCGTCGCGCATCCGTAGAAGCAGAGCGTGTTGTCAAGCAGCGTGCCATTGCCTTCCTGGACGGAGTCAAGCTTCTTGAGGAAGTCAGCGTACATCTCGTTGAGGAAGGTGATGTAGCTGGCGACTTTGGCGTAGTTCTTCTTCTCGTGGGAAAGGCTGTGAGAAGAATTCGCCAGGCCGATCGCAGACGGGAATCGATCGGTTAGTCCCGCTTCTTCGCAGGCAGTCTGGAAGGTCGCCACCCGAGTCGTGTCGGTCTGCAAAGCCAGGGCCAGGAGATCGTACATTACCGTCAGATACTCGCGCGGCGTTGTCGGGTTTGATTCGAGTTCCAGGTCGGCGGGATCAACTTTCGGTTTCGGCGTGCTCTGCCATTGTTCGGACCGTTTGGTCATACGCTCGACCTCGCGCACCGAGGTCAGGTACTCGTCCATTTTTTTTCGATCAGTCGCGCCGAGACGTCGGTTTAAATCTTTGGCCTCGCCGAGCACTTCATCGAGAATGCTACGGCGACTGGCGAGTGCGTTTTTCTCGGACTCCGTCACGGCACCAAACATCCGTCGGAAGATTTCCGCCGGCTTATTCTGAGCGGGGATCGGGCGACCACTCCGATCAAACGAGAGTGTCGAGGAACGGTAGGGACGATTAACTCCGCCGAACGAGGACATCACCAGCGACTGGAATCTGGTGTCCTGTCCCATTGACTGAGCGAGGTACTGGTCGATCGAGATGGATTGTTTGTCGTACGTCTTGAGGATGTTTGCGCCGGTCAGAAAATAATCGGCGCCTTTGTGGGCAGACGTTCCTCTCATCGATGGATGAGAAAGCCCCGAGAGGAAGGTGACCTTATCCCGCAACGGCATGATGCCTTTGTGCATGGCCGGTGCCACGTAATCCCTGCCTTCTCCGACGGGAAACCAGCCGTGGTCCATCCGGTCGGGAGCGTCGTCGTCGGGCATCGGGACGCCATAGGCGAAGTACCCTGCAAAGAATCGTTGCTTCGGAGTGGCCTGTTTGTCAGCGGCCATGCATTCCAGCCAGGGCAGGGCGAGGCTAACGCCGGCAGACTTCAAGGCGGTTCTTCGATCGAGATGCCAGGATTTTGAGTTCATGAGGGACGCTTTGTTTATTTCGTGAGAAAGGGCTCGGACAGGACGATCTGTTTTAACAAAGTCTGGAACGAATCGCCGTCCTGTTCGAGGTTTTCGCAGATGGAATCCACGGCTGAGCGATCGGAAATTTCGAGATACCGGCCCAGACTGTAGGACATGACCTTTCGGACGATGGCTCTTCTGAACTGTGGTTTTTTCTCGGTCAGAATGTAGTTCTTGAGATCGTCCAGATTCTGAATCTGTCTGCCGTTTCTGAGTTCGGTGGAAGGGTCGATACTGACGCTCTGGTGTGGATTCTTGACGAGGGGATCGCTGGTCCCCTCGCGCCACTGGCCGAGAGCATTGTAGTTTTCGAAGGCGACCCCCCACGGATCGATCTTGCTGTGGCAGTCGCGACAACTCTCGACCTGAGCGTGTTCAATCAGACGTTCCTTTAAGGACAACGTTGCTTCGTCCTTTGCTTCCGGCTCGGGCAGGTCCGGCACGTTCGGTGGTGGCGGCGGAGGCGGATCATCGAGCAGACGCTCCAGAACCCAGACACCCCGTTTGATGGGATGCGTTTCCGCGCCGGTGGAATTTCCAAACAACATGCTGGCCTGAGTCATCAGGCCGCCACGATGGTGCTCTTTCTCGAGCGGGTGAATCTGAAAACCGCCGCTGACATCCGGAATGCGATAGTGCCTCGCCAGGGTCGGATTCAAAACGGCGAAGTCCGAGTTGACGAAATTCGTGATGCTCAGATTTTCCTTCACGACGTGATGAACGAACCGGATGGATTCTTCTTCGAAGAGATCCTTGGTCTTCTCCGTGAAATCGAAGTACTCCGGATTCACCGCCAGTCGTCGAATTCCGGCGAGGTCCAGCCACTGACCAGCGAAGTTTTGCGAGAAGCCACGCGACTTCGGATCGGTGATCATCCGGTCCACTTGCGCGACCAGAACTGACGGTTCGTGCAATTGCTTTTTCGATGCCAGATCGAAGAGCGTGTCGTCCGGCATCGAACTCCAAAGAAAATACGAAAGCCGAGACGCCAGTTCGTAGTCGTCGAGATGCCGCCGAGCGATCGGTGATTCCGCATCGACGATTTCTGCAGCAGGTTCGGAAATCAGGAGAAAGTTGGATGAGCACAGCACGGCCGTCAGTGTCGAGATGATGGTCGCTTCGAACGACGCTTCCTGGTGTCGCAGCTTCTGGAACAACGCCACTTTGCGATCAACCTCGTCGGAAGAAACCGGACGGCGATAGGCTCGCGCCATGAACCTGGCGATGACCTCGCGAGCGTAGACCGCCTCGTCCTCCCGATTGTCTGAATCGAAGAGGATCGCCAGTCTCTGTGGAGTCGGCCAGGACTCGTAGTGGTTACCTTTGATTTCGACCCAGTCGATCTTCAGTTTGGGAAGTTCTTCGTAAGTAAGATCGCTGGTACCTCGGCGAAAGTCGTTGAAGATTCGGAAATAGGAAGGCCGGCCAGGCTTGTTCGACTGGAACGGGAAGTTGGAGCCCTGGGCAACGAATTCGTAGGTCTCTGCTTCCGTCGAACGAACTTCGAGATTGGCGGCCTCTTTCTGATCAGAGACGCCCGCGCCGCGGAATGATCCCAACTCGAACGAGAGCCGTGGGTATGTGTCCCCTTTTCCCGAGACGGCAGAAGCGCGAATCTTGACCAGGACGGGTGCGTCGTACGGAACCTCGTACATCTCGACCCGGAACTCAGGTTGATACCCGGACCGACCGTCTCCCTGAGCACCACCGACCTTTCGATCCAGAGCGAACGGATCACTAACTTTGTCGGCAGGCCGGTTTCCGGCGAGCAGTATTGAGTCGCCCGCTAGCTCTCCATGATCCAGTCGAAAAAGCGGACCGCGGGCGTTGTTGCCTGGGCGGTAGTGCGGACCGTTAATGCTGTAACTCGTTCCCGATGGCTTCTTCTTAGGCCGTCTTTTCTTGTTGTTCGCAGCGGGTGCTTCTTCCGGCTTGAACGCCAGCTCGGGCTCGACTCGAACGAAGTACGGAGCCGGCTGCTCGGCTGGAGTCAGGATGATTCTCTCCAGGGCCGCTCGGGCAATCCGCTCGAAATATTCAACGTGAAGGGCCGACGTTCCAAGCACGCTGCTGTTGTTTTTGAAACCTTCATGAGCAGCACCTTCCGGCGGCAAGTCAGTCGCGTATTGCAGATCGAGACCCAGCAGATCACGCAGCGTGTTGTTGTACTCGTAGGCGGTGAGGCGTCGCAGCACGTTTCGGCCACCAGTAGACCGCTTCGCTTCCATTGCCTGGCGAAGCGATGCCGTTAGGGCCTCAACAACGACCTGCCGTTCGGCGCGTTTGGGCTGAGTCTTCGCCTCTTTCGGTGGCATCTCGCTGACGTTGATCAGGTCGAGCACTTCCTGCCACATGTCCGCGTCGCTGCCGTGGACCATGTCGGGGTCGAGCTTGTCGACACGTAGATCAGCTTTCTGTTTGCCGGGACCGTGACAGCCTACGCAATACTTCGCAAGGAACGGGCGAACGTGCGTTTCGTAACCCTGTCCGTTCGAGACTGCAGGGAACAGCGTGAGAAGCACGAGCAAGCATGAACACGACCAATTGAACTTCACAACTTTTCCTTTGCCGGTGTTACCGTGTCGCAAACAAACCAGTCAGAACGGAGCAGCGAAATAGCAAGAGTATTCATGCTACCGATATTGTCGCCGTATGACTTGTGAGCGTCCTGACCTGCTTCATTTACGCGACGTACCGTGAAACCCAGCGTTTCCGTGTTGCTCAACGCTGTTTCGGTCCGTTAGTCGTGCCCGGTGATTCCTGCTAAAACTCCTCGCATGAAACACATTCGAAACTTCTGCATCATCGCCCACATTGATCATGGCAAGTCGACGCTGGCCGACCGACTCATACAAACCTGTGGAGGCGTTACGAAACGCGAACTTCACGAACAGATGCTCGACTCGATGGATATCGAGCGTGAGCGGGGCATCACCATCAAGAGTAACACGATCACGCTCGACTATCGTGCGCCAAACGGTGAAGACTATCTGCTGAATCTGATCGACACGCCAGGCCACGTCGATTTTTCCCACGAAGTCCGCCGATCGTTGATGGCCTGCGAAGGGGCATTGATCGTGGTCGACGCGTCTCAAGGCGTCGAAGCTCAGACCGTCGCCAACCTGTACCTGGCCCTGGAACATGATCTGACCCTTCTGCCGATCATCAATAAGATCGATCTGCCCGCTGCAGATATCGAACGTGCTCAAGAGGCCATCGATGCAGAATTGGGGCTCGATCCGTTCGAGGCGATCCCGATTTCCGCCAAGAACGGGATCGGCATCGAAGACGTGTTGGCCGGTATCGTCGAGAAGTTGCCTGCACCCACAGGCGACCCGGATGCGCCGCTGAAGGCACTCGTGTTTGACGCCCATTTCGATACGTTTCGCGGTGTCATTCTTCAGTGCCGCGTGATGGAAGGGACGCTCAAGCCGCGCGACACGATTCACTTCATGCACGCCGGTCGCGACTTCAAGGTGGATGAAGTCGGCTTTAACCAGATGAAGCTCAACCCGCAGAAACAGCTGACTGCCGGCGAGGTAGGATACGTCGTCGCCGGAGTCAAAAGTGTCCAGGACATCGAGATCGGCGACACGATTACTCTGAAAGATCGCCCGACCGAAGAGCCGATACCTGGTTACCAGAAAGCCAGACAGGTCGTCTTTTCGTCCATTTATCCGATGGACACGGGTGATTACGTCGAACTCACCAAAGCTCTCGAAAAGCTCGCGATCAATGACGCCGCACTCACGTTTGAAAAAGACAGTTCGGCGGCGCTCGGTTTTGGATTTCGTTGCGGGTTTCTCGGGCTGCTTCACCTGGACGTGGTTCAGGAACGACTGCAGCGGGAATTCGACATCGGCCTGGTCATCTCGGCGCCGTCGGTCAAGTACAAGCTCGCTTTGCGAGACGGTTCAACACTTGAAATCGACAATCCGAGTTACTGGCCGGATCCGACAATGATCGAATCCTGCAGCGAACCGTACATCAAAGCCTCAATCCTGACTCCCGAGACGTATGTCGGATCCGTCATGGAACTTTGCAGGGAACATCGGTCGGAAAGTCAGACGATGAATTACCTGTCCGCCAACCGGATCGAAGTCATCAGCGTCATGCCGCTCGGAGAAGTCCTGTTCGATTTTTACGGCAACCTGAAGATGATCACTCAAGGATACGGGTCGTTCGACTATGAGCCGATCGAGTACAAAACAACCGATGTGGTGAAAGTCGATATTCTTGTCGCCAAGGAGCCAGTCGACACGCTGTCGTACCTGGTTCACCGCGACAAAGCGAGACCTCGGGCACTGCACTACTGCGAACGGCTTGCCAAAGAGATTCCGCGGCACCAGTTCAAGATACCCATCCAGGGTGCCATTGGCGGCGACATCATCGCGCGAACAACGATCGCGCCGTTTCGCAAAGACGTGACTGAGAAACTGTACGGCGGCGACGTGACGCGCAAGAAGAAGCTGCTCGAAAAGCAGAAGAAGGGAAAGGCGAAGATGAAGCAATTCGGAAGCGTCAACATCCCCCAGAAAGCCTTCGTCTCAGTCCTCCGAGCCGAGAAGGATTAGCACGACCAAAGCGTCGGCAGTCAGCGGCTTTCTGTCCAAGTTCGAGCGTGTCTTGCTGGAAGTTGAGAAAGAACAGCGAACGAGTTGAGTATTCTCGCCAGCGTCGCTCCAGTTGAAGCTCGGTAGAGGAACCCGCCACAGTTGTCCCAAAACAGATTGGGCTCAACTGTAATTTCACTCGTTGGCAAGGCAGTGGGCAGACGGTCGGAATCAGCCCCAGAAGGTGACACTTCATCTATCGGAGGCCGTCTCAACGTGAAAAGCCCGACGTAACACGTTGCTACATCGGGCTTATCAGATGAGAGCGCAGGGGTTCGAACCCTGGACCTACGGATTAAAAGTCTGCGGGCCTGTTTCTGTAAGCCCCCGACATCGTAGCGAGTTACGTCAATCACGAAATGCTGAGGTGCCAACTATGGTGCCATGCTCTCAAGAAACGACATCCGCCGTTGAACTCGGCGCCGAGCTGGCTCAGGTTGTCACGGCCTGGCCATCGCTGCCCCATGGTCTGCGGCAGGGGCTTCTCGCGATGGTTCAGGCACGCACTCCGAAGACTCCGCGAGCTGATAAAAGCCGTTGCCGCCCTCGCGAACCCAGACAATCAGGCCGCGCTGCCGAAGCTCAAGCAGGTCCCGTTTCGCAGTCCGATCGATGCGGCTTCGACGCAGTTTTCGAATGAAGCCGACAGCAAATCATGATTTCGGTGAACGATACTCGCCATTCCCGCCTGCCCAATCTCGCAACTGTCCCCAAATTGACAGAGTGTGACGGGTCGTCTATCACACGTGGCTACACAGCAGAAAGCATTGCCATGTTCAGTTGCTGGTATTTGGTTTTTACTCGGAATGAATCGTCTCACCGACCCTGAATGCGAATCTGGAGCGGGCTACATGACATCAAAGGAATCTAACCCTGGGCAACTTCCGGGGCGAATTTATTTGCAACTCAAGGCTGATGGCGAAATAAAAATTGCTGGTGATTTTACCTTCGAGCTTGATCTCCCTCGAGCACCAAACGTCCCACCAACTGAAGATGATGACGGCAAGCAGTTGAGCGACTACGAGATTCTACAACCATTCCTAAATCGCAAAGATGATTTTGATCCCGAGCAAACGAAGCAGAATCAATGGGTACGATCTGTCTGACGCGGCTGTTTTCCGGAGTTTTGGTGGGTAAACGACGGACGGACGGCCTTAAGCCCGGGCTGGTATGCTAATACGCGTGGCGGTCGCGCGGTGCAGAGATTCCGACCAG
>Ga0316208_1002118_pt1 | contig 16789 bp, 10 predicted proteins | sample 3monopyrite_MG_FD_204944 | JGI IMG/M metagenome (GOLD analysis project Ga0316208, IMG submission 204944) | Microbial mat bacterial communities from mineral coupon in-situ incubated in ocean water Damariscotta River, Maine, United States -... | ecosystem: Environmental > Aquatic > Marine >...
GTTCTAGTTTAAAAGAGTGTTGATATAGTACTTGAACGCTTGATATTTATGCTTTTGGATAATTTGTTTTGCGTTTCAATCATCCAAAGTCCTTTAAAAATAAATAGTTCCAAAGTCATACCAATGTTAAACTAGGGCCAAATAAATATATTTAGGTGAACCCGTAACTCGTTTTTAAAGATGACTTTAGCGGACACCCGCGCTAGGGATAGTAGTGGAAAGCCCACAGCGCAGCGAGGACTTGTAGCGGATAGCCCGACCCTTGTGGTAGCGCCCAAATATTTAAATTTTGAATTACCTTAATTATTTAGAAATTGTACCTTTGTACTTTAAATTATTCTTTAACCTTAAAATTTAGTATAGCATGCAACTGTACAATACCTTAAGCGCAAAAGAAAGGGTTGAGTTAATCGAGAAAGCAGGAAAAGATCGATTGACACTTTCTTTTTATCAGTATGCGAAAATTAGTAATCCTCAAGAATTTAGAGACCAGTTATTTATAGTTTGGAACACATTAGACGTTTTAGGACGTATTTATGTGGCTACCGAAGGGATTAATGGTCAACTTTCATTACCAGCCGATCGATTTAATGCCTTTAAAACGCATTTAGATACTATTGATTTTCTAAAAGACATTCGTTTAAACATTGCTGTAGAGCAGGATAATATGTCTTTCTTAAAATTGAAAGTAAAAGTGCGACACAAAATTGTTGCTGATGGCTTAAATGACGACACTTTTGATGTGACCAATAAAGGGGTTCATGTTGGTGCAGAAAAATTTAATGCACTTATTGAAGAGGAAAAAACCATTTTGGTGGATATGCGTAACCATTACGAAAGTGAAATAGGACATTTTAAAAACGCCGTAACCCCAGATGTTGATACGTTTAGAGAGTCTTTAGATATTATTGAAAACGATTTAAAAGACCACAAAGAAGATAAAAATCTGGTTATGTATTGTACAGGCGGTATCCGTTGTGAAAAAGCGAGTGCCTACTTTAAGCATAAAGGGTTTAAAAATATATATCAGCTAGAAGGTGGTATTATAGAATATACAAGGCAAGTAAAAGACCAAGACTTAGAGAATAAGTTTTTAGGAAAGAATTTTGTTTTTGATGAGCGCAGAGCTGAAAAAATAAGTGACGATGTGATTGCGCAATGTCATCAATGTGGAGCACCTTTTGACGTTCATACCAATTGTGCAAATGATGCTTGCCACTTATTATTTATTCAATGTGAAAAGTGTAAAGTTGAAATGAATAATTGCTGTTCTACAACATGTAAAGACATACACGCCTTACCTTTTGAAGAACAAAAAGAACTTAGAAAAGGACAAGGGAATAGCAACGATATTTTCAAAAAAGGTCGTGCACCGTATTTGCCTTTTAAAAAGGATTTAAGGAACATTTTTGACACCTTAAAAGGCGATAAAATATAAAGCAGGAATTATGCAAAAGATAGAATTAATGGCGCCTGCTGGCAATTTTGAATCACTTCAAGCCGCTTTAGATAATGGTGCAGACTCTATTTATTTCGGGGTGGAACAGTTAAACATGCGTGCAAGAGCTTCTATAAATTTCACTTTAGATGATTTGCCAGAAATTTCAAGACGTTGTAAGTCAAAAAGCGTAAGGAGTTACTTAACACTTAATACAATTATTTACGATCATGATTTATCTCTCGTAAAAACATTACTTCGCAAAGCTAAAGAGGCAAACATAACAGCTGTAATTGCTATGGATCAAGCGGTAATTGCTATGGCAAGAGAATTGGGAATGGAAGTGCATATTTCAACTCAAATTAATGTCACAAACATTGAAACTGTTAAGTTTTATGCCTTATTTGCTGATACTATGGTTCTAAGTCGTGAGTTAAGTTTACGTCAGGTTAAAAAGATTACAGAACAGATAGAAAAAGAACAAATAAAAGGGCCATCAGGGAAACTTATTGAAATTGAAATATTTGGGCATGGTGCATTATGTATGGCAGTTTCTGGTAAGTGTTATATGAGTTTACATTCTCAAAACTCATCAGCTAACAGAGGTGCCTGTAAACAAAATTGCAGAAAAAAATATACAGTCACAGATCAAGAAACTGGTTTTGAAATGGAATTGGATAATGAGTATATTATGTCTCCTAAAGATTTATGTACTATTGATTTTTTAGATGAAGTTGTAGATTCAGGGATCAAAGTTTTGAAAATTGAAGGGAGAGGAAGAGCACCAGAATATGTGGCTAAAGTTATTAAATGTTATCGTGAAGCTATTGATAGTATTGAAAATGGAAGTTATAGTAAAGACGAAGTCATATCATGGATGCAAACCTTAGAAACGGTATACAACCGACGATTTTGGAGCGGCTATTATCTAGGGCAAAAACTAGGAGAATGGAGTAAAGGTTCAGGCTCTCACGCAACACAAAAGAAAGTATATATTGGTAAAGGCACTCATTTTTTTCCTAAAGCAAACGTAGGAGAATTTAAAATTGAGGCTTATAATATTAACCTTGGCGATACTATTTTAATAACAGGACCAACAACAGGAGCACAAGAATTAGTGGTTAATGAATTATTAGTAAATGACCAAGAGTTGAAGGTAGGTGGGAAAGGAGATATGGTTACTATGAAATTACCATTCAGAATTCGTCAATCAGACAAGCTTTATAAAATTGTAAAAAATAAAGTTGAAGCTTAATGGTAATTATAACATTACAACGTAATAAATGTATTGGCTGTAACTACTGTGTAGAATTAGCTCCAAGTCAGTTTCAAATGGCGAAAAAAGACGGTAAATCAGTATTGTTGCATGCTCATGATAAAAAAGGATTTTTCACCCTAAAATCTAATGACGATTTAATTTTTGAAACCTGCGAAAATGCAGCCAAGGCTTGTCCTGTTAAAATCATTTCAGTAAAACAATTATAGCAAATCATTAGTGTTTATGTTTATTAACATTGCATCATAACTTTTAATACCTTCGCAAAAAGGCTTTAATGAATATATATAAACTTTTACAACTTAATAGAAAGATAAAAAATCACAGAATAAAATTTCTGGGTTTATATCTTTTGCATAAGATGAATAGGAGGTATTTAGCTGTGAATTTAGATCCTGTTTTAGCCTGTAATTTGCGTTGTAAAATGTGTTATTTCACTGATGAAGAATACGTTAAGAAATTAAAAGGACAGTTTAAAGATGATGAAATTGAACGCGTTGCCGAAACCGTTTTTAACCGCGCTTTAAAACTTCAAGTGGGTTGCGGAACAGAGCCCACTTTATATAAAAAACTACCAGAATTAATTGCTTTAGGTAAAAAATATAACGTACCATATATCTCGCTTACTACAAATGCTAATTTACTTACCGAAGAAAAAATTGAAGCCCTTTTAAAAGCAGGGTTAAATGAATTTACCATTTCGCTTCATGGGGTTACTAAAGCATCTTATGAGAATTTTATGCAAAAAGCAGATTACGAAAAATTCCATAAGGCCTTCAACGCTTTTAAAAAACTAAAACAATCCTATGATTTTAAGGTTCGTATAAATTACACTTTCAATAAAGATAATTTTCATGAGTTAGAAGATTTTTTCAATCATTTTGATGGCCGCAGTTTTGATATTCTTCAAATTCGCCCCATTCAAAAAATAGGAAATACAGCGTATAATAATTTTGATATTTCTAGTTTAAAAGAGGATTATTCTAGAATAATAAAAGTGATATCAAATAATTGTAAAACAAATAATATTACGCTCTTAGCACCTAATTCTATTTCAAAATTGGCAAACAATAATGAGGCTAGTTTTATATTTGACTACACCTTTTGCTATGTGTCTCCAATTAGTTTTTGGAAAGAAGGTTTTAATTGGAAAGAAGAAAGTTTTAATGCCTTTAGCAAAAAAATAGGTTGGAGTAAATTGCTTTTTTCAAACATTTTCAAATCCAAAAAACATCTTAGTACAACGTCTAATAAGCTTAATTACGAAGTTGAGTTTAATTAAAATCTTTCTTTTTAATCTTTAGAATAATCTTATATTTACATCGAGATGCAGATTTTTCAAAAAATATTTTCAAAAAAGCTTTTTTAAAATTTCATTATCAAGTCTTTACAAATTAAGTTTTTGTAAAAACGAGATTCAAAAATAGATACGAACCATCTTCTGATAGACTCTTAATTCTAATCGGAATCAATATATATAACATATGGCTTGCGCAAGTTGCTCAACTAAAGACGGCTCTCCAAAGGGTTGCAAAAATAATGGTACTTGTGGTACAGATAGTTGTAATAAGTTAACCGTTTTTGATTGGTTGGCAAACATGTCTCTTCCAAACGGAGAAAAACCCTTTAATTGGGTTGAGGTTCGTTATAAAAACGGCAGAAAAGAGTACTACAATAACACAGAGAACTTAACATTAAGTATTGGCGATATTGTTGCTACACAAGCTAAAGCAGGTCACGATATTGGTATGGTTACCCTTACGGGGGAATTGGTACGTGTTCAAATGAAACGTAAAAATATCCCAGAAAACACTGAGGAAGCATTAAAAATTTACCGAAAAGCAAGTCAAAAAGATATTGATATTTGGTCTAAGGCACGCGATAAAGAAGAACCTATGAAGGTTAGGGCGCGCCAATTTGCAATCGATTTGAAACTTCATATGAAAATTTCAGATATCGAATTTCAAGGCGATGCCAGTAAAGCAACATTCTATTATACTGCTGAAGAACGCGTTGATTTCCGTGAATTGATTAAAGTCTTTGCTCGAGAATTCAGAACCCGAATTGAAATGAAACAAGTTGGGTTTCGTCAGGAAGCAGCAAGACTTGGTGGTATTGGTTCTTGTGGACGCGAATTATGTTGCTCTACTTGGTTAACAGATTTTCGTTCGGTAAGTACATCAGCAGCACGTTACCAACAATTATCATTAAATCCTCAAAAATTAGCAGGTCAATGTGGGAAACTAAAATGCTGCCTAAACTACGAGTTGGACACATACCTCGATGCTTTAAAAAGTTTCCCAAAAACCGACACAAAACTCTATACTCAAAAAGGTACGGCAGTATGCCAAAAAACAGATATTTTTAAAGGACATTTATGGTATGCTTATGAAGGTGAGTGGATGAATTGGCACAAGATTACTACAGCACAAGCCAATGAAATTATTGAATTAAATAAGCAAAAGAAGAAAATTGCTAGCCTTGAAGAATACGCTTCAGACCTCGTAGAAGATACTAAAACAGAGTTTGAGAACGTTGTAGGTCAAGATAGTTTAACACGTTTCGATAGTCCAAAACGCAATAATAAACGTAGAAATAATAGAAGGAAAGGGAATCAAGGGAATAAGAATACTGCGTCAAACAAAAGGGCAACACCTAATAAAAATCCGAACCAGAATAACCGAAGAAAGAACCCTAAAAGAAAACCGCAAAACAGTAAAAATGCTAAAAAATAGAATCCTGTTATTTTTTTTAATTTTTTCTCTTATAATAGTTTCATGCGATTCTAATAGCGTATATGATAATTATAAATCTATTCCTAATTTATGGCATAAAGATTCTATAGTAAGCTTTAAAGTAAATCCACCAGATTCTACAAATGCCTATAATTTATTTGTTAATTTAAGAAATACAAACACCTACAAATACAATAATTTATTCTTAATAGTCGAAATAGTTTTTCCACACGGTAAAACAATAAAAGATACGTTAGAATATAAAATGGCAGAACCAAGTGGAAAGCTTTTAGGCGAAGGTTATATGGATATTAAAGAGAATAAACTGTGGTATAAAGAAGCGTTTGTTTTTAAAGAAACAGGAGAATATACGGTTAATATTCAGCATGCTATGAGAGAAAATGGGAAAGTAAATGGCATTATAGAATTAGAAGGCATTACTGATATAGGTTTTAGAATTGAAAACCCTAATAATAAATAATAAATTGTCACACTGAGCCTTTCGTCTTCGCTCAAGACAGGCTAAAGTCGAAGTGTTCTTTAATTTACAGTACATGGCAAAAGCAAAGAAAGAAAAAAAAGCAGTGCAAGATTTTTCAAAATACATCCGTTGGTTTTGGATCGTGTTTTTAGGAGGTATATTAACCATTTTATTAATTTTTTTATTGGCATCTTGGGGCTTCCTTGGCGATATGCCAGATCACACACAATTAGAAAACCCAAAAACACATTTAGCAACTGAAATTATTTCTTCAGACGGAAAAACATTAGGTAAGTTTTATTTGAACGATAATAGAACACCAGTTAGTTATGATGAATTATCACCATATTTAATAGATGCATTAGTTGCTACTGAAGATGCTCGTTTTCATGAGCATTCTGGGATTGATGGTATTGGTACTTTAAGAGCTTTCTTTTTCTTAGGTAAAAGAGGCGGAGCAAGTACTATTTCTCAACAATTAGCGAGACAATTGTTTGTTGGAGTCAGATCCAAAAATATATTAGAGACAGTAACGCAGAAAATAAAAGAATGGATTATTGCCATACGTTTAGAGCGTCAATATACTAAAGAGGAAATCATAGCACAATATTTTAATATCTATGATTTTGGCAATAATGGAGATGGGATTAGAAGTGCTTCAAGAATATATTTTAATAAAGAACCTAAAGATCTGGATTTGAAAGAAGCTGCCATGTTAGTAGGGATGTTTAAAAATTCTTCTTTTTATAACCCCATACCAAGTAGAAACCCCGTAGGCGTGAAAAACAGACGAAATGTTGTGTTATTCCAAATGGAGAAATATGGTTATATAAATAAAGTGATAAAAGATTCGCTTCAAAAAACAGAATTAGATTTAGATTTTTCTCCAGAATCACATCGTGAAGGAATTGCTACTTATTTTAGAGGCTATTTGGATGGTTTTATGAAAGATTGGATAAAGAAAAATCCAAAACCAGATGGGTCAAAATGGAATTTATATAATGATGGATTAAAAATATACACCACCATAGATTCCCGTATGCAAACCTATGCTGAAAATGCTGTGCAACAACACATGCCAAGGTTGCAAGCCGAATTTTTTAATCAGAATACACCTAAAAGAAATCCAACTGCACCATTTTTGGAATTAGAGAAGGATGAAATTGATGCTTTGATGACAAGAGGAATGAAACAATCAGAGCGTTGGAGACACATGAAGTACGATTTAAAAAAATCAGATAAAGAGATAAAAGCATCTTTTGAAAAAGCTACAAAAATGGCAGTTTTTGCATGGAAGGACGGTAAAGCTTCAGAGGTGGATACCATCATGAAACCTATAGATTCTATACGTTACTATAAGTCGTTTTTAAGAACAGGGATGATGTCTATGAATCCACAAACAGGTCATGTAAAAGCTTGGGTGGGTGGCATCAATTATAGACACTTCCAATACGATATGGTAAAACAAGGGAAACGTCAAGTTGGGTCTACATTCAAACCTTTTGTTTATACAGCAGCTATTGACCAATTGCACTATTCGCCTTGTGATCAATTTCCAGATGTTCCATTTTGTATTGAAGCTAATAAATACGGTAATCCAGAAGAGTGGTGTCCTAAAAACTCTAATGGGGATAATGATTACGGAGGTACTAGAACTTTAAAAAATGCATTAGCTAATTCCGTAAATACGGTTACTGCTCAATTAATTGATAAAGTTGGACCACAAACGGTTGTAGATTTAGCAAAAAAATTAGGAATTGAATCTGAAATGCTTCCTACGCCAGCAATAGCATTAGGTACAGCAGATATTAGTGTTTACGAAATGGTAGGTGCCTATTCATCATTTGCTAATCACGGTGTGTATACAAAACCTGTTATGGTAACAAGTATAGAGGATAAAAACGGAACCATTTTGTATCAATTTAAACCTGAAACACGAGATGTAATAAGCGAGGAAACGGCTTATGTAGCAGTAAAACTTATGGAAGGTGTTACACAAATTGGATCAGGAGCAAGATTAAAACACAGTTGGGCTAAAAATAGACCGGAATACAAGGAGGTTGTAACGGGTTATCCTTATGAACTTTCAAATCCTATTGCTGGAAAAACAGGAACTACACAAAACCAAAGTGATGGTTGGTTTATGGGGATGGTGCCTAATTTAGTTACTGGTGTTTGGGTTGGTGCTGAAGATAGAGCAGCTCATTTTGCTTCCATTACTTACGGTCAAGGCGCAGCTATGGCACTGCCTATTTGGGGTATATATATGAAGAGCTGTTATGCTGATGAAGCATTAAACATTTCAAAGGAAGAATTTGAAGCTCCAGAGGATTTGTCCATAAATGTGGATTGTAATAAACATACTGAAACTACAACTGAAGATGATGATACAGATGATGATACACCTGAAGATTTAGACTTTGGATAGAGTATAAAGTTTAATTCTATAAAGTTAATATAACCGTTCTGAAAGGAGCGGTTTTTTATTTCTCAAAAATCTAGACTTATCATTCAATTATTCGTAAATTTAATGAACTTATTTTCTTTTTTTGTTTTTAACCGAAAATGTGATGAAATATGGATGAATTTCAGACATTTTTTAGGAAATATAAAAACTGAAAATAAGTTCAAATGCAAAAACTGAATAATAATGATTAATAAAAAAGTAACAGATGTTCAAGAAGCTTTAAAGGGCGTTTCTAGTAACATGACTTTTATGTTTGGTGGTTTTGGGCTTAGCGGCATTCCTGAAAATGCTATAGCAGAATTGGTAAAACTAGGAGTAAGTGGTTTAACTTGTATTTCTAACAACGCAGGTGTTGATGATTTCGGATTGGGGTTACTACTTCAAAAAAAGCAGATCAAGAAAATGGTGTCGTCTTATGTAGGTGAAAATGACGAGTTTGAACGTCAAATGCTTTCTGGCGAATTAGATGTTGAATTGATTCCTCAAGGTACTTTAGCAGAACGTTGTAGAGCTGCACAAGCTGGGTTTCCTGCCATATACACACCCGCTGGATTTGGTACTGAAGTAGCAAAAGGTAAAGAAACCCGCGAGTTTGATGGGAAAATGTATGTTTTAGAACATGCATTTAAAGCCGATTTCGCATTTGTAAAAGCTTGGAAAGGCGATGCAGCAGGGAATTTACTGTTTAAAGGAACAGCAAGAAATTTTAATCCTAATATGTGTGGTGCAGCAAAAATCACAGTAGCTGAGGTTGAAAAAATGGTTCCGCTAGGTGAGTTAGATCCAAACCAAATTCATATTCCTGGGATATTTGTACAACGCATTTTTCAAGGTAAAGTTTACGAAAAACGAATTGAACAACGAACTGTAAGACAAAGAACTTAAAAAGTTACAAGTATTTAAAGCGAATTGAACAACGAACTGTAAGACAGAAAGTTTAAATCACAATTAACCTGCGAGGTTTTATAAACCTTGTAGGTTTACTCAAAAATAATAAATGCTGTCACACTGAGCGCAGTCGAAGTGCAATCAAAAATTAAGTTTCAATTAAAAAGATTCCCGCCTTCGCGGGAATGACAAAAATTAATTAATGAGATGTTAGACAAAAACGGTATAGCAAAACGTATAGCAAAAGAAGTACAAGATGGGTTTTATGTTAATCTTGGAATTGGTATTCCTACGCTTGTGGCTAATTATGTTAGAAACGATATAGAAGTTGAATTTCAAAGTGAAAACGGAGTTTTAGGCATGGGACCTTTTCCTTTTGAAGGTGAAGAAGATGCCGATGTGATTAATGCGGGAAAACAAACCATTACTGCATTGCCCGGAGCAAGTTTTTTTGATTCAGCTATGAGTTTTTCTATGATTAGAGGCAAGCATGTTGATTTAACCATATTAGGAGCTATGGAAGTATCAGAAAATGGAGATATAGCCAATTGGAAAATTCCTGGGCGCATGGTAAAAGGCATGGGAGGCGCAATGGATTTAGTTGCTAGTGCTGAAAATATAATTGTTGCCATGATGCACACTAACAAGCGTGGAGAATCTAAATTACTTAAACAATGTAGTTTACCCTTAACAGGGGTTGGTTGTGTAAAAAGAATAGTAACCAATTTAGCAGTTGTTGAAGTGACAAAACAAGGTTTTAAATTATTAGAACGCGCACCAGGAGTTTCTGTAGATGATATTAAAAATGCAACAGAAGGGACTTTAATTATTGAAGGCGATATCCCAGAAATGGATATTTAGTTTAATAGAAATTTCTTAATTCTGAATGAAAATCGATAAAATGTTAAATAATTATGCTTTTTGTCGATTTTTTATGTTTTTCAACGAACATTTTGAATATATATTCTATATTAGCAGTCCCCAAAAAAACCAAATAATTATAGATTTCCCCAAATCTACCATAAACTTTAAAACCTATGAGTATTGCTACAAATCTACCTGAACTACCTACAAATGACGAAAGCAGATTCAAAGAAACTTTAAAAGAGAATTTGCAATTTTTAAAAAGCTTAGTTTATCTAATGAAAAAAATATTCATGCTATAATCCTTTGGGGATAGCATGGATTAGCTTTTTTGTATAATCTTTTATCGGGGCATTATAGATGGTATCAGCATCATCTAATTCTTCAATTTTACCCTGATTCATAACCAATAATTGGTCAGACATATATTTAACCACAGCCAAGTCGTGAGATATAAATATATAGGTAAATCCAAAATCTGTTTTAAGTTCATTAAGTAAGTTTAAAACTTGCGCTTGAACGGATATATCTAAAGCTGAAACCGATTCATCACAAACAATTAACTTGGGTTGTAATGCAATGGTTCTAGCAATTCCAATACGTTGGCGTTGTCCACCAGAAAATTCATGAGGAAAGCGGTTAAAATAATCTTCAGATAAACCTACACGATTTAAAATAGCGATTACTTTTTCTTTTCTTTCGGTATCGGAAGTATAAAGATTATGAACTTTCATAGGCTCCATTATAGCTTCACCAACAGGTATTCTTGGATTCAATGATGAATAAGGGTCTTGAAATATGATTTGAATGTCTTTTCTAAGCGTTCTAGTTTCAGTTTTAGAAAGTTTCGTAATATCTATCCCATTATATAAAATGGATCCAGCGGTAGCTTTATCCAATTGAAGAATAGCATTCCCTAAAGTTGATTTTCCACAACCAGATTCTCCAACCAATCCTAAAGTTTCACCTTCGTATAATTTGAAACTGACATCATTAACCGCCTTAAATGACTTTGATTTTATAAACAAGCCTGATTTAGTGATATATTCTTTTTCAACATTAATAACTTCTAGTAACGGAGGTTTGCTATAAAGCTTCTCGTGATTTTTTTTACGTTGTTTGGATGAAACAATTTCCGTTGAAATACTGTCATTTAAAAAATCCTGTATGGTTGGTAAGGTTTTCAGTCTGGTATCTAAAGAAGGACGAGAATTTATTAAAGCCTTGGTGTAATTATGTTGTGGGTTTTTAAAAATAGCTGCAACTACGCCCTGTTCAACAATTTTACCTTTATACATGACAATAACTCGATCTGCAATTTCTGAAATCAAAGCCAAATCGTGAGTAATAAATATAATACTCATTTTTGTTTCCATTTGTAACTCTTTTAACAGGCATATAATGTCTTTTTGTACGGTAACATCCAATGCCGTAGTTGGCTCATCAGCTATTAAAATATCTGGCTTGCAGGCAATAGCCATGGCAATCATAACGCGTTGTTTTTGTCCTCCCGAAATTTCATGAGGATAGGACTCTAAAATACGCTCAGGATTAGGAAGTTTTACTTTTTCAAAAAGCGAAATGGTTTCTTGTTTAACTTCATTTTTTGACAGTCTTGAATGCTGGAATAATAGTTCTTCAACCTGTTTTCCACAAGTCATAGATGGATTTAAAGAACTCATAGGTTCTTGAAAAATCATAGCTATTTTGTTTCCTCTTATCTGCTGAAAAACTTTTGAAGCTATTTTCGTTAAGTCCATATCGTCATATACAATAGAACCACTTGTAATTTTAGAAATCTTTTTTGGTAATAAACCTAAAATTGCTAAAGAAGAGACAGATTTTCCTGAGCCAGATTCTCCAACAATCCCTAATATTTCATTTTTATTTAAAGCGTAAGAAATATTATGAATGACTTCATTTTCACTAAATGCAATGGAAAGGTTTTTAATTGCTAAAATTGAATTCATTCTTGAAAATAGGAAAATTTATAATTCAAATATTTTAGTACATGACAAAAATATAAAAGTGTCACATTGAGCGCAGTCGAAATGCTTTTGAATACGATATTTCCAATGTCTTCGACTGCGCTCAGATTGACATCCGATATATTATCAATTTTTGTCATGTACTAAGTTCAAATATAGTAAATAGATGCTTATTATTTTGGTTGTAAAAATATAAGATCAGAGCCGTATGTACGAATTTGCATCAAGACTATTATGGTAAAACCATAAAACGCATAACTATCTAAAAATCAGTAAAAAAAAAGGTCTTTATTAAAAAAATAACTACTATTTTCAAACTAATTATTAATCCTTATAACCAACCAACTCTCATGAAAAAGATTTTTTTTACACTCATTGTTCTGTTGAATGTACTTTTAATTTTTCCGCAACAGTTTTCAACTCCAAAAAGGATATCTATATCTAGTCCTTCACAAAATGTCATAGAAAAAATTAAAAAAGTAGGTATTGATTTAACTTGTGGGCCAAGGTTTGTCAATAATAATTTAGAATTAGAATTAGGATCTACTGAACTATTAGAATTACAGAAAAGTGGGGTAAGCTATACAGTTTTAATAGATAATTTGACTAAATATTATAGCCAAAGAAATGCAATAGAATTACCAATAGCAAAAACAGAACTACGAAGTTTAAAAACAATTAAAAAGAAGAAAGGTAGCACTTCTAATAGTCAAAAAAGCCTGAGCTTACAGAATGTTATAGTGGGCAACCCTGCGCAAAATGATGAATGTAGTGAGATTAATTGGTCTGTTCCATCTAATTTTCAACTAGGAAGCATGGGTGGCTGTTTAACTTTAAGTGAAACTCTTGCTCAGTTAGATTTAATGCGCAGTTTGTACCCTAACTTAATTTCTGTAAAAACAGATGCTTCTTCATCAGGACAAAAAACTCATGGGAATAATACTGGAAGTACTTCATGGCCAGGGCAAACTGTTTATTATGTTAGGATTTCAGATAATCCTGATATTGATGAGGCTGCTGAACCTGAGACTTTAATAACTGGTATGACGCATTCTAGAGAAGTAAATAGCTTAATGAATGTGATGTACTTTATGTGGTATGTTTTAGAGAATTATAATAGCGACCCTTTTATTAAAAACGTTGTTGATAATCAACAATTATATTTCATACCTATAGTTAATCCTGATGGTTTGCTCTGGAATGAAGTAATAGCTCCTGGAGGAGGGGGTTTGCAACGTAAAAATCTAAGTCCTGGAGTTGCAGATAATGGCACTACTAATACATCAAATAATGTTAGAGGTATAGATTTAAACCGAAACTTTAACTACTACTGGGGATGGAATAATTCGGGATCTTCACCAACAGCAAGCAGCAACACTTATAGAGGGGCTTCAGCTGGTTCTGAACCAGAAACTCAAATTATTCAAGATTTTGTTTTAAATCATGATGTTAAAGTTGGCGTGAATCATCATGGTGGTCTAAATTCTATTGTAACATCTTCTTATAATGGAAGCCTTTCTGCAACAGATTCGGGTAGAGAAGACGAGTATGCCAAAATGGGTCATGACTTAACGCATTACAATAGGTATATTTATGGGTCTGCGCCGAATACATTATATGAAGCGAATGGTGATGCGAATGATTGGATGCTTGGTGGACCATCAGTATCTTCTGGAGGCCAAACCAGCTCAGGATCTGGTAAAGATGTATTGGCATTCGCTCCAGAAAATGGGGATGATTTTTGGCCTGCTCCATCTTTAATTACTCCAATAGCACAAAGAGCAATGAGATTGAATTTTCTTTCTGTGTTATACTCTGGAAAGTTTGCAAAACTTCATGACCTAAACATGAGTGATATTGCTTCCACCTCTGGAAATTTAACTTTTGGTATAGAATATTTAGGAAAAACATATGACGATATTACCTTAACAGTTACACCCGTTTCTTCAAATATAACATCAGTAACTTCGCCATCTGTTCAATCTGGATGGACAAAATTAGAGCAGAGAAACCTTAGTGTTCCTTACACTCTAGACGCAGGTATCCAAGCTAATGATGAAATTGAATTTCAAGTAACTTTAAGCAATGATGATTTTGTAATCTATCAAGCAAATTATGTAAAATACTATCAATCTAGTGTGTTATTTCAAGATAATCCAGATGTTACAGGAACTTCAAATTGGACAAGTTCTGGTGGTAGTTGGGGAACTACTAGCGATTCGTATTCAGGTTCTGCAGCTATCACTGATTCGCCTTCTGGAGCATATAGTAATAATGAAAATAAATCTATTACTTTAAATTCAGGAATAGACTTATCAAGTACTTCACAAGCATTAATTCAGTTTTATGCTAAATGGGATTTAGAAAGAAATTACGATTTAATACAGTTAGAAGCTAGTACTAATGGAGGAGGCAGTTGGAATGCGCTTTGTGGTAATTATAATAAGCCTAGTTCTACATCGTCAACTAACTATCATTTAAACAAAAACACTAGTGCTTTCAGAACACATCAATCTTTAAATGGTGATATTATTTATGACGGAGATACTATGGATAAATGGGTCATGGAAGAAATTTATATTGATGCCACCGAAAATAGTTTTTTATTAGGTCAAAATAATGTGCAGTTACGATTTAGACTTAAAAGTGATAGTACAAATAGAGAAGATGATTTAACAACAACCTTTGATGGTTTCACTTTCGACGATTTCAAGGTGATGAGCATACAAGTACCATGTGTTAGTTCTGTTCCTGTAAACCTAGTGAGCAGTAACATTACAACTACTGATGTAACTATTTCTTGGGATAATATACCTTCTACAACTTACGATTTAAGATACCGTGTTGTAGGTACACCAAATTGGATTGATGTATCAGGATTGTCAACACCCACAACAAATTTAACAAGTTTAGCTTTAATAACAGATTATGAAGTTCAAGTGCGCTCAAATTGTGGAGCAAATAACTCTGCATATTCAGCTTCAATTAACTTTACTACTTTGGATGTTCAATTAAATTATTGTGATTCAGCCAGTACAAATGTTAATGATGAATTTATCAGTAGAGTTCAACTTAATACTATTGATAACAGTTCTGGAGCACAATTTTATTCAGATTTCACAAGTATATCAACCACTTTAACAAAAGATTCACAATATACTGTTACAGTTACTCCAACATGGACGGGGTCTGTTTATGCCGAAGCGTACGCTGTTTGGATTGACTATAATACTGATGGAGATTTTGATGATGCTGGAGAACAAGTATTTTATCAGTCCCCAATAAATTCATCAACTGTAAGTGGTTCTTTCACTATACCTAGTAATGCTGTTGAAAATTCTACTCGTATGAGGGTTTCTATGCAATACAATGCTATACCCACAGCATGTCAATCCTTTCAATATGGTGAGGTAGAAGATTATACCATTATAATTGAGGGTGCTGGACCAGACACAACACCTCCTATTATTACCTTAAATGGAACATCTCCAACAGATGTAAACCAAGGAGCTGCATATACAGAAGAAGGTGGGACTGCAATAGATAATGTTGATGGTGATATTTCTGCAAATATTGTTATTGGTGGAGATACAGTAGACACGAATACAATAGGAACTTATGTTATTACATATAATATTAGTGATGTAGCAGGTAATGCTGCGACCCAAGTTACAAGAACAGTAAATGTTGTTGAACCGTCCTTAGGTTGCACTGGAGGCATAGCTTCCTACCCTTATGCTTTTGGTTTTGAAGGTTCGGTAGGAACTTGGACGCAATCAACCTCGGATGATTTAGATTGGTTAGTTAATTCTGGCACCACACCTTCATCTAATACTGGACCATCAGGCGCAATAGAAGGTTCTGATTATATTTTTATTGAAGCTTCTGGGAATGGAACTGGATACCCTGATAAAAGAGCAATTATAACTTCACCATGTTTTGATTTGAGTGGTTTAAGTGAAGCTGAATTTAGTTTTTCATATCATATGTTCGGAGCTGTTGACATGGGGACAATAGATTTAGAAATGAGTAATGACGACGGAGCTACATGGATAAGCCTATGGAATCAATCTGGAAATCAAGGAGATTCTTGGATAACTGTAAACCAAAATTTAAATGCTTATGTTGGAGGAAGCATCCAATTGCGCTTTAATAGATTTGTTGGCAGTACTTGGCAAGCAGATTTAGCTTTAGATAATATTAATTTAACTGGTGTTGAAGGTAATGATACGACTGCACCTGTTATTACATTAGTAGGTAATGCAACCATCAATTTAAACGTTGGTGATACTTATACCGAACAAAGTGCAACAGCAACTGATAATATTGATGGTGATATCACGGCAAGTATTGTTATAGGAGGCGTAACAGTAGATATGAATACAGGCGGCACCTATTTAGTAACTTATGATGTAAGCGATGCCGCAGGAAACCCAGCAACACAGGTTGTAAGAACGGTAAATGTGATTCCAGATACAACGGCTCCAGTCATTACTTTAAATGGAGCTTCAACAATTAATCTTAATGTAGGCGGTATTTATACCGAACAAGGCGCCACAGCGGTAGATGATTTAGATGGTGATATCACGGCAAGTATTGTTATAGGAGGCGTAACAGTAGATATGAATACAGGCGGCACCTATTTAGTAACT
>Ga0316208_1002123_pt1 | contig 16738 bp, 14 predicted proteins | sample 3monopyrite_MG_FD_204944 | JGI IMG/M metagenome (GOLD analysis project Ga0316208, IMG submission 204944) | Microbial mat bacterial communities from mineral coupon in-situ incubated in ocean water Damariscotta River, Maine, United States -... | ecosystem: Environmental > Aquatic > Marine >...
ATTATTATAGATGAAAAATGCTTTGATTAACTATGGAAAGAACCAAACCCAAATCAAACAACCAAATGCGTTGAAGAGACTGTCTATGAGTGAACAGACAAGTCTCACTACGGAGGAGAGAACCGCTCCCACACTACATAAGTCATTGATTTAGCTTAGCTTATCGAACCCAGTGTGTACCAAACTGTACCACCTTTTGGTACCAACAGAAAACATCATGTGCCTTCGACTTATTAGAACAGAGAAGATCTAACGCCAAAACAAATCCCCGCGCTAGATCCTGTCGGGGATTTCCATGTCAATGATTTCAATGATCTGCCTGACACTGTGCAACCCCTGACATTCGTCGAATGAATTGATTTCAAGTTCGTTTAGGCCAAAAAAGTCATATGTAAACGCCGCCTTTGGCACAGCCGGATCAAACACATAGGTAACCAAAATGCCGGTTCTTGACTGCATCACAATCCGCTCTAGATAGTCTTCCCAGCGGTCAAAATTTGGATGAACGATCCGATATCTTTCCGAGTTTTTGTAGTCCGGCAGAATGGTATCGACATCCTCGACAAAATCAGTTCTCTCCCTTTTGTATTCCATATTGCAACGCTTGCAAGAAACGGACAAGTTCGCGGGGTCATATGCGAGTTGACTGAACTTATCTTTTTTTGGAAGGATGTGCTCGCGATCACGCTGATAAGGTCCCATTCCAGCGAGTATGCTTCGACAATAGCAACAGGCATCCTTCTGTCGCTCCATATGAAAGTCTGCAAGCTTATCCTTGGCAGATATTAGGTGATCCCTCACATCCTTTAGTTCTTTACACATATGGTTCCAAGGATGTTTCTGCGCGAGTGCAAGAGTAACGGCAGCGTCCTCCTCATCACTTAGTTTAAAGTCTGCCAAAGAGGGTACGTGAGCATCACTCATCATCCGCCCTTACATTTGTGCGTTCTCTCTCTACCTTTATCGCCAACTGGACGATGTCATCAAAAAAATGCAACTGAAGCTCATCGAAACTACCCCCCTTCATCCTTGTTACCAAGTCCTCAACTGTTGAAGCAGATGATGCACCGTTTCTAATCTTCGCAATTTCGTTCGCTAAAACTTCACTTACAAAGTGATTGGCTGGCGTCACCGTTCCAAAGGCTTGGAACAACGTCTCCTCAAGACTTTCGCTACCGCCCAAAACACCGTGACGCTCTATGGGAGAAAGGTCACCATTGTTCAATCCAAGGATCCTTACATCGGCATCTTGGACAGATTGAGCACCTGACACCACAATAGGAGCGTGCGTAGCAATAATGATTGTTGGCTCACGGTAAGCCAAAAGCCCCAAAAGTTTTTCTACATATTCCTTTTGCCAATTGGGATGTAGGCTATTCTCTGGTTCATCAACCAATACTATAGAGTTGTTTTTTACGGTCGCCGCCAAAAAAACAAATGAGGAAATTAGTGTCAATTGACCAGAGCTTGCGCCATTCAGAGGAAGGGAGACCCCGTCCAATTTCCGAATAAAGAGGTCAATTCCGCTAATTGCACCAACCGACTTGAGAAGACTTTCCCATTCAACAAGACGCACATATTGTTGGTCAATCGAACTGCGGAACGCATCGCCATCAGAAAAATCCAACCATTTTATAATGGGGCTTGTCTCATAGACGAGAAGTGACACCAAAGACCTAATCTCCGCAAGAAGCTGCCCATCTAATGCAGAATATTGCGGGTCGCCCTCAAGGCGATCAAATACATTCCTCTCTATCCTCGAGGTCTGTGCTGAAGGCCCGCCGATGTCAGCAGAGTATTCGCTTGGAGGAGGCATACGTACTGATAGGCCTATTTTCCCCTGGTATCCGCAATAAGCTAGCGTCGTAGAAATAGTACGCAGTCGGGCAATACCCTCTTGTGAAGCAGACTTGATAGCGTCCTTCAGTATTTTTGAAGGTAGTTTTCGACCCGAGCTCGCGGACAACCGAGTAATTCCGCGCAAATTTGCAAACTTGTCGTACACTGTATTGCTGATGGCATAAACATCACGGTGGCTACGCAGCTGCTTCGCTACATTTCGAAGAAATGTACTTTTACCTGAGCCGTTTTCACCCACAACGACAGATACACTCAGCCCGCGAGGAAATTCGTCCAACAATTCCAACATCGCATCCACATTCAAGCTTTCTACAGGAGGTTCAATAGTGAAGGAGGCGGGTAAACAAGAGCGGCTATACCAACAATGTCTAATTCTTTCTCAGTTAAGTCTGAAAGAAGGCGCATTTGCATCACTTCATACTTTGACGTCGCCAGGACTGGATTGCCTTTGATGTATCAGACTTTGCATCTCTCTCATTCCATCGATCCCAAAAGGCGACCGTCTGGCTATCCGGTTTCATAGCTGGCTTGGCAATCCTAACTCGCGTGGGCAATATACTTGCATCTCCGACTACCAGCGCTTCTCCAACATCCAATACAGGCAGCAAATCTCCGAAACTTCCCAAGCTATCAGGAAGCAGGCGTCTTATTACGCTCTGGTCATCACCATTGGTCAGTCGCATAGCCACTACATTGTTACATTGACTGAGCACAGTACGATTAACCTCAGATGGGCGTTGGCTTATGACTACGAGCCCGATGCCATATTTCCGCCCCTCCTTGGCGATGCGTTCGAAAATTTCAACCGCCACAGCATCGGCGGTGTCCGCTTGCATCCTTTCCGGGATGTAAAGGTGCGCCTCATCACACATGATTGCGATTGGGTGACGGTTTTCCCTCTTGGTCCATAGGCTAGCGGAGAATACGATCTGTGCGAGAAGGCTTACCATCAAAGGTAAAACGTCGGACGGCACTTCAGAAAAATCAATGATCTTAATGCCGCCGCTTTTGCTTTCCTGGGCTCCACGACCGGCGGAGATGGCATGAACCAGTCGTTCGAGCCAAGTCATGTCCATGCATTCAGCAGGAGGGCGGAACAAGAACGCCAAACGTCGATCATTTCGTTTTGCTTCAAGTCGTCCAATCAGCCGACTAAGTTTGCCGTGATAAGGGCCTTGCTTTTCACCTCTAGCACCAGGAACCATCTCTTCATCAAGCCGCTTCAACTGCCCAAGCACTGCTTCGATATCAAAAGGCACTGGACTGTCAATCGTGAAGTTGTCCAGAATATCCTTATGAAGCTCTGGTTCGAGCACAGATTTCTTTGCCTCCACTATTGCCCGCGTCATCACCATGGCTTGGTTAGGTGCATTCTGATCACTCCGGTCGACAAACATTGAGACCAACGCTTCGTAACCCAAAAGCCAATATGGCAAGTGAAGCACACCATCATCCAAACCACACTTGTTCCCAATATCAGACGGTCCGGCAATCCGCAGGTGTCTGAACGCTTTCCCTTTCAGCGGGCGATATTCACCGTGAATATCAAATAAAATGACGTTGGCTTGTGGGAGTTCGGCAATCTGGTCCAGCAATCGGGCAGTCGTCCATGATTTACCCGATCCGGTACTACCAACAATTACCGCGTGGCGCTGGAATAGCTTGTTTCCGTTGAGATAAGCAATCGCCTCTTCGTCGAGCGTAAAATGTCCAAGGGACAGCTTAGGCCCTGCGGTTTTCACATCTGAAATGACCTGCATGAACTTTGTGAGACGTGCTCCCTCCAGAGAAAAACAATAGGCATCGATCTCGGGGACGGTTTCCAATGTGCGACGGAATACATTCTGATCCTCGCCTACTCGATCCAGAAGCGTCCCAATAAGCGTAATTTTCACAAGATTGTTTTCGCTGGGAACCAGCTCTTCCTCTTCTGATACTGCTTCACTAAACTCCCGGCCATCAGGCTTACGGGTAATTTTCACAACTGTACCGATCAGGTGCTGTCCAGGTTTGCTGCTCTGAAGCACCGCGAGACGATTGACTTGAAGGCGTTTCAAGCGATCGAGATCATCAACGCGAATGGTCACCGAAGTGGTGTCAACAGATATAGCACTCCCAAGCGCTTCATCATCTTCGAAATCAAAAATAGACATGTGCGATACCTAAAGGATCAAATTGTTGAAGACTGGGAGTGACCACAAATCAGCATCAAGGACTTCCACGCCGTCAGCGTTTTCGGGTGTATAGATCTTGCTACCGGCTTTGCACTTCTCGATCCCCATATAGTTGCTTCCTGCCTTGCACTTCAGGAAACCCTTGGCCTCTTCAGTTAATGTCCTGGCTAGGACAACCGTCGGGACATTGTTTTCACTACATCTTTCAATAATTTTTGGATGAATGTGTTGATCTCTAAAGCCAAACCCAATGCAAAGGAACGCAGAAGCATTGCGAAGTGCCATGTCAGCACCGTTGATCGTTGTACGAAACGGATCTTCATAGGTCTTCTCGTACTTGTTTAGCCCTGGCGTCACTATCAACGGCGTGTAATCATGTGATGGCAAGTTGAACACCGGCAACCCAACAGTTCGGTCATCGAGTGTTTTGAACCAATCCAGAGAACCGTGGACTTTCCATATTTTGACCACTCGCGACGCTTTTAGGTCGTGAGAGAACTTCACACGACTGGTGCTCTCCCATTTCTGAACATAGCCAGGCGCGAAACCTGTCTGGAACAACACGCCAACTGAATTACATGCATATTCAACAACGCGATCATAGTTTGTAGTCACAACATGAGCGTCACTTTGGGTACTCTTGAACATCGCAGAAAGGAGCTGTCCGAGTGCAAATTTACCACCATTCGCCGCCGCACCCAACAAAGGCATATCCTTTTCGTTGACGCATTCCCAAGTCATCAAAACGACTTTCTTCAGGAGAGTGTCTGGCAGTGCTTTCCCTTCCAGCGCAGCTTCAAGGTGATCTCCATTCACTAGTGCTGTGCGGACTAGCATCCACGCGTTTTCCTCTGCCTCTCCTCGGGGTTGGAGATTGCTGCACAGATATGTACTCAGCTCGCTCATGCTAGGAAGTCCATAGGGCATTGAAGCACCACTTCCAATGACAATGGTGGGACATCCCTGGAAGCAGGCTTGAGCAATTTTTGCTATGTCTTCGGTTTTCAAGAGTACAGAACTCGACTTAGTCAAACCTCGAAGTGAAATCGGACGAGAAATATGGTCAGGGTCGTTCATTACAACATCATAAAACCGACTATTTATTAGGCGCGCAACCCTTCGCTGCCAAAAATCTCGGAGAAGGCTCGATGTTTGAGGCGAGAACCATTTCGAACCCAGCAAGGGCAACAAATTGGGCAGGCGTTTATGAGGATTTATTTAGCCGCTTCACGAGCGAAAACAGACCCCGAGTGTAGACGCTTGGCTCTAAGAATTGTTTCATGGCGTCTCATTGTTGGCTGTGCGTCAATCAACCATCGCCTGGACACTTCGAAGGAAACTTGGGGACAACACGTAAGTTCTCGTGCGACTTCCTCTTGGCTGCGTTCCAGACTTTTTGAGGACACCCTTTCCAATTAGTAGATCAATCGCGGCACGAATTTGAACTTCTCGATCACCCTGCTCCTCCGATAGTCTCCTACCACTAGTGGGATGTGTTATCCCACCGACTTGAACAATGATCGTCATTACTTCCATCGCTAGCTCTTGGTCGCCGTCGCAGACATTCAGGACGTGTCGGAACGCGTCAAACAGGTGCGCCATTCCAACAGGCTCATCGTCCCTGTCTAGCTGTATCTCATTCAGAAAAACTTGTATCCGAGCGGCAGCATCTTCCGTCGCTGCATTCAAAAGGCGCCCCACATAAACATCCCAACTTTGTAGACCCTCAAATTCAGGTAGGTCATTCAGGTATTTTCTGAGAGTGCCTTTATACCTGACCTCAAAACGACTGCGCTGCCACTGTTTAGCGTAGGCGCAAAGCTCAATTCCTGTTCGACCAGTATCGATGCTAAAGCTCAGACTATTTAGGTCTCGACTTCTGGGTCGTATGCGCGGGTTTGCCCGACTGCTGATCTCATAAAGGGCGCGCCGTACTTTGCGGGAGGTTGGTGCAATAAGCCTCTCAACTCGCTTTATCTCGTTCAAAGCATCCGTTGACCATCTTTCCCAATAAACCTCCGAGTACGGCACTACGCATGACGTGAAATCATTTGCCCTTACGACGTTCCAGTCGAAGGCTGCATTGTCACGGACGCGCCGCAGCTCTTCAAAAGTAGGACTATCTATAAGCGGCAAACTGAGTTCCTCCTCCACCAGTTGCCTGACCATGCGCAAGTAGCGGTCGAGTGAAAATGTCAAGTTTCCAGTCCGATGCACTGCTCGAAATTGACTTTCCTCCAGGTAGTTATCTTGCCCATCAAGAGACCGTTCCCTCAGATTGGCAGAGACTTCCTGATTGAGACGAAGGAATTGAGTACTCGTCCTAAACCTACGATTAGAAGAGCTTGGACACTGTGCGAGAAATCTACTGAAATTTAGATTGAACTCCGCCTTGTATCGAACAATCTGACCAAATGGGGTCATGCGGCCTGGATAATATCGGATATTGCCTGAGAACAACCATCCCCCAGTAACCTCCAGCACATTTTGTGCATTGCCCTGACCTCGGCGAAAAACTTGTGTATCAGAATTTGAAACCAGGTTGAGGTACGCCCTGAGATCTTCCAGGCTTTTGACAACTAGAGAGCCACCACCCAACCTGATGGTCACCTTGTCAATAATCCCAGCTTCGAGATCGGTCGTCCGACCACTATGTAACTTCGGTAGCCTTGGGTGAATGCGTGGCCTGGCCATAGAACGATATCGCTGCTCTGTCATTGCTGATTGCTCTCATGGTTTACCTTTAATGCCTGTAGGTGCGCAGGTGTCCCGCCCCTCATTAGCTCATTCGAACGTTTGATCGCGTTCCCGAGATTGTTCTGTTTCCCATTCGGCTTCCCGCTCCGCGACCTCAATCAACTTATTGATACATTCTCGTATCGCCTCAATAGTCTGCGGTGTCTGGTCAACCTCCAATATTGAGAGCGCATTTGCGCGACTTCTGATAATTTGAGACCTAGACCCCGACCACATTTGTGGCTTCGCGTTTTCAACCACCATCTCCAGAAAGGCACCCTTGTCATCCGTCAGCTTAAACAGTTCGTTGACTGGCCGGCGCAGCCCTTCGGCACCGAATATGGGCAGGCAAGGAAGAAGAAACCGTGTCCGCTCAACTGGTTCGTGTGAACACCATTCGAGTATGTCTACTGCCTTCAGACAATTGACAGGTTGCACATGGTGCTCCAAATCCCGATCCCCCAAGATATGGCGTGCCTGATCGAATGCCCCATCTTTTCCCAATGCAAACACCTTTGTAAGCATCTGGACACCATGCCGCTCAAACAGCTCATTCAAGATATGCGAACGATTTAGCTCCTGACGATACTCAGTGATTTCAATGGATACGACATGATCAAAAAATCGTTTCGCGAAATCTAGACCACGTTCACCAGAACAAGCAGCCTTTACAAGATTTTCAAAATCATATCCTCGTTGGCCATCGGGCAAATTGAGACTGATCCAGTCGATGTCTGCAATATGATTGCGGACTACATCTCTCAATTTTTCGCGAAACTTGTTTGATGCCTCTTCCGTTCGCATTAGAACACCATTCAAGAACCCAACAATAACCGGTGCGCTTTCAGGAACGCTGCCTATGGTTTTTGTAAGCTGTTCAATGTCCTCGATAGCCAACCGTTCTACACCTTGGGCATAACCTATGTTCTGATACGTCCATGTAGGACAAACACCGCGCTCAAAGCACCGTGTCAATCTTGTGATGCCCTGTTTATCGATACCCACCTCTATCTGCAGTGCGGTAAAAATCTCTCCCCAGACATCATCATCAACTGCTTCATCGAGAAATTGCCGGAGGTATTCTGGATTGACTGATTGCACTCCCGCTACCGCTCCCAGCAACACAGACAGAGAAGCGTTGGCAGTACCAATGTTCGCTAAGCTCCCCCTGAATAGGTCGAAGAGTTGTCCGGGTCGGGCGTGAGATTTTCCGATACCCATTCCGAATGGTCTAGAAAGGAAATTGTTGGTGCCGATCAGCAAATCCGTTGATAGCGCACCCAAAGCTGTTGCATCCCTACCTAGTTCAGCACCCAACCTTTCTGCCAGCAATTGCGCTTGCTCCCAACGCCTGCTGCCAGTTTCCTGGCTTTCGTCTGCGAGTATGTCAAACCCACCGCCAAAAACCTTCGCCTTAACTTCTGACACGAGACCCTTTGGTAGTAAATCGGCCTCCAATTTCTCCAACAATTCATTGTACTCGGCTGGAATACCCTCATCAGTTGCACCAAGCGTCTCTCGGACCTTTACCCATCCATGTTGCCAACCATCCACCCGAACAAATTCTCGCGCCACACGATCCATCAGCACGGGAATACCGCCTTTGAGCCACAGGCCGCGAAAATGTTGAGCAAAGAGATCTCTAAACTCGCCACTCAGAATGTGATCACTCGTACCGATTTCTAGGATCAGTGCCACAAAACCCAAAAACCAATTTCTGATGTCCGATGAACATTTTGGCCGCCACCCGTAGTCCCTTGTCCTAGCGCCGAACTCTGCATCAGCAGAACCTGTCCAGTGGTGTGTTTCCAACGCCACCTCAACAAGTGCGAGAGCGAGACGTCCTCGGTGTTCATCTCCCGTTTCGAATTGACCTCGAATAAACGAGATCCTGGTATCAATTTCTGCGTGGGTTCCTGACAGATATAGCTGGAACAATTGGTGCAAATGGCTGATGCAAGGTTCACGCGTAAACTCGCCGGACGCTACCCTCGAAAAGCGCGCCAAGACACCAGCGGATTGTAGGAAGAAGCAATCCTCGAAAGCAGCAGCTTGAGCAATTCTCGAGAAACGATCCCTTGCTGGATTGTATTGATCCAAAAAGGCTGCTGCTTCACCCAACTGGTCAACCAACGCGAGTACCCCGCGGGTCTCAACTGGCGCCAAGTTTACCAGACAGTCAATATCTTCTTGATCCAACGCCTCGAAATTCGAAAAACGTTCGCTCGATGTGAGCCAATTTTTCGCGATGCTAGCAGCATGCGGCGAGACGTGTAGATACCCAAGCCGACGCGAAAAAGATTTCCTCAGGCGCGCAGGCGCATTATCGACAAGGCATTCCCTGATTAGGGTCATAGGCGTGTTTTCTATCGCCCGGTCTGCCAATCTGTTCGCTACAGCATGCGGCAAGATAGCCCTCCATTTGGATCGCGATTGCAACAACCCTCGCCGCTTCAATTCCTCTAGGTTTCGATACATTGTTTGGACATTTAGGCCGCTCAACTTTGAAAGAATGGTCAGCTCGTCTTGAGCTTCGCCAAAATTTTCTCCATCGAATGAATAAACAAGCGAACATGTCTCCGCAGTTTTCTTCAGATCATGATCAATCGGGTTTTTTTGTTGAAACAACCTGTCAAAGAGAGCTTCATCGGTTAGTCCGGCTACTGTTCCTGTCCTACCAACTGCAGATGCCAGTGCGAAAGCGATACGCGCGTTACCCCCTGCCGCCTCTGTTATCCTGTCAGCATCAACCTGATCTAACTGTGCGTATCTACTCTTCAGGAGCTTTCCGATAAGTTGGGATCCTGATGGCTCCAGCCTGAAATAGTTGGTTCCTTCTGATGCTTCTTCACGAATGTCGTATTCAACAGTAACAAGTCTCAACGGCGAGCCATCTTTCGAAATTCGTTCCGCCAGTCTTTCATGAAGTTCAGCACCGCAGTTATCCACGATAAGGATGGTAGGACTTTTTTCGGCAATGAGACTTTCAACCATTGCTTGAGGCGTCGGCGTTGGTGCGTCTGCCAGATCTGTGTACAAAACCGAAGTCTCCGGCAAAGCGGCATTTCCAGACGGAATACGCACATCGAACAATGCTTGAACCAGTCGGGTTTTCCCCACTCCCGAGAGGCCGACCAGTCTCATCGCTGTCCCAGGCTTTGCCAATATTCCACGCAATTGATCTATAGCTTCCAAGACACCCAGCGACGATCCTTGCGCAGAAACCTGTACCTTTTCTTGATCATCTAACAAATATTCGTCGTCTTTGCTTTCAGCTCGATAAGACCACGCACCAAATGGCTGCCAACCGGACGTAGCCTTACCTACTTTCTGCAAAACCCAGGATACAATTGATGGGTGTTCTTGCACCCAGTCCGCTAACCTTCGCCGGTCATAGAAATCTAGATGGATTGCATCAGTATCTAAACCAGCGTCCCTGATGCAATCCGCCATGGCCCTCCGTCTATCGTTCAGTGGAGCGTCAGCTGTCGAACCTTTCGAGCACACGATTATGTAGGCACCACCACTCGCAGTGAGGTCAAAAATCGATTGCCGAAGTTGGCCCTTCGGCATCATTTCGTCGGCAATTTTTCCGCGCGGCATATCCTCCGCTTTGACCTGGAAGCCAACATCACGTGCGGGGACATACCCCTCCAAAGTTGCCATAGCCGGTGCTTCGACGCGGACATCAATGCCCCCATCTGGAGCACGCTGATCTCCGCCCCATGTCACGCCGGATCCATCAAGCCCCTGTGCACTAAGGTGCGCAATAGCGAGCTTCGCAGTCAGTTCCCTAAGCTGTTCGTCATCTAGCGCTATGATGTCTTCCGGTGACACCTCAAAGAATGTTGGCAACTACCAGTACCCGCTTTTCTCATCTTCCCCTCGGCGAATGAGAGTGCACCAAAAGAGAATTCAGGACCGTACAAGATGGCTATCTCGCCGGAACAAACTAGCGTTCATTTTGGTGAACCTTGAAGTTCAAGCAAGTCTATTGATCTGCGGAATTGAATTTATTGCTGTCGTGCGGCGTCCACCTGCCTCCAACATCACAAAAAGGCGGCACCGAGATTTAGTGCGCTTAGGGGGTAACACCATTTTTTTGCATTTTTGCCAAGAACCCTTGAAATGCCTCAAATCTAGATTGCTCTGGCACCCACCGAGGAACAAATCTTGGAACCAAATTAAGGGCGCAATCGACACTGGCTGAGCGTTCCACGGCAGGGACCTGCTCTCAATATCGTCACCAAGGTGTTGCCTTGCATACCGGTTCATTTCGAGGTCGCTGAACATCAAAATCTACCGTATGAAATCGGCAAAAAAGGCACCGATACTTAATGCGCCAAGGGGGTAACGTAATTTCGGAGTTTGCTATCGGCAATTCTCCCAAAATGCGGGAGAGAACAGCCAGGAAACCATCAATTCGAAAAACTCTCTGACACCCACCTGTGAATACAATCCGTCCACCCAATATTGAACGTCGCAGGCTGTTTGAAGAACCGGATGTGATCGCAAGAAGGATAGCTCTTCGCCCAAGCAACAATGGTCTTCTGTGCGCTCTCTGAGGAACCTTTTGCATCTAAGAGCGACGGAATGACAACGCAGGCAGATGCGCCCTTCCTTCCTTCATCGTCGAGACGGTCCCAAATGTGGGCGGCATAATTCTTTTCGTTTGATGCACAGTTCAGATGGTGCTCGTGTCCAAATGCATTAAGCGCCGCAGATCGATAGCCAGATCTTATGCGGATAGGACCAAACTCCTCCTGTAGGGGTTCTAGCAATTCAACACACAGCCGCGATCCGGTCTCAACAGCTAAGTCTAGATTGTCAGGCTTATTGATAATGCCGTACGCCGCCGCAATCTCACTGTGCAGGAAGTCACGGAAGAAGAAGGACCTGGAAAGCCGGATGCGTCCAATACGGTCCATTTCTCTATAGACAGACCTCATTCCCTCGCGCGGTTTGCAACCGGTTGCAAAACCACCTGTCATAGCTCAATGCGGTCCAACATCTGTTGCACCTCGAGCGCGGCCTTACTGCCCTTAAGCTCACTGCTGCGAACTTGACCCAACGCCATCTGCGTTTCCATCCAGACATTGGAGACAACGCGGACACCTTGGGGAACAGCTACCGCATTAAAGCGGGCGCTCAAGACAGGCGTTGTACTGTAGGCATTTCCTAGGAGCAGCTGAGCGAACATCCCATTGGCGTTATTCATCGTTCTTGCGCAAACTAGATGAGTGTCTGTCTGCGTTGGAACGCTTAGCCCGCTGGTAAGGCAGACATTCGCGATGGCAGCCATAACAGTATCGGAGCTTTGGCCCTCAAAGACCCGCTCAGGCCAGCCTGAAGGGGTCGCCAGCGGCGTTGGAGTGGCACAGCCCTGTAGAGAGATCAAAAACAATGACCCCACTGCTAAGAGCGGCAGAACTGCTTTGAAGCTTTTCAAACGTATAGACATTGATTGATCCCTTTCTGTTGGTTGCCGTCTGCACTCAGGGGCCAAGCGCTACGACCCAATCGCCTCAACATCCGTCCCTCTTGCAATCCATCAGCTCGCTTTGAGCATGTATCCAAACCGCGATGGCTGAATTGACTTCCGCATCGGTCATAGGAAGTGAGGTGCCAGCTTTCTCTGCTCTATCCCACATCCAAACGTTGCAAACGCGGCGACCCTCACAGACCCGCGCGCCCGCGCGCCGCCAATCAGCAGAGCGTGTATTGGGATCACAAATCAGAAAGCGTACAAAGCCATGTCGACTGACTTCCGCACATTTTGGCTGAGGCTCAACAACAGTCTCGACGCCAGCCCCACCTTCAGCGACATCCTGATCATTCGCGGATGCTGCCCGGCGCGCTGGTGTCAAAGGACGTACCGGCAAAGTGCTGGATGCCACGCTGCTTGTCTGTGTCGCGGGAGGGCGAGCGCTCGGCTCATTCATCGCAGGGATGCCCCCAATCACACCCGCTCCTACTACAATCAGAAGGATCGCGCTTACGAAGGCCAAGACGACCCGCTCAATACCATCATTAGCCGCAGACGGAGGCTGAGCATGTGCGGCTTCACCACTTGCGACATCGTCGGAACTATTTGCAACCGGTTGCAAAACCGACGGAGGTGCTGAAGCAACCTCCTGTGGAAGCTCACGACCACAATGACGGCACACCATTGCTTCCTGACGTATCAGCTCCGCACAATCAGGACATTTCTTCTGGCCAGCTGCCAGCGCCTTGCTCTCAAGAGCCTGATCATCTGCGCTCATCATCAGTGCATGAGGAAACGCAACAATCCAAATGGCCGCGCCATATAGCCACCAAAGGAAGAAGTTCCCTCCCTTGGAGTGAGCAATGGCAGCAGGCACTAAACCCAAGAAGACCGCGATAAAGAGGTAAGTCATCATCCACCACGCAATAAAAGATCAATAAACGGAGAAAACTCCGATATTCTTCATTTTATCATAGTTTGATCGGTTTTCGTAGAATTTTCCGTAGTGAAACTCCGGGAATGGACACAAAAAACGCAGTAGGCGCGAAGATCAAAGCACTTCGCAAAGAGCAAAACCTCACGCAGCCCAAACTCGCCGAGAAAATCGAGAGAAGCGTGGACACACTCTCAAATCTCGAACGGGGCATCAGCCTCCCCAACTTTGAAACGCTCGAGAGGTTGAGTGCAGCGCTCAATGTGCCGGTTAGGGATTTCTTTCCAGCAAGCGCAGAAGAAGAAAAAGATCCCAAAAGAGCAGCAATTTTTGCGCGCTTGAACAGTATCGCGAGAACACTGCCAAACTCTCATCTGGAGGTTGCCGTTGAGCAGATGGCCATTCTGGCTAAGCGCAACCCCGAATAGACTACGCTCAATAGTAAGGCTTCCTAGATGCCAATCGACCAGCTCGAAGTGCCCAGCACAATTGATGAAGCAAAGGAATATGCGTGCAACTACGCAGTCCGGTGGTTATCTGAAGATGAACTACTGCAGAGAATTGAAGCGGCAAAGATCACCGGCGAAACTGCTCCCACCGATAATCTCAGAGACTATTGGCAAACCGAAGTTTTGAAACTTCGAGAGTTACTGGATAGCAAAGAGTACAGGGAGGGAGACTTTCATCAGAGCGTTGATCAATTGCTTTTCGAACTAATTGAATGGCGGGCAATGTTCTATGCGATCCAACAATCCGAGACATCTGTCGACCCGTTCAAACAACATGTGTTCCTGCAACAGTGGTCGATCGGAGGAGTGCACACAATGTACAGCATTTTGGCGAAGCTCGTGGACAGCAACAATAAAACTCGCTCACTGTTCCATCTGTGGAAAAGGGTGTCTGGCTTTATAGAAAAGGAAACTGGTAGTGAAGAAGTCCAGTTTCTAAGCCGTCAAATTGCGGGGAAAGATCGCATCTTTTCCAACGAAAAATCAGAAGCGATTAGGTTTAGAAATAAAGTAATTGCGCATAATGAAAAAAGCCACAGTGCAGATCTGAGCAACCTTGACAACGATATACAAATTCTCGCTCGGATCTGGAGCGTCATCACAACTTGGTCGAGTTTTGGGGTAATAGAACCATGGCGTGATGCACAAACAACATTTTCCGGATTAAATTTGTTTTATGGCGCGGCGGACCTACTCCTTCTTCAATCAAAGAGGCAGTCTTATCTGAACAAGGTCGAGACGTGGTGTCGAACAAACGTGTGCACCAAGACATATGATGCACGCAGTCCTTATTTTTCTTCATTTTCTGTGACTGCTTCGATCACACCGAATGAAGGCTCGACGACACAATAGCGCAACGCAGCTGCTCTACTTAGAAACGCATTATTTTGGTTCTTTCAGAAAGAAAACCTGACCCTAGGTGCGACATCCAAGCATGAAAATCTCTTGTTTCTGGGCATCAACGAGGTGGATAAAGGAAAGAAAGGTCCAACTCCCGGTAATTTGTCCTTTGCATTTCCTTTGACAGCAATGAGACACCGAAACCATCGCCGTAGCGTGCATCCATCTTGCCCGCGGGGGTCCACCCCATGATGGCTTCTCGCATATCCAGCGGAACTTCCGCTGCTTTCAGGCAATCTGCGAATGTTCCTCGGAAGCTGTGAAAGACCTTCTTGCGGGAAACCCACACACCACGTTTCTTTAGGAAGTACGCGAACCGTTTTGAAAAATGGTCCGACAGCTTACCGCCCGACCCGGCAGGTGCTTCGGGGAATAGGCGTCCTTCTGGTTGGGACTGAACGTAATCAAGGAACCCCAGTCTTTTCAATTCTGGATGAAGCGGAACTTTCCGTCTGGCGTTCTCATTCTTAAGCCGCTTCTCAACACCGGTGCCTTCGGCCCACGGTTCATCATCTACATCGAAATATGTGACGTCATTGCCCGACCCTTTGATATCGCCCTTTTCCAACTGTAGTATTTCGCCCGCACGCATTCCCGAAAATAGAGCAATCAGTGGGACCCAATAGCGGTGTCTCCTAATTATATTCGGCCCTGGCGTTTCTGCACCTCGTTCATCGTCCTGACAACCAGTGTAGAGCGGCGCATTGAAAATCCGTTGCAACTCTTCTGTTGTAAACGGTTCGTATCCCTTGTTCCGCGCCTGACGAACTTTCTCTTTACGCGGCACTCGCAATACGACCTTTTCAGTCGGATTGTCTTCACGCCATTCCAATTCAGCCGCGTAGTCAAAGATCGACTTCAAAATGGCAAGGTTCTTTTGGGCTGCATCGTATCGAGCTGCGGACTGCCCCTTACTCTGTTCATAAGCTTCAGCAGACGCCTTGAGGGTCATGTCAGGGTAGTGTTGGGTCGCATGGGACGGTATGCGCAAATAGAGCTGTAGCAGGTCTTCGCAGTGCTGCCGGGTCACATCATGAAGCAGCAAATCAGCCCCAAGCTCTTCCTTCAAGCTCCGAAGAACGATCCGATACTGCGATTGTCTGGAAGCCGACACGCCTTCTTCCTTTTTTAGTTTTTCAAACGCGCTGGTGAGATCACCCAAACTGTACGCGTTCTCAGTCGGTCGACGGTCGCCAGAAAACTTTCCAGGTGGGGCTGACAAAAAAAGCTCGTTCTGAATTGCTGGTGCAACCCCGGTCTGCAAATACTCAAGATGGCGACGCGCTAGCTCAACCTCAGCTTCTTCGATGAGCCGACAAAGGATCTGAAAATTCTTTTGGTCACTCAGCCATGCAGGGACAACAAACCGTTCTCTACCCCGTCGACCACCAGCTGAGCGTCGTTCTAATGTTTCGCTATCGACAAAGCTGGCATCTATGAGCAATCCAAGTGCAATTTTTTCCGCTTGAGCTGCTACGGGGGGCAAGCCAGAAAAATCTTCGCCCGCTGCCGCTCGCAATGCTTCCGCATAATCTGCGGCTGCATCGGCAATGCTGTCTGCATCACCTCTCCCGGAGGAATACGCACGTGAAAGAAGTCGCTCTTCCTCATGCTTTTGGAAGTGCATAAACGCTAGTCGTTTAACGTCAGTTTTAGTGAGGTGGTTTTTGAAACTGGCTGCAATCTGAGGGTCGTCAGAAGCGCTAGCCTGCCGCTGAGCAACACGGTTGCGAAATCTCTTGATCTCGTTATCAGTCTTTACAGCAAACAGGTTCGCGAGCTCTCTGAGCTCCCGTCCAGATCCTGAAACACGCTCGACCCAAGCACTCTTGCCTGCCAACTCACGCAATTCCTCAGGGACGTTGCGCCGTAGCTTTTTACCGGACTTATCTTCAGTAAGATATTTGACCTTTGGCATGTCTTCCATCCTCAAAGTGTACCACAAAAGTGCACCGCTTGAGTTCGAAAGACCTGCAAAAACAGGTACTTACTGGAAAATCAATGACTTACCAAAAATTGGTAGCGGAGGAGAGACTTGAACTCCCGACACGCGGATTATGATTCCGCTGCTCTAACCAGCTGAGCTACTCCGCCCCAAAAGAGCTCTCGCGCCAGATCTTCTGGCGACCAGCCCTGAGGG
>Ga0316208_1002127_pt1 | contig 16713 bp, 13 predicted proteins | sample 3monopyrite_MG_FD_204944 | JGI IMG/M metagenome (GOLD analysis project Ga0316208, IMG submission 204944) | Microbial mat bacterial communities from mineral coupon in-situ incubated in ocean water Damariscotta River, Maine, United States -... | ecosystem: Environmental > Aquatic > Marine >...
CGCCCACTGATTAAATTTGTTTTTTTTAAATTTAATCAGTGGGCGGCAACGCGCTGTCACCATTTGTGTCAAGTTTTAATTTGAATATTTCTCCTTTTTGGGGTTTGAAACTCTAAACTTTAGTTATTCTAAGTAAAATTTGATTAATGCAAGGACGAGTTCTTTTACTATGAAAAAGACGGCTTTAACGGAAGAGATAGCGTTAAAAGCACTATTTGCAACCAAAACGCTTTTATCAACCAAAAAGAAAGGATCGATTACACAAGTGTGGAAAGGTAGCCAATACCTTGGTGATTTTTCAAAAGAAGAAGGTTCTGTTAAAGCGTGTAGATATGGAGGCGAGGGGCTTACCGCATTTAAGCAAAAAATTTTTCAAAACGAAGCTGATGCTTTGGACTGGATAACAGAGAGTAAGGATTAAACTTGTGAAAATTGGATACGGCAGAATTTCAACCAATGACCAAAATCACGACTTGTAAAAAGATGCTTTGAAAAAAGCAGGCTGCGAAAAAATCTTTCTTGATACCGTAAGCGGTACAGTCACAAAACGGGTAGAACTGGAAAAAGCAAAAGAACAATTAAGGGCAGGGGATACCTTGATTGTTGAGAGCATAAAAAAGTGAGGGGCAATTTATAAAGCCTTTTCAATCAGTAATCCATTCAGGATACTCAAGATATCAGTATTTCGAGCACTTGAAGATGAAAATATACACAATCAAAATTACTCTACGTGGCGTCAGTCCTATGGTTTGTCGCCGCTTAAGAATATCAGGTGACACCACTCTAGCGACCTTACATTATATCATTCAAATTGCGAATATCTGGGATGATTGTCACCTTCATCAATTCCATATCTACGGACAAAATTACCGAATTCCGCGCGCGTGTGGAATGGAAGGCGAAGATGCGAAAGTATTCAGTATTGATGACTTTGAATTTGATGTTGGCGATCGATTTACTTACGAATACAATTTTTACCAACTTTATCTGTTTGACATCCGTATTGAAGGCATCAGTATAAACGAAACGGCATCAATCACTCCATTTTGTATTGGTGGAACTGGTATGCCTGACGCGACCAAATCGGATGAATATGATAAAAAACTAACCTTATTAAAATCATTCATTGCAGCCCTTCTTAAAGACAAGCCTACACCTCGTATGCTCAGAAAACTCAGCGATCAGGCAGAAGCTTTAAATGAGGTGAAGTTTAATCGAAAAAGAACCAACCGGTATTTTAGGGAACTCGATCCACTAAACCCATCTTTTGACTACACTATTAGTATTGTATGAAGGAAGGTGTGATCATGAAATTTAAAATACAAGTATTGATTGAAGATGAGCAGGGCGATATCGAGATTGAAGATATCGTTCAACTGGATAAACAATACAATCCTGGAAATACCATTGGATTGACGCTGCCCGAATCAAAGCAATTGCTCAAAGCATTGCAGAAAATAATTGTCACAACACAAGCAAAAACGTATATCGATACCCATAAAAATTGCCCGAACTGTCATGTCAAGCGGCGTGCTAAGGGCTATCAAAATATTCAATATAGAACGCTGTTTGGCATAGTCACTGTCCCTGGCTTGCGTCTTTACCAGTGCGGATGCGAGAATTCATCGACACAAACTCTCAGCCTGTTAAAGTAATGGCTGCCAGATCACACGAGCCCGGAACTGCAGTATATAGAGACCAAATGGGCCTCGTTAATGTCATATGGTCTAACAGCTTCATTACTTAAAGATGTGCTGCCCGTTAGTTTAACGACCAATGGCTCAACAGTGAGAAACCATTTACACAAAATCGCTCAGCATCAAGAAGCCGAACTGGAAAATAAGCCAGAGTTTCTGACAGGTTGTCCCCGGGAATGGGGGAATCTACCCAAACCGGACAAACCAATTACTGTTGGTATTGATGGCGGCTATTTGAAGAACTGGCATCAAAAAAATACGAACTTTGAAATAATTGCCGGCAAGTCGTTCTCCAAAACACAATCTTCCAGTCGATTCGGATTCGTACAACGCTGTGATGATAAGCCGAGGCGTCGCTTAATGGCTGTTTTAACACAACAGGGGATGCAAGAAAATCAGCAAATTTTCTTTTTATCGGATGGCGCAGACAATTTAAGGAATCTACAGATAAATATGTATCCAGAATCAGAACACGTGTTAGATTGGTTTCACGTCACGATGCGCATCACTGTTCTGAATCAATTCGCCAAAGGTTTGATAAAAACTGACCCTGAAGAAGGCGAATGTGTCACAAAATATTTAACAAGTATGAAGTGGTATCTTTGGCATGGCAATGTTGATAAAGCACTCGATCAATTGGAAGATTGCTACCATCATTGATGGTGAAGATATTAGATACGATAACAAAAAGAAATTTCTTAAACATTTGACTGAAATGGAGACTTATATTCAAAATAATCGGCACATGATACCCAACTATGGTGAGAAATATCGTTATGGTGAAACCATATCAACCGGATTTGTTGAATCGACAATTAATGAAGTGGTGGCCAAGCGGATGGTAAAAAAACAACAAATGCAGTGGAGTCATCAGGGCGCTCATTATCTCATTCAGACACGAACAGCTGTGCACAATGGTGATCTACAAAAAATATTTGAAGAGTGGTATCCTAATCTTAAAGTGCAGAAAATAAGTGACTACAAAATACCAGAGTTAAAAGTGGCGGCCTGATTTTTTTAAGGTTTGCCCCGTACTTTTTTATGCTCTCCTAAAAATGATGCATAATTGATGATTTATTAATCAAAACAACCGTCTGGTTATTTTTATACCGGCTCTGAAACCCACGTGAGCCGGTGGCTAACAGCGTCTTTGTCACATATGGCGACTTTCCGGGTGGAACCCCGGTTGATAGAAGAGAGCAGATAATTTATCAACTCCTAAAGAATGAGATGTAGATGAATATTTCAAATAGATATACAGAATTTTACAACATGATTTCTGTTATTTCGATCGATATACATCGACCAAATATATATGATAGGGCATTTTTAGTTTTTTCTACTAAATTATATTATGAGCTATTCGTCTTCAAAGAATTTTTTTTAAGTTCAAATGAATTAGTTTTTTTTAATACTATTCTTACAGATACTCGAAAATATAGTTTTCTTATTGGTCGGCTTGTCGCAAAAAAAGGAATTGAAGAGATTGTTTCTAAATGTAATCTTTGTGAAATAGATATCTCAAAAGGAGTTTTTCATCAACCTGTAATAATTCACGAGTTGAGCAATAATATTCAGGTGAGTATTTCACATAGCCACAAAATTGGGGCTGCGATTGTTTTTCCTGAGGCCCATCCTATGGCAATTGATGTGGAGTTAATTGACAGTTCTAGGCCTTTGTACTCTATACTTGACCTTACAGACAAAGAAGAACAGTTAATTCGTGAGTGCAAGCTAGAGAATGCGGAAATATTAACTTTATTATGGAGCGCTAAAGAAGCATTATCAAAAGTTTTGAAAACTGGGTTAATGGTAAATTTAAAAATTTATGAAATTGAAGGGGCAGAATTTAACGAAAATTTTGTTGAATTTCTGTTCAGTAATTTTGCTCAATATAAAGCAGTATCATGGCAATATAATGGTTACGCGTGGTCAATTGTATTACCTAAAAAGAGTATTTTTAATATAAGCTCGGTACTGGAATATCAGCACCGAAAAATCGGAGAATATTAGATTGAGTATTGTTGTTGTACCTCTATACATGGATTCGATTCCTACAAAAAACTACATATACATTGTATTTGATACGAGATATCAAGAAGCGGTTGTTATCGATCCAGTTGGTGACATCAACAAAATAGAAAATACACTGTCGAGGCTAAACCTGAAATTAAAGGGTATATTAATTACTCATACACATTTTGATCACATTGGATTAGTTGCACCAATAGTTGATCAATATCAATGTAAAGTATGGGTTTCATCTGAGGAGTATAAATCACTTCATCTTAGTTTGGATAAAATTGTAATTATTGATGAGGAAGCATCGTTCAACGTTGCAAAGATGGCTGTGAAGCCATTATTAACGCCTGGGCACACTAATGGAAGTATCTGTTATTTGATTGGAGACAATTTAATTACCGGAGATACACTTTTTATAGAAGGATGTGGAACTTGTTTTGGAGAAAATTCAGATCCTGCATTGATGTTTTCGAGTTTAAAAAAACTGAAAAATATAATAAGCCCTACTACTAGTATTTTTCCAGGTCATTCTTATGGGCAAAGTCCAGGAAAGCCTTTTAAATTCCTGTTGGCTAACAATATCTATTTACAATTTACTGACATTCAGGAAGAATTATTTATATCATTTAGAATGCGAAAATCACAAGAAAAGTTATTTAATTTTAACTAAATAATATGCGTAAACAATCCAAATTTATACTTATATTTATTGATGGTATAGGCTTAGGGGGAAATTGCGAAGCCAATCCATTTGGTTTTGTTTCAATGCCCACATTAAATAATATTATCGGTGCACCAATACTGGATAATATTTATGTGGAAAAGCCTAATATTTTGTGCAAAGGTATTGACGCAACTCTTGGAGTTCAAGGAATTCCGCAAAGTGCAACGGGCCAAACAGCCTTATTTACGGGGCTTAATGCATCAAAAGAACTTGGTTACCATTTGCCCGCTTTCCCCAATAAAAATCTAATTAATTTAATTCATAAACATTCATTATTTAAAAAAGTTAGTGATATAGGGTTGACTGTAAGTTTTGCTAATGCCTACAGGCCTGAATATTTTAATACCGGTAAAGCTAAATTAGAATATAGTGTAACAACTCATTGCGTGTTATCTGCGGAACTTCCTTTTCTATTAATTGATGATCTCGTGCGCCAAAAAGCAGTTTATTGGGATATTACAAATAGGCAACTAAAAGATTATTCCGAAAAAAAGGTACATGAAATTTCTGCTTATCAAGCAGGTGAAAATTTGGCGTACATCTCCAGATCAAACAGTTTGACTGTATTTGAAAGCTTTGAATCTGACATAATTGGCCATCGAATGTGTAAAGATAAAGCTACAATATTTCTTAACAAGCTGGATATGTTTCTAAAAGGTATAGTTGACAAATTGCCCGATGATACTTCAATAATTCTAACAAGTGATCACGGAAACTTGGAGGAGCTTAACCATGGTTCGCATACGCGTAATCAAGTTCCGTTAATAGTGGTTGGCAAGCACAGTAAAAAATTTTTGTTAGCTAAAAGTATTATGGATATAGCTCCAAATATAATTTCCATTCTCACTAAGGAAGTGGAGGATAGATAAACTTACAAATTTTAAATGACTCCGAATCTCAAACTGTGAGTGCCTTTTTGATTTTTTTCAGATTTCGTATTCCTTGGTTGAATGGTGTGAGTATAGGAAAGTGTTTAGATGCTGAGTCCAGACTAAGGTTATACTTTACAAATGTAGATAATGTACCCGATGGTCCACAATCAATATAGAAGCATGACTGATCTTTTTCAATGTTATTGAGTGTCTCTTGGAAATGTATTGGTTCTCTCACAGCTCTCCAAAAATGATCTTGATGTAGTTTATGGATTTGCTTTGTATTAAAACTTGAGAATATGGGTATATTTGGATTGTTAAATTGTTGCAGTGTACTGCAAAAGAAGTCGAATGTTCCTTTAGCTTCATCAATGGCCTCAGAATGGAACCCATAATTAACTGGAAGCTTTTGATAGCTTATATTACGCTCATTTAGATAGCTTTCTATTTTCGAGAGGTATGCGCTGCGAAAAGAAATTGTAAAATGATTGGGGAAATTAATACCAGCGAGAGAGCAATATTTTTTTAGTTTTGAGCTATCTGTATATATTTTAATCGGCGCCAAAACTGCAAGCATGCAGCCTTCTGAGCAATTGCTAATTATACATTTTGATTGCTCTATCGAAGCTTCTAAAGCTGTTTCATAGCTCCATACTCCAGAAATTATCGCAGCAGCAAATTCTCCAATACTACTCCCCCAGACATAGTCTGGTTCAATACCTTCACTCAATAAGGTTTGATACATAGCATATTCAGTGATTACTATAGCGGGATGTGACAGCAATAGGTTATCAAATAAGTCTGTGGGGGAAAAAGAAAATAAACTATCAATAATTGAGTCGTGTATTAAATCCCGGGCGACGGACTCTCCATGCCTTACGACCTGCTGATAAACAGGGTGAGCATCAAATAAATCTTTACCCATTTGGTAGTATTGTGAACCCTGTCCAGAAAACATGAAAACAATTGGCTTACTGTTATACATTATAAATAACTTGAAAATTGATATCGGTGTTTGTCAAAGTAGTAGTCCCAATTAGTTAAGTAGCAAGCTCTAAGTTTGCTGCTTCTTTTTCCAGTTTAAGCCATACTGATTTTGGTAGTGCCCAGTTCCTTATATTTCCTGACCAGAGTTCAGGGTGCTGTTGTCACGCCATGGAATAGACTTCACGATGCTCTTCACAAATACACTGAGCTAAGCCATTATGTCGTTGATTGTGTGTAACGAATTTCAGGCTACTATGTTTTTGTTCTTCGTTATACCAAGTGACAAATTGTAAAATCCAAGCTTGCGCGCCTTCTATCACTTCAAATCCCTTATACGGGTAATCAGGTGGATATTTTCAGGTGCGAAAAAATGATTCAACAAATGCATTATCATTACTCACTCGAGGGCGACTGAATGAGCGATTGATTTTTAAATTGTGCAATGTTGTTTGCAATGACGACCCCTCTATTGGGCTACCATTGTCAGAATGCAACACTAATGTTTTATTAGCCGGTATATTTTCGCGGTGACTTGTTTTGATGACTAACTCTGACGTATTTTCACTGCTTTCTGCAGCATAGACTTCCCAACCAACAACTTTCCGGCTATAACGATCGATAATAGGATACAAGTAATAGTAAATCCCTTTGGCTGGGCCAAGTAGCCAGGTGATATCCCAACACCATACCTGATTTGGTTGTTGTGCTTGATACGTACTGATCGGTTTGCGCGTTAGGATTTGGCTACGGCCACGATGATGATGTTGGCCTACATATTTAACACACGATAAAATGTCGATTCAGAGCCCACATATATTCGTTTATCCGCTAATGTCGGTGGCAGGCTTTTAAAATCTCCACTGTTGGCGATGCCTAGAATTTCCTTTTTTTAAAAATCAGTCATTGCATTTTTAGGTTTTGGTTGCTTCGCGGTTGGACGTCGATCCGGTATTACTTCGCCATTTTTTACCCATCGATTATAAATACGAAGCGTAATGCCCATTTCACGATAAGCTTTGGCTTTTCCTGCACCACTAATGATTGCTTCGTCAATTAATATTACAGCATGTTGGCGATCTGAGAGAGAGTTCATTTATCTTCGTCCTTGCCCAGATCGCATCTGCCTTTTTTCGCAATACCAGTAATGCGGCAGTTTTAGCTAATGCTTTTTCTTTTCGACGAAGATCGCTTTCGAGTGTTTTTATTTTCTGTTTATCAGCACGCGCCTGTTCTTCAAGTTATTTTTGCAGCTCTTCATGATGTGTATTGGCGTGTAAACAGGCTGCTTTGATTGCACCTGTACTGTAAATAAACCGTTCTCACGACAATACGTGGCCAGTTCTGGATCATTTAATGAGAGTGTTTTGACAACAGAGAATTTATCCACTGATGTCCATTGTTCTGTATTTTTTTCATCGCCGGGCACAACATTTCCACCTTCTTTGGCTTGCTTACGCCAATTATACAAGCAAGCTTCAGAAATGCCGGTTTCTTTTGAAAGTTGTGAGACTGAGGTATCAATTGGCGGCATCATTTTTTTGATGTTAGTCTCTTTGCGTTCTGGTGAATAGTGATTCATTGGTCGTTTATCTTTCCGCCACTTGAATTGTTTAAAACTTAAACGGGACAACTATCCTGATAAAGGGGGATATTGTTGTTCTGCTTTTTACAATGCTGTATCGGCAAGTATATTCTCTTCAGTAGTTGATTCAATCAACAAATTATAACGATTATTAAGTAATGTTGCAGTCTCTCTCATTAGCAGCTCAGCAATCTCATCAGTATGTCTATTTGTCCAAGGTTCTAACTTAGATCCTTTGACCCACTGATTAAATGCACCTAAGGCGGGGCCAGTTTGGACTTGATAGTCAATACGATTCTTACTGTCTCCCTCAAGTGCAATTCTTGTTGAATAAGCAAAATACCACTTGAATACTAGGCTCATTTTGAATTTCGAATTTGATTCAGCCTTATTAATTTCGCTGAGACGGTTATTTTCTTGTAGATATTTCTTCGTTTCGTTCCAAATAACGGCAAAACTTTTTTTAAAGTAACGGTTTTCCAATTGCTGCTGAATTTTCTCTGGTATTGATTCCAAACTATCGTATTGCATGTATAAGCTATGTAATTTATTTGCTCTAGCTGGAAAAAAAACACCCTTCCTGAGTACTTGGATCTTTGCATCCATTTCAAATAAGTCTGCAGCGGGGGCGTATTCTGTATCTTGTACATTTATATTTTGTAACAGGTTCTTCACATCTTCACTTATTCCTGCCTCGACTGTACATTGATTGATTGACCCAGTTAAAACAAAGTCTGCCCCCATAATAAATGCAGAAGCTGCAGCTTCTGGTGTGCCAATACCACCTGCTAGTCCTACACTTATTTTATTGCTGTACTTATATTTTGTTGTTAATGTATTTTTTTGACGGATCATTGTTGGGAGTAATACTGTGGCAACTCCCCTATCTGTGTGACCTCCAGAGTCTGCTTCTACACATAAATCACTACAAACGGGGATATTCTTAGCTAACGCTGCTTGCTCGGTAGTAATATGACCATTTGTTAACAGGTCACTTACAATTTCATTAGATGGAGGGCTTAAAAAAACTTCTGCAACTTCGGGGCGAGAAACCTTCGCCATAATATTATTACTGCATATAACATTACCATTATTATCTCGGCTAATACCCTTAATGCGAAAAAGAGCAAGCGCAGGAGTGATTTGCATAAAAGCAGCAGCTTCAATATTTCTAATGTTATAACGAAGAAATAAATTCACCATTTCCATTTCCATTTCGTTTTTTTCGTAATTTGCAACCAAATTCATTCCATAAACTTCATTATTTGCAAGTTTACTTTGAATGACTTGGATATTTTCTTCAATTTTATTTAAAGATAATCCCCCCGTACCAAAAAAACCCATCAAATTTGCTTTACCCATTCGAACAACAAGCTCACTGGATGCTACGCCTTTATACATTCCTCCAGTGACATAGGAATATTTTATTCCGTATCGTTGCCTAAAAAAGCGGCTCCCTAACATTTCCGCAGTAATGTGGTTGATCGCTGTCGATTTGTTTGCACTATGAGATTGGGCCGAGGAATCTGTGTTGGTTGAGATGCCGTTATAATTAACGATATTTAAATTTTGTTTAATTTCTTCTGATTTGATAACTAAAGGTGATTCAGTTGAAGTAATTTCTTCAACCATTTTTGTCAAGATACGGCTTCCTACTTCAATATATTCTTCAACATTCTGCCCCATCAAGTAACGTATACTTTCCGACCAAAGTACTGAACTTGTAATTTGAGATCCAGCTATCTGAGCAATGTGGTTTACCTCGTAGGGTCTTGCTGTTGCATTTGCAATAACTGGAATTGTTGGCGCAGTGAAATTAAATTGATTGAGGTATTGAGAAAATTTTTTTTCAGCATCAATCATATATTGGGAGTGAAAAGCTGCAGTTACATTTAAAATTATGCAGCGAATATTTTTATTAGTAAATATTTTTTCAGCCTTAATAATAGATTCTGATTCACCAGATATAACCGTTTGAGTGGATGTATTGAAGTTGGCGAGATTAATTTCTTGTAGGTTATTCTCACTTAATATCTCAGTTATAGTTTCAGGTTTGACGCCAAGTACAGCGGCCATTTTCCCATTATTTGCTTCGCCCATTAATGAGCCGCGTTTTTGAACTAATTTTAGTCCAGTTGTGAAATCAAATGAGTTCGCAGCAAGCAGTGCATTAAATTCTCCTAAACTATGTCCTGCAAAATAATTGATTTCTAACTTTGAAGGTGAATCGTCGTGTAATTTTTTGTAGCCTAGTGCATTGACTACATAAAGAGCTGGTTGAGTATACTTAGTTAAGCTGAGTTGGTTATCGGAATCCTCCAAGCATAATTTTTTAATTGAGTATCCAAGTGTTTCTGAAGCCTCTGAAGTAAGCTCCGGATATCTTGCAAATAAATCTCGTCCCATTCCTTTGAATTGTGCACCTTGCCCGGGAAAAAGTACTGCTTTCATGGAGTCATCCTTACAATATTTTTTAAAATTAATTTTTGAAGTGCATAGACTAGTAGGTTTTTAAATATTAAACATTAATGATCGTTTAGCAAGTAATTTCTATAACAATTTATTTACAAAAAATTTTATTTATTGCTGTCCTTAATTGTAAGTAATTAATTTGTCTTTTTTAAATACGATAATATCGCTAATTATCAAGGGGATAGCGGCATTAAGTCAAGTGGGCTTAATTATGTGTGAAGCTAGTAGAAAAGATGTTGCATCAATAGACCCAATAAGGTAATAATTACAACAATATAATTCAAGGTAATTTATTGATGTATTTCAGATACATGGAATGAGGTTTAGATTTTAAATAATATCAATTTGATGATTAGTCTTACTTGGTTTTGAAATGAGTACACAGGTAGATTTTTAACGACATTTACTTTAACAAACCCCGCGCCTTTAAGGATGGAATGGTGATGTAGTAATGTGAGTTTATTCTAAAAAATTGTGACTAAAAATTTAGTAAATGTAAATCAATAATAAATTTAAGTAGCAAGTAAAAATTGCTTTTGTGAGGGAATGGATGCTTACAGTAATCAATCGTTACTGTCACGGGTATGTAGCTGTGCCTGTAATCGTTGCGTGTGTAAAGAAAGGATTGTTTGATAGGATAAATGAAAGGCCTAGTTCATTTCAGGAACTAGCTGATGAATTTTGCGCAAATAGTGGTAATTTGGCAGTCGCTCTTCTTTTGCTTGAATCCATGGGTTGGATATCAAGGACTCCCTCAGGGTCTTATTTCCCAACAATTGACAAATCTTGCTATTCCGCTTTCACGAGCGACATTCTTGAACTTTACGAATTTCAGTTTGAAGCATATCTTTCAAAGAGCTCACAATTATTTTCCTTAAGAAAATGGATAAATTATTCGCAGGAATATAGATCACTTTCTGACGAAAATTTTGTGTATTACCTAGATGGTCTTCTTATGGTTCCTCTGTTGCTTGAGTTACGCAAACTTGGGCTATTTGATCCATCAAAAAATCAAATTTTATTCCAAGAAATTAATGAGCAGGCCCGATACGAAATTATAGATTTATTTATTGATAAAGGACTGTGTGAACTTAAAAATGGGCATGCATGTTTAACTAACATTGGTATTTTTCTGCTGAATCGCTCTTTGAATATGGGATTTGTTGCATCTTATTCACCCATGTTGAAGAAAATGCCTGAATTATTGTTTGGTGATAGCGAGCTGGTTTTTGAACTAGACTCAGACGGGCATGAAATACATTTAGATAGAACACTTAATGTAATATCGAGTGGTTTTCAGCATGAAAAATACTTTCGAGATGTTGATCAAATTATCCAGTCCGTATTTGATCAGAAACCAATTGAAGAACAACCAAAATATATTGCTGATATCGGCTGTGGTGATGGGACTCTACTTAAACGAGTTTATGATGTAATACGTGAGAAAACTGAAAGAGGAAAGGTTTTAGACAAATATCCTCTCACTTTGGTAGGAGTTGATTATAATCAAAAGGCGCTTGATGCAACTTCAAAAACCTTAGGGTCAGTTAATTTTTTCACGCTTCATGGGGATATAGGTAACCCTAAAAAAATAGAAAATGATCTTAGAAAGAGAGTTGACGATGTAGAAAACGTATTATACATACGCTCATTTCTCGATCATGATAGACCTTTCATTAAACCGAAAAATAGCAGTCGAATTGATGCAATCGAATATTATCCATTTGATACAGTAACTGTAGATAATCGTGGCCAACTGATTAAATCACATATAGCACACCAAAGTTTAGTTGAGCATATGCAGCGTTGGGGATCAATCAACAGTAAGTTCGGTATTATTATTTTGGAAGTTCATTCCTTAGATGCAAAGACTGTATTTCAAAATTTGAATGAATGTGAAAATTTACATTTCGACTCTCTTCATGCTTTTTCACGTCAAAATTTAACAAGCGCAAGTCTATTTCAAATTTCTGCGGCTGAAGCAGGCCTTATGCCAGATTACCAATTTTCTGAAAGACACCCATCATTCTTACCTTTTACAAGAATTACAGTTAACTATTTTCGTAAATGGCCTTGCTCAATTCGTCATATCTGCTTTCAAGATTTAGATGCATTACTGACTTTAGAGAATAATTTGTCCGCTTCCCAGCAGTCTTCAAAGGAGGAAATCCTTGAACGATTAAATGATTATCCTCAAGGACAACTATTATTAGAGCAAGATGGAATACTAAAAGTAGCGCTCTATTCTCAGCGACTTGAGGGCACTATTGTAATTCACGAATCAGATAAATTGTCAAAATGGAATCATAATTCAGAAGGTTCAGTTTCCGAAATAATACATATAGCTTATTCAGATTTATCATCGAAAAACAATATTAGTGACTTAATCGATTTTTTTAATAATTATTGTTTGCAGCTGAGTGGTGTTGATAATGTTGAAGGAGCGTTACACTTTAAAAAACAACTTATGGAAAATTATGATGTACTTGAAAGTAATTTTGATGACAACCTAAATATTTATTCGTTTGTAAACTCGTTTGAAATTACAAAAGCCGATGACACAGAAAAAGCCGAATTTGAACTCGAGGAGTTTGCAGCAAGATGTGTGCTCGGAAAGTTCCAGGGTCTTGGAACCTTTTTGAAATCTGACGAAACCTATGAATCAATTGAAATAGTAAGAAAAAAGCTTGGAATAATCCCCAAGTATCAAAGATGGTTTAATGCACTCATTGATGTTTTTCTAAAGTTTGAATTTATTTCGCTTAATGTAAGCGGTGAAATTACTGTAGAACAGAGAGTTGATTGTTACTCAATACAAAATATTCATCAAGAAAAAGAGGCCTTTCAGAAGCAGTTTGAATTAAATCACCCTCATGTTAAGGCATTTCAGAAACTACTATTCAGTTGCCTTGATCACTATTTGGATATATTGCAAGGTAAAGTAGAAGTAAATGAAATAATCTTTGCCGATGGGTCTATGGATTTGTTCGCAGGAATTTTCACAGGTAATCGTGTTTCTGAGTATTATAATAAATTATTAGCCGAAATAATTTATCGCGTCATCTCGAAAAAAAGAGAAATCAAGACTCAAGCGATTTTTATATTGGAGCTAGGTTCTGGAACAGGTGGTAATTCAGAGGCCGTACTTGAAAAATTATGTGATATTAAACAAGAAGTCATATTCTACTATACCGATATTTCATCAACATTTACACGCTATGGGGAATCTAGGTTTTCCGAAAAATATCCATTTATAAAATTCAAAAGATTAAATATTGAATTGGATCCAATACCTCAGGGTTTCGAAAAAAATAGTTTCGATATCATTTTTGCTGCAAATGTTCTACACGATACAACAAATATTGAATCTACACTTAAACAAGTCAAAAGGCTTCTTAAACCTCAGGGATTACTTATTCTAAATGAATATACAAAGAAGCGCGATTTACTTCTTTTTACTGGTGGTTTATTGCATGGGTATTGGTTGTATAACGACCCAGAGGGTCGTTTATCAAAAACCTGCCTATTAAGTTCAAATCTTTGGAGAAACAAATTAGAAAAATCCGGTTTTTCTAATTTTAACGCTTACGGACTTCCTTTTATTAAGGATTCAAATGAATGGTCACAAAGTGTTATGTTCTGTACTTATGATGCGGAGATTAGTGAGATCGATTCAAAGGAGTTAGGAAATGCAAATAATTTGTTGTCAATTAAAGGATTAGAGTCAGACATCAAGGCTATCTTGGTCAAGTTAATTGGAAAGAGAATGTTTCAATACACCTCAGCAACACCGTTTATGGAACTTGGCTTGGATTCAATGGAAATACTTGAGTTTAGAAAATTGATTAGCAAAAAACTCGGTAAGAAACTTGACGCTCCGTTCTTGTTCCAGCACAACACAGTAGAAAAAGTATGTAATTATTTCAAATATCATATAGATTCCTCTTCTCAATCAGATGAAAGTCGAGCTCTTGAAAATCATAAGCCCATACTTGAAAATATTCTTAGGAAAATGATTGGAGAAAAACGAATAAAAAGCTATTCACCCACTACTCCCCTGATGGAGCTTGGGTTGGATTCTATGGAAATACTTGAGTTTAGAAAACTAATTAGTAAGCATACTAAAACGAAACTTGAAGCTCCTTTTCTTTTTCAAAATAATACGATAGAAAAAATAAATGCATATTTCCAATCAAGTACTTTGATAGATAGCATTGATAATCAAAAAAACAGTAGCGGAAATACTGTCGCTGATTCTAGGCAGTATGATGGAAAGCTTTCGTCATGTGATAGTGAGACAATTGAATCAGTTAAAGATAAAGATAAAGAGAAAAAAAAGAAATCGGATAATCTAATCGATTCTGACATTAAAAACATAGGTAACCGGGATGTAGCTATTGTTGGTATTTCCTTACGATTTCCTGGAGATATTAATTCTCCTGAGGATTTTTGGGATATGTTAAAAGAAGGGAGAAGCGCAGTCGGCCAGATTCCGGTTGACCGTATAGTAGTGCCTAAGCGGGACGGAAAAGAATATCTACAGGAAGGTGGATATTTAAGTGGCATTGACGCATTTGATGCGCCACTGTTTCGTATGTCGCGACGAGAAGTTGAATTAATGGATCCTCAACAAAGGATATTACTAGAATTATGTTGGGAGCTAGCAGAAAACTCTGGTTACAAGCCTTCTGCTTTATCAGGTAGCGATACCGGAGTTTATATTGGTGCATGTCATTTTGATTACACAAACCTATTAGTTCAAAATAACTTAAGTTCTAATGCACATTATTCATCTGGAACTAGTGGGTCGATTCTACCAAACCGATTATCCTATTTTTATAATCTTCAAGGCCCCAGTATGCTTCTGGATACAGCTTGCTCAAGTTCGTTAGTCGCAGTTCATGAAGCAGTCAGGGCAATTAGGGATGGAACTTGTTCAAAAGCAATTGTTGGGGGGGTAAATTTAATATGTAGTGCTGAGAATACACTTTCTTATGATGATGCTGGTATGTTATCTAAAGATGCTCAATGTTATACCTTTGATGCGAGAGCAAATGGTTACGTACGTGGCGAAGGTGCCGGACTCGTTTTATTAAAGGACTTACAAACTGCAATTGAAGATAATGACCATATCTACTCCCTAATTAAGGGAAGCGCCATAAATCATGGTGGGCAAGCAAGTTCATTAACAGCTCCAAATCCAGAAATTCAATCTAAGTTGATTATTAAAGCTATGCATGATGCGGGGGTTGATCCGAAAAGTATTGGATATATCGAAGCACATGGTTCTGGAACTGCATTAGGTGATCCAATCGAATGTGAAGGATTAAAGCAAGCATTTCAAGATACAAGTCAAGGTAAAAACAAAAATCCATATTGTGGACTGGGATCTGTAAAGACTAATATTGGACACCTCGAAGCTGCTTCAGGTATAGCTGGTCTTATATAAAGTGTTTTAAGTCTACATCACAAAATTATTCCCACTACCTTAAACTACGAAAAACTAAATCCCGAAATTAATTTGGCAGATAGTTTTTATATTGTTAAAAAAACTAAACCATGGGATGTTATATTTAATGAATTAGGACAACCCTTGCCTAGACGTGCTGGTGTCAGCGCTTTTGGGTTTGGTGGAGCAAATGCTCATGTGATACTGGAAGAGTTCGAAATTTCAAAGTCTCCAACAAATTTTAGTAATGACATTCCCCAGGTATTTCTCCTATCTGCAAACACAAAACAACAGTTGCAAGAATATGCAAAGCTATTTGTTAGCTTTTTACGAAAATCGGAAGATCTAGACTTTCCATCATTAATCGATGTCTGTTTTACAATGCAAACAGCGAGAGAGGAAATGAAAGAAAGGCTTGCAATGGTTATCACAAATAGCGAGCACTTAATTAACGAGTTAAATAAGTTTTTATCTGGTGAAAACAGCCATGAAATTTATTTAGGTAGCACGAATAATTCAACAGTAGATAATTCCATTATTGTAGAACCAGAATACGGGCATATATTGGCTGAGGTTTTACTTCGAAAAGGAGAATTTCATAGACTAGCCGAACTCTGGACTAAAGGATTAAAGTTTGAATGGAGTGAAATTTATCAGAGTCAGAAACCTCAGCTAGTTCGTGTACCAACATATCCATTTGCCAGGGAACGTTATTGGGTTGCGGATAAATTCGAATCCCCTACAAATGGCCAACAAATAACAGGCAAGAACAATACAGTCTTGCATCCGTTATTACAACGTAATACTTCGGACTTATCCGGCCCACAATACAGCAGCACTTTCACCGGAGAAGAATTCTACCTAGCTGATCACGTAGTCCAGAACCAGCGCGTATTACCCTGTGTCGC
>Ga0316208_1002128_pt1 | contig 16713 bp, 15 predicted proteins | sample 3monopyrite_MG_FD_204944 | JGI IMG/M metagenome (GOLD analysis project Ga0316208, IMG submission 204944) | Microbial mat bacterial communities from mineral coupon in-situ incubated in ocean water Damariscotta River, Maine, United States -... | ecosystem: Environmental > Aquatic > Marine >...
ACGTTTTCATCACGAGCGGCTATATAGCCATTAATAACATGGAAACGGCGGTTTATTTTTACTGCGTCTTCTTCATTGCCGCTGTACAGTATTTCCTGTCTAAAGAGCTGTAATAACAGTTCGTTAAGACGTTCTAGCTCAAGTACCGTGCGATAGTATCGCTGCATAAACTGCTCAATGGCCAAGTTGTTCTCGCCGTCTTCATAGCCAAAGGCTGAGGCCAGTTCTCGCTGTATATCGAACAGCAGGCGGTCTTCATGTTTGTTGGTGAGGTAGTGCAGGTGAATACGGATTTTCCATAGATATATTTGGCATTCACGCAATGCCTCATATTCTGACTGACTTAAAAAGTTATGCCCAGCCAGTTCACGTAAAATGCGTGTACCAAAGTGTCGTTTGGCAACCCAGCCAATCATCTGTAGGTCGCGCAGGCCGCCCGGGTTTTCCTTGATATTGGGTTCCAGGTTGTAGGCTGTACCGCCGAATTTTCGGTGACGTAGTGATTGCTCTTCCAGCTTGGCTTCAAAAAAGTCCTTACTTGGCCAGATTTTTTCCGGACCAGTTGAGTCCATCATTTGAGAGAAAAGCTCCTGGTTTCCAGTAAGCAGGCGAGCTTCCATTAAATTGGTTATAACAGTGATGTCATTAGTTGCCTCTTCAATGCATTCCTCTAAGGTACGCACGCTGTGACCAATTTCGAGCTTAATATCCCACAGTAGAGTTAAATATTGTTCAAGTTTCTCTTTTGTTTGGGTTGTCTCTTTTTCTTCTAACAGCAGCATTATATCGATATCAGAAGCAGGGTGTAATTCAGCTCTGCCATAACCGCCAACAGCAACCAGTGCGATTTTTTGCTGACAGTCGGCAAAATAGAGATCAAAAGAGTGGTTTAAAATCTGGTCAATAAATGCGGCCCTGGTATTGACAGTTTCTAGTGTATCGGCACCGTTTTCAAAGGCTTGCTGAATAGCCGTTTGCCCTGATTGAATAGTTTCTTTGAGAACTTGCAGGAGCTGGTCAGGCTTGTCTGCTAGATGTTGTTTAAAGTCATTTTCATTAAATACATTTACAGAGTGCAGGGTGACATCAGTCATAGGAATTTTTATCTACCAGGTTGGTGAGTGCTTAGATAGTTTCGTCTTTGCGCTGGGTTAATACTTCGTAGCCAGTGGGGGTTACCAGAATAGTATGTTCCCATTGCCCAGACAGGCTGTGATCTTTAGTGACAACAGTCCAGTTGTCTTTAAGGATTTTAACCTGACGCTTGCCTACATTAATCATGGGTTCAATGGTGAAGGTCATGCCTTCTTCTAAGGTTACCCCTGTACCGGCTTTGCCGAAGTGCATTACCTGTGGGTCTTCATGGAAGCCACGGCCGATACCATGACCGCAATATTCACGCACTACCGAGAAACCACGAGATTCAGCATGTTTTTGGATTACTTCGCCGATATCACCTAGTTGCGCACCAGGCTTTACTAGTTTAATGCCCTCTATCATGCACTCACGAGATATCTCGGAAACGCGACGGCCTTTAATAGTGGGTTCGCCGATATAAAACATTTTACTGGTGTCGCCATGGAAATCGTCTTTAATCACGGTGATATCGATATTGATGATGTCACCGTTCTTCAGTTTTTTTTCACTGGGAATACCATGGCATACCTGATGGTTTACCGAGGTGCAGATTGATTTTGGGAAACCGTGATAATTTAGCGGCGCTGGAATGGCTTTTTGTGTATTAACAATATAGTCATGGCAGATTTGGTCGAGTGTATCGGTAGTGACGCCAGCTTTAACATGTGGCTCAATCATCTCAAGCACTTCGGCGGCCAGTCGACCGGCTACGCGCATTTTTTCAATTTCGTCAGGTGTCTTTATATGTATGCTCATGAAATTTAGCTTTATGTTCGGCCCAAATATGCTCGCATAGATAGTTCAATAATCTATCTGCTGGGGTGGGCGTTTTATAGTCGATATGCGATTAGGCCTTAATTGTGAATATTTTTCAAGATTTCCTTATTTTTCGAACACTTAGCCCGAATTAGTGAGGTCTGATAAATGTTTGAAAAAGCAGGTTTTTATTGTGAATATTGCGTGGATATGGTATAAAGCGGCCGCTCGACTTGAAATGAGTCGAAGCGAACGTTAATTATTTTTAAATACGCACACATACTATTACCGTGTAACTGGGTGCCTAAGCAGTGAAAATTCACTGAATTGGGTTGTTGCAAGGGGTATGTGGAGGCCCAACCCTACTAGGAAATTATTATGGCTAAAGTGACCATGCGTCAAATGTTAGAAGCTGGTGTTCATTTCGGACATCAAACTCGTTTCTGGAACCCTAAGATGTCTCAATTCATCTTTGGTGCTCGCAACAAAATTCATATTATCAACTTAGAAAAAACACTACCTATGTTCAACGACGCGTTGAATGCTATCAGCAAAATTGCTGCAAGCAACGGTAAGGTTTTATTTGTTGGTACTAAGCGTGCAGCTCGTACTGCAATCGCTGAAGAAGCACGCCGCTGTGGCATGCCTTTCGTAAACCACCGTTGGTTAGGTGGCATGATGACGAACTTCAATACAGTTCGTGCATCTATTCGTCGTTTGAAAGATTTAGAAACTATGTCTACAGATGGTTCTTTTGATCGCATGATCAAGAAAGAAGCATTGAACCTTACCCGTGAAATGGAAAAACTAGAAAAGACTCTAGGTGGTATTAAAGACATGAACGGTATCCCTGATGCTATTTTTGTTATCGATACAGGTAATGAGTCAATTGCTGTACACGAAGCAAAAGTACTGGGTATTCCAGTTATCGGTGTTGTAGATTCAAACAACTCTCCAGATGATATTGATTACATCGTTCCAGGCAATGATGATGCGATCCGCTCTGTTAAGCTTTATATCGAAGCAGTTGCAGATGCAGTGATTGAAGGTAAAGCGGCTTCATTAAATATTGGCGCAGCAGATGCTGTACAAGATGATGCACCTAAAGCAGCACCTAAGAAGAAAGCCGCACCTAAGAAGAAAGCAGCAGCAAAAAAAGCTGAAGCAGCACCTGCTGAAGATAAGTAATTAGGTACTTTTAAGGTTACCAGTCAATATTAATTTAATGAGGTAAAGGCAATGCAAATTACTGCCGCAATGGTTAAAGAACTGCGTGAGCGTACTGGCTCAGGCATGATGGAATGTAAGAAAGCGCTACAGGAAGTTGACGGCGATATGGAAACAGCCGTTGAAAATATGCGTAAATCTGGTCTTGCAAAAGCAGACAAGAAGTCAGGTCGTACTGCCGCTGAAGGTTTGGTAGCAATTGCGCTATCTGATGACAAGAAAGAAGCAGCAATTGTTGAAGTTAACTGTGAAACTGATTTCGTATCAGGTGGTGACGAGTTTAAGGCGTTCACTGACGGTGTGGCTCAGCGTGTACTAGCAGATTCACCAGCAAATGTTGAAGCATTGATTGCTTTACCATTAGGTGATACCGGTAAGACAATAGAAGAAGTACGCCAGGAAATGGTTGCGCGAATCGGTGAAAACATTCAGGTGCGTCGTTTTGAACGTAAGTCATCTGATGGTGCTTTCGGTTCATACTCACACGGTGTTCGTATGGGTGTTTTGGTTGAGTTGAATAAAGATGATGCAGACTTAATTAAAGACATCGCAATGCACATTGCAGCAAGTAACCCTACTTGTGTTGATGAGTCTGGCGTGCCTGAAGAAATGCTTGCAAAAGAAAAGGCGATCCTGGTTGCACAGGCTAAAGAAAGCGGTAAGCCGGATGAAATCATTGAAAAGATGATTGGCGGTCGTATTCGTAAGTACCTTGCGGAGATCACTTTGATCGGCCAGCCATTTGTTAAAGACCCTGATCAAACAGTTGAAAAACTGTTAAAGTCTAAAGACGCAGAGGTTAAGAGCTTCAATCGTTTCGAAGTAGGTGAAGGTATCGAGAAGAAAGTCGAAAACTTTGCTGAAGAAGTTATGGCTCAGATTAACAGCTAGTAGGCATTACTGAACGATGATGGAAACATAAAAAACCGGGGTTTGTATCCCGGTTTTTTATGTGCAATAACCAGAGATTATCGAAAATAGTTATTAAAAAATAAAATCAACCATAATAACCATAAGAGCGATGCATCAATATGAGTGAATCAAAACCTATTTATAAACGCGTATTATTAAAGCTTAGCGGAGAAGCTTTAATGGGTTCACAGGATTCGGGTATAGATCCTGATATTCTTAATCGTGTGGCTGCTGAAATTAAGCAGATTGTCGAACTAGGTGTTGAAGTTGGTGTTGTTATTGGTGCAGGTAATATCTTTCGCGGTAAAGGATTAGCTGATGCCGGTATGGATAGAATAACAGGCGATCATATGGGTATGTTGGCTACGGTTATGAACTGTCTGGCTTTGCAGGATGCGGTCGAACGAGTTGGCCCTAGCTGCCGAGTTATGTCTGCCTTAAGTATTCATCAGGTATGCGAAGATTACGTACGCCGTCGTGCAGTGCGCCATTTAGAAAAAGGTCGCGTTGTTATATTTGGTGCCGGAACGGGTAACCCATTTTTCACAACTGATAGTGCCGGTAGTTTACGTGCAATCGAAATAGAAGCAGACGTATTAATTAAAGCCACAAAAGTGGATGGTGTATACGATTCTGATCCGATGAAAAATCCACATGCCAAACGTTATGACTCTTTAACGTATGACGAAGTTCTACATAAAGAACTTCAGGTTATGGATGCAACGGCTATTGTTCTATGTAAGGAACAAAATATGCCGTTAAGAATATTTAATTTAAACAAAGCTGGTGATTTGTTGCGTACAGTAACAGATAAAACAATAGGAACATCAGTTGTACCCGTAAGCAAATAATGCGGAATAAAAAATAGTTTGGAGAATATAAATGATTGATGAGATAGTCGAAGATGCAGAGTCACGCATGGCTAAAAGTGTGGAATCTCTGAAAACCGAACTCACAAAAATTCGTACTGGCCGTGCGCATCCAAGTTTACTTGATCAGGTAATGGTCGACTATTACGGAAGCATGACGCCTATCAAGCAAATCGCAAGTGTCGTTGCAGAAGATTCAAGAACATTAGCGGTTACCCCTTGGGAAAAACCAATGGTAGCGGCGATTGAAAAGGCCATTATGACGGCCAATCTTGGTTTGAACCCTGCGTCGCAGGGCACGGTTATTCGTGTGCCTATGCCGGCATTAACAGAAGAGCGTCGTCGCGATTTAGTTAAGGTAGTTAAGGCTGAAGGTGAAGGCGCTAAAGTTGCGGTTAGAAATATTCGTCGTGATGCTAATGGGGATTTCAAAGATTTATTAAAAGAAAAAGAAATTTCTGAAGATGAAAATCGTAAAGCAGAAGAACGCATTCAAAAATTAACAGACAAGTATGTTGCAGAAGTTGATAAGGTTCTTGAAGCTAAAGAAAAGGAAATGATGGAAATTTAGTGATTTATCACTAAATTATTTTAGCCATGGGAATTACTTCGTTTAAAAAAACTGAGAAAAATACTTCAGTAAAGCCAAAGCATGTCGTCGTAGTTATGGATGGTAATGGACGCTGGGCTAAAAAACGTTTAATGCCTAGAACTGCAGGTCATCATGCCGGTGTGAAATCAACTCGAAAAGTAGTTGAGGCATCGGTGAAGGAAGGTATTCAGGCGCTAACTATTTTCGCGTTTAGTAGCGAAAACTGGAAAAGACCTGAGCAGGAAGTTAGCAGTATAATGGAGTTGTTCGTATCTACTTTACAATCTGAAGTTGAGTCATTACATAAACAAAATGTAAGAGTGCGCTTTATCGGTGAGTGTTCGGCATTTTCTGAAAAGCTTCAACAGAAAATTCAAGCAGCTACACAGCTTACTAAAGACAATGCAGGTTTACAGTTAAACATTGCGGTTAACTATGGTGGCCGTTGGGATGTTGCAGAAGCGTGTAAAAATATTGCGGCTAAAGTGCAGGCTGGAGACATCAATATTGCAGATATAAATGCTGAAATGATAAATGAGCATATTTGCTTGAGTGAGTTACCCGAGCCCGATTTGTTTATCCGCACAGGTGGTGAGCAACGCATAAGTAATTTTCTAATTTGGCAACTTGCTTATACAGAGTTGTATTTTACAGATACGCTATGGCCAGACTTTGGTCCCCAGCAATTTCAAGAAGCGCTCAACTGGTTTGAAGGTCGTCAGAGACGATTTGGTAAAACCGGTGAGCAGGTCGAAGCACCACTACATGGATAATCTTGCATGTTGAAACAGCGAGTATTAACCGCCATACCGCTAGCTGCTCTAGTTATTTGGGGCATATTAACACAATCCAGCGACATTATATTTTATGCGCTACTTACTGTTATTGTGATTTCAGGTTGGGAATGGGCGCGTTTGAGTGGCATCAAAAATATTGTTTATCGTATTATTTACGCGGTGTTTATTGGTGCGCATGCATTTATATCTCAACAGTTTATTGTTAAATACCCCGAACTATTAAATTACGTTTTAATTTTTAGTGTTATTTTCTGGTTGATCGCTATTTATCATATGTTTGCTAAAGGACCTAAAGTGGATGCTGCGGGGGTCTCTTTATTTAAGGTGGTTTTGGGGCCTTTTGTATTGCTGCCGCCGATACTCGCTTTAATGGCAATTCGTGATCAAAGTAGTCTGTGGCTATTTTATTGTTTAAGTATTATTTGGGTAGCGGATATAGGTGCCTACTTTTCAGGTAAGCGATTTGGTAAAAATAAACTGGCACCTCACCTAAGCCCGGGCAAAACTAAAGAAGGTTTGCATGGTGCCGTGTTTGCAACGGCTGTATATAGTTACCTGGCAAGTTTTGTATTTGAATTACAGGCCATAGAAACATTATTACTATTAATTATTGCAGCACTGGCAACTTATATTTCCGTTGCCGGTGATTTGTTCTTCAGCTTGTTAAAACGAGAGCAAAACTTAAAAGATACTGGAAATATCCTGCCAGGCCATGGCGGTATTTTAGATCGCATCGATAGTGTGACTTCCTCTGCACCATTATTTGCATTACTGCTAGGGCAGGTAATATTTAATGTCTAAGCAGGGTATTTGTGTATTAGGTTCCACAGGCACCATTGGTGTGAATACACTGGATGTTATTTCACGCCATGCGGAAAAATATCAGGTGATTGCACTTACTGCAAATAATGCTGATGAAAAACTCTTTCAACAATGTCTAGAGCATAAGCCTTTATTTGCGGTAATGGCGGATGCTGATGCAGCCCTTGGTCTAGAAGAAAAAATTGCTCAAACAGATTTGCCGACTGAAGTGTTATCAGGTGTTGAATCTCTGGAAAAAGTTGCAAGCCTTGATGAAGTCGATCAGGTTATGGCCGCCATTGTGGGTGCAGCTGGGTTGCTGCCAACATTAGCTGCTGCACGCGCGGGAAAACGTATATTGTTAGCAAATAAAGAAGCACTGGTGATGTCCGGTGACTTGTTTATGAAAGAAGTGAAGCAGCATAATGCGACCCTTTTGCCAATTGATTCTGAGCATAATGCTATTTTTCAATGCATGCCAACGCACTTTGAAAAAGGGCTTGAGCAGTCCGGTGTAAACAAAATATTGCTTACCGCAAGTGGTGGTCCATTCAGAACACGTGATGTTGCTACGTTGCACAGTGTTACACCGGAAGAGGCCGTTGCACATCCAAACTGGGTAATGGGGCAAAAAATTTCGGTAGATTCAGCCACTATGATGAATAAAGGCCTGGAGGTTATCGAGGCCTGCTGGTTGTTTAATACCCAGGCATCGATGATTCAGGTAGTTATACATCCACAGAGCGTTATTCACTCAATGGTAAGTTACAATGACGGCTCGGTGTTAGCGCAAATGGGAAACCCCGATATGCGTACACCGATTGCACATGCTATGGCCTGGCCTGAGAGAATAGCATCAGGTGTTGAACCATTGGATCTTTTCGAGGTCGCAACCTTGGGCTTTGAAGAACCTGACTTTGAGCGTTTTCCCTGTTTATCGATGGCTTATGAGTCTTTGAAAATTGGCGGCACAGCGACAACAACACTAAATGCAGCAAATGAAATTGCTGTAGATGCTTTTTTAAATAAAGCACTGGGTTTTACTAACATCGCTAAAGTGATTGAAAAGACATTGGAAAACACAATAAATACAACACCAAGCAATTTGCAAGATGTTCTGCATGCAGATATACAAGCACGCTCCGTCGCGACAGATTGGGTAAATCGTCTGGGGTTTAAATAATGGGTTCCGCTGGTGTTTTACATAATATTTTATTTTTCATAATTGCTATTGGTATATTGGTAGCGTTTCATGAATTTGGTCACTACTGGGTTGCACGTCTTTTAAAAGTAAAGGTGCTACGCTTTTCAATTGGCTTTGGTAAGCCGCTTTTTGTAAAACGCGTACAAAAGGGTGATGACCTAATTGAATTTGTAATAGCGGCTATTCCCCTGGGTGGCTACGTTAAAATGCTGGACGAGAGAGAAGGCCCTGTAGATGAAACGCTTCGCCATCGTGCCTTTAATACTCAACCCGTAGCAACGCGTTTTGCAATTGTCGCAGCAGGCCCCATTTTCAATTTTATATTAGCCGTATTTTTCTACTTCATCTTTTTTGTAAATGGTGAAGAGGGAATGAAACCGGTAATTGCCGCACCAGCAATAGAGAGTATTGCAGCTACCTCAGGTTTTGCAGCGGAAGATCAAATTTTATCCGTAGGCAGTAAAGAAGTTAGGACATGGAATGAGTTTCGTCTTGCACTTATTGAGCAGGGCTTAGATGGCGGCGATATCCCTGTTAAAGTTCGCACTAGCAACTTATATGAGACGGTTTATCAAATTTCAATTGGCGATCGGCACATACTAAACGAAAAAACTGATGTTATTGATTTACTTGGCTTTAAGCCATGGAAGCCAGAACTTGCAGCGAAAATTGGCGGCGTTACTGAAACTGGTGCAGCCTTTAAAGCGGGAATAACTGCGGGTGATGAAATATTATTCATTAACAACGAGGCCATTAGTAATTGGGATCAGCTGGTCGATGTGATTCAGTCTAGTGCTGGCAAAGATCTGGAAGTATTAATAAATCGCTCTGGTTCCGAGTTATCATTACAGTTGCGTCCCGATGAAAAGCAGCGCGGTGAAGTGCTGGTTGGTTTTATGGGTGCTTACCCTGATGTACCAGAAGAGCTTATAGCCAAGTCAAAAGTACGCGTTGAATATAATGTGTTTGAAGCGAGTTCGCGGGCATTAGACGAAACATGGACATTTTCAATTCTGACATTGAAGGTGTTGGGTAAAATGCTTATGGGAGAGGCTGCGTTAGAGAATATATCTGGGCCAATCACGATTGCACAGTACGCAGGTATTACCGCAAGTATTAGCGTCTTAGTTTATTTAAAATTTTTGGCAATGATTTCAGTTAGCCTTGGTATACTGAACTTATTACCTGTGCCGATGCTCGATGGCGGGCATTTAATGTATTACCTTATTGAAATAGTGAAAGGTTCTCCTGTCTCAGAAAAAACTCAAGTAATGGGGCAACAAGTGGGTATGGCTTTGCTCTTTCTTTTAATGAGTCTGGCTATCTTTAATGATATTCAGCGCTTAATTAGTTAACTTTATTCAACATAATATTTATTGGCGATGACATTGCGTAAGTTATTTATTTTATTCTTCCTTGTATTTTCACATGCACATGCATATGCGGCTGAAAGTTTTATTGTTAAAGACATTAAATTGCAGGGCCTGGAGCGCATTCCGGATGGTACCTTATTAAATTATCTGCCTGTAAAAATTGGCTCTTCATTTGATAGTGAGCAGGCTTCATATATTATTCAAGAATTATACAATACCGGTTTTTTTAGAGATGTGACTTTGCTGAAAGATGGCAATATTTTAATCGTTAAGGTTTTAGAACGACCAGCGATCTCAGATATCTCCTGGTCAGGCAATAGCGATATTGAAGATGAACAACTTGAAGAAATATTAAATGATCTGGAAATAACTAAAGGCCGAGTATTTAAGCCCTCGGCATTAGATAAAATTGAACAGGGATTAAAACAGCAGGCATATTTTAGTCGAGGTAAATATGCGGTACGTATTGATACAACTATTACTGAGCTAGAACGCAATCGTGTAGATATTGATATCAAGATTTCTGAAGGTGTTATTGCCAAAATTAAACAGGTTAATATTGTAGGTAATAACATATTTGATGATGCTACTTTACTGGAAGACTTACAGCTAGGTATACCAGGATATTTCGATATCTTTAGCAGTATTGATGAGTACGCAAAACCAAAATTAGCCGCTGATGAGGAGTCGATAAAATCATATTATCAGGATAGAGGCTATGTGCGCTTTTCCATGGATTCAACGCAGGTAACAATTACACCAGATAAAAAAGATATATACATTACTCTGAATGTTACTGAGGGTGAAAAGTATACTGTTAAGGAGATAAAATTTGCCGGCAATCTTGTTGTGCCGGAAGATGAATTGCGTACGCTACTTGTAATCAAGTCAGGGGATGTTTTTTCTCGTAAGCAGATGATTGCGGTAAAAGACTTAATTACCCGTAGATTGGGTAATGAGGGCTACGCTTTTGCAAAAGTTAAGGTGGCCCCCAAAATTGATGATGAAACTCTGCAGGTAGAGTTGGCGTACTTTATTGACCCCGGTAAAAAAGTTTATGTGAATCGCATTAACTTCACAGGCAATTATAAAACCAACGATGAAGTATTGCGTCGTGAATTACGTCTCATGGAAGGTGGGGAATTATCTAATAATAAACTGGAAAGATCGAAGATACGGTTACAACGCTTACCTTACATTGAAGAAGTTATTGTAAGCAAAGACCCTGTCGCCGGTACTAGTGATCTAATTGACTTAAATATCTCTATTAAAGAACGAATGTCTGGCAGTTTTAATATCGGTGCAGGCTTTTCGCAAACACAGGGTTTTGTTTTTAATCTGGCTTTAACTCTGGATAACCTGAATGGTACGGGTGAAAATTTAGTTCTGAATTTTAATAATGATAAAGCAAATAAAGTTTATAGCGCTTCTTTTACAGATCCTTATCACACAATAGATGGCATTAGTCGAACTATCTCAGCATCGTATCGTGAGCGTGATGCCGCGCAGCAGGATATCAATAATTATTTTGAAAATACGTATGGTGCAAACATTTCATACGGTATTCCATTGAGCGAATACGATCGATTGCGAATTGGTGTAGGTTATGAAGCAACTGACATCTTTAGAGGAGGAGTTGCTGTGGTTGCTGATGTTGACGCATTCCTTACAGAGTATGGAAATGGAAGTGTTGATGTTAATGGCGATCCAGATGAGGCATCTCTTGAGGCGTACACAATTCTCGCAAGTTTTTCGCATGATACTCGCAATAGAACAATATTTGCGACAGCGGGTAACTCCCAATCAATATCACTTGATGTTTCATTGCCAAATAGTGATGTGAATTACTATAAATTAACTTATAGAAATAAATTTTATTTTCCCATAACTCGAAGTGTAACTACCTTGGTTCGAACTGATATGGCCTATGGCGATGGCTATGGTGACACCACATCGTACCCATTTTATGAGCGGTTTTATGCAGGTGGCTTAAGGACGGTGCGTGGCTTTGATTCGAACTCATTAGGCCCAAGAGATGAGCTTACCAATCAACCTGTTGGTGGTGATATTAGAACAGTAGCAAGTGCAGAGCTTATTTTTCCTGTTCCATTTATGGAAAAGGCACCTAACTCAGTTCGTCTTAGTTCTTTTTATGATATAGGTAATGTGTTTTTAAAGGATAAGGGCGGTTTTAATTCGGATGAACTGCGTAGTTCTGTAGGTGTTTCATTTGTATGGTTGGCACCAATAGGGCCATTAAGATTTAGCTGGGCGCGCACTCTATCGGAAAAAGAAGGTGATGATAAACGAGCATTCCAATTTAGTATTGGTTCAATTTTTTAGGAGAAATAATAATGAGTAAACGACTATTCTCAGTTTTAGTATTAACCGGTTTATTAACGTTACCATTTGCAAGTAATGCAGGAAAAATAGGTTTTGTGAATGTAACCAAATTGTTTAATGAATATGCCAAAGTTAAAGGCATAGATAAAATGATTGAAGCTAAATTTAATGGTCCCAAAAAAGAAATTGAGACTTTAATAGCGGATATTAAATCATTAGAAAAAGAAATTAAAACAAATGAATTACTTATGACAGAAAGTAAATTAGTGGCTTCGCGCACTAAATTGAAAGACATGATTGTTGAATACAGAGAGAAAGGTTCGAGACTTGAAAAAGAACTACAGGTTGTACGCAATGAAGAAATGGCTGCATTCAGAAAAATCGTATTTGGTGTGACGCAAAAATTTGCAGCTGAAAAGCAATATGATTTAATTGTTAACGAAGGTGTAATGTATGCTGCTGAGAGCATTGATATTACAGCTGCTATACTTGCGAATGTTGTTAAAGAAGCTAAGTAGTAGCTGTTAATTATTTGCAAGAGTAACCAACAATATGAGTTATAGCTTAAAACAACTTGCTGAGCATGTAGGTGCACGACTTATAGGTGATGTCGAGCTTGTGATCAATGCAGTCGCTCAACTTGATGATGCCGCCGAAGGTGATATTTGCTTTGTCAGCAGTTCTAAGTATGTTGCAAGTTTAAAAAGCACTTCGGCAAGCGCTGTCATACTACGAGAGGATGTTGTTACTGAGTCACCTGTTGCATCTTTGGTTGTCGAAAATCCACGTGCTGCTTATGCAAAAATTGTTGCTCTACTTTATCCTGAGCACATTCCATCCCCAGGTGTTCATGGCACTGCTGTGATAGCGCCATCGGCTAATGTATCAAAGCTTGCTTATATTGGGCCAAATGTCGTTATCGAAGAGGGCGTGGTGATTGAAGACGGTGTTAGAATCGATGCGGGTTGTTTCATTGGTCAGAACAGTCGTATTGGGCTGAATACGCATTTGTATTCTAATGTGACGGTTTACCATACATGTATAATTGGAGAATGCTGTATAATGCATTCTGCATCGGTGATTGGTTCAGATGGTTTCGGTTTTGAATTTGATCAGGGTGAGTGGTTAAAAATCCCTCAGGTGGGCGGTGTTATTATTGGCAATTCAGTAGAAATTGGCGCTTGCTCAGTTGTAGATAGAGGCGCGCTGCAAAACACCATCATTGGTAATGGTGTGAAACTGGATAACCATGTACAAATTGCTCACAATGTTAATGTTGGTGCGCATACGCTTATGTCGAGAGGCGTAGGCATTGCGGGAAGTACTAAAATTGGTAAAAACTGTCTGTTTGCAGGCATGACAGGGGTTAGGGATCACGTAGAAATTGCTGACAATGTTATTGTTACCGCGATGTCTATGGTGTCCAGGTCATTAACCAGGCCGGGTTCCTACTCATCAAATACACCTATTGATGAAACGCGGGTATGGCGAAAAAATAGCGCAAGATTCAGGCAGCTAGATGAAATGGCTAAGCGCATTAAGCAGCTTGAAAAGCATATAAAAGATAAAGAATAAAAAGGCTGAGGTTTTACTGTGAATACAATGAACATTGGAGAAATTAAAAAACTCCTTGCGCACCGTTATCCATTCTTATTAGTAGATAAGGTTTTAGATTTTGAATTAGGAAAAAGCCTTACAGCGGTAAAAAATGTAACAATCAATGAGCCTTTTTTTCAGGGACATTTTCCTCATTACCCGGTAATGCCGGGCGTGCTTATTATGGAAGCTTTAGCGCAAGCGACAGGTCTGTTAGGTTTTAAAACAATGGGTGAAGACCCGGATAGCGATATGCTTTACCTGTTTGTGGGTATTGATGGCGCACGTTTTAAGCGGCAGGTTGTGCCTGGTGATGTGCTTACTTTACAGGTTGAATTGCTTAAACGATCAAGAGGTATCTGGAAGTTTGACTGCAAGGCGCTAGTGGATGGCCAGTTAGCCGCCAGCGCTGTAATTATGTGTGCAGCAACTGATAATCCCAAGTCCTAGCTTATTAGTTACTGTTTGAATGTATTTCATAAGTCATTATTTTAGAGGCTGTTTTAAATGATCCATCAAACTGCAGTCATAGATGCAACCGCAAAGATTGCCGACGATGTCGAGATAGGTCCATATAGTATCATCGGTGCACATGTGGAAATAGACTCAGGTACGTGGGTGGGTCCCCATGTGGTGATTAACGGTCCAACTAAAATTGGAAAAAATAATAAAATATTTCAGTTCGCTTCTGTAGGTGAAGATCCGCAAGACCTTAAGTTCGCAGGTGAAAAAACATCACTTGAAATCGGTAATAATAATACTATTCGAGAAAATGTAACGATTTCACGCGGCACTGTCGATGGTGGGGGTGTGACGCGTATTGCCAATGATAATTTACTCATGGCTTATGTGCATATCGCGCATGACTGTCAAATTGGCAGTCATATTATATGTGCGAATTCAGCTTCATGCGCAGGGCATGTTGAAGTAGGGGATCACGCAATATTGGGTGGTTTTACATTAGTACATCAGTTTTCAAAAATTGGTGCGCATGCCTTTACTAGCATGGGTTCAATCATCAATCAGGATGTGCCGCCCTATGTTGTTGTCGCCAGTAGTTATGGTAAGGCCGGCGGTATAAATAAAGTTGGTTTAAAGCGTTATGGCTATAGTGATGAAGTTATTCGCGCGATTGTTAATGCCTATAAATTAACCATTCGCTCTAAAAAGCCCCGTGAAGAAGTGATGAAAGAAGCGCAGGAACTAATAGAAAAATACCCGGAAGTGAAAGCGATGACAGATTTCATACAGCAGTCTGAGCGTGGTATTGTTCGTTAGTTTTTTGGTTGTTAAAGCTCAGTTTTTTCCTTAGTAATTAATGCCTGAGAATTGGGTTAGCACTTTTAGTTTTCTAGCATTTCCAGCACAAGTTCAGCCATATTATTTACGCCACCACTTTTACCTAATTTATCGCGCACCGCATTTAACTCGTTAATCATCGTATTACGGTATTCAGGATTGTCGAGAATTCGCATTATTTCTTCAGCGATTAAGTTTGGTTTTGCGTCATATTGTAAAAATTCTTTTACGATGCCTTTTTCAGCCACAATATTCACTAAACCTATATGTTCAATTTTTACCATGCGTTTTAAAATAGCATAGGACAAATGGGCAACTTTGTAGGTAATACAGTTAGGTATACCCATTAGGGCAATTTCCAGAGTGGCTGTACCGGATGCTGCGATGATGGCATCACAGCATTGCATTACGTTGTATGAGAGGTCTTTTACTAGTTTTACATCTAAGTGATTATATTGCTGTAAATCGGCCTTGAAGGCATCATCATTTAAGGTGCTGGCAATGGGTAAGACAAACTGCAAGTCTGGTTTTTGCTGATGCAAAATATCAGCGGCTGCTAATTGCAGAGGTAAAATACGTTTGATTTCGCTACGTCGGCTACCCGGTAATAAGCCGATAACGGGTTTATCTTCTACTAAACCATATTCCAGCAAACAGCTTTGCTTGCTCTTATTGGGTTTGACTTCATCTGCCAGCGGGTTGCCTACAAAACGCACCGGAACATTCGCATCACGGTAAAACTTCTCTTCAAAGGGTAATATAACCGCCATCATGTCCACGCGTTTACCAATTTGGTGAACACGATGTTGACGCCATGCCCATACTTGAGGGCCGATATAAAATAGAACTTTAATGCCGAGTTCTTTAGCTGCTTCGGCAAGTTTGTTATTAAATTCCTGGTAATCCACCACCACAAGTAGGTCGGGTGGGTTTTGACGTAACGATTCTTTTAAAATATTTAACGCCTGCATAATTGTACGGTACTTTAAAAGCACCTCAACTATGCCCATCACGGCTATATCGGTGCAATCTACTAATAAATCTACACCTGCCTGGCGAAGGTGCTCACCTCCCATGCCATAAACTTTTATAGAGCTGTCTTGCTGATGCAGTGCTTTTACTACATTGGCAGCGTGCATATCACCAGAGGCCTCGCCGGCACTGATCATTACACGCTTATTTGCAGGTTTATTGATAGGCATATTCATATTTTACAAAGCTTGTGTGGCCTAAATAAGGAGGTTTACGACATTTAATACAGTTTTACCTTGCTCAACTAGCGGGCAGCTCTATATTATTTGCTATTTCAAAGACAACGAATTGTACCGGAAATCATGATAAACGACATTGATATTGACCTGTCTGGATATACTCTAATCGCAGGTGTAGATGAAGCGGGTAGGGGACCATTAGTGGGGGCAGTGGTTGCAGCTGCTGTTATTCTAGATGAGAAAAAGCCTATTGAAGGCCTGAACGATTCAAAAAAACTCACCGCCAAAAAGCGTGAATCGTTAGCTAAAGAGATACGCCTGAAGGCCAAATCCTGGTCAATTTCATCAGTTGGAGCAGAAAAAATTGACGAGATTAATATCCTTCAGGCGAGTCTTTTGGCGATGAAATTAGCGGTTGAAGGCCTGCCTAAAATGCCTGATATTGCTCTGGTGGATGGCAATAAAAAACCGGATTTAAACTGTGATGTTGAGGCCATTGTGAAGGGTGATTCGAAGGTTGAGGCAATTGCTGCAGCTTCAATTTTGGCAAAAGTAGAGCGTGATGAGCAGATGGAAAAGCTGCATAAAGAGTATCC
>Ga0316208_1002129_pt1 | contig 16708 bp, 9 predicted proteins | sample 3monopyrite_MG_FD_204944 | JGI IMG/M metagenome (GOLD analysis project Ga0316208, IMG submission 204944) | Microbial mat bacterial communities from mineral coupon in-situ incubated in ocean water Damariscotta River, Maine, United States -... | ecosystem: Environmental > Aquatic > Marine > Coastal...
AAGGACGATCAGCTCCGACGCTGGATATTGGTCAGCCGCAAGGTGCCGCTGTGAGCCCGCCGGTTGTCGCAAGGTCAGCCATTAAGTCGACTGCGAAGCCGAGTAGCCGCGTGGCCGCTCAGCCGAGCACCGGCCCGATTCGACAGGTTTCTTCGAACCCGTTCAAGCGGTTCTTTCAGAAGATCACACCGTTCCGTCGAGCGAAGAATCCGAACGACGAGCGACCGGAAAAGGTTGAGCCGTTGCCAGCCGCCGCTCGCCGCGAGCAATTGCGACTTCAGCAAACGCCGATTGCAAGGCCAGCAGCGAAGCCGAAACCAAACCTGCAGCCGATGCCGATTCCAATGAGCACACCAGGCGTGGCCGCTCGTCCGGCACTTCCCGCACTGGACCTGCTGGTGCCACCAGCGCCCGGTCCTGCTGATGTCGCCGAAGAAGCAACGGCCAGCGTGGAAGAACTGAAGGCTCCTGTCGCTGCCGCAGCGGCTGACCTTAAGTCAGCGGCGGTCGAGGCTGTTGACAAGCTTCCAGAGTTTCTGCCGGCAGTCGAACTGCCGAAGGGCAACGTGCCTCAGGTTCTGGCGACTGACCTGTCGGATGCACCGATTGGCTCGAAGGCTGAGAAAGTTCCTGAACTGGCAGACGGCGATGATCTTCTGGGGAATCCGTTCCCCGAGTTGTCCGAGACGGAAGCCGACGGACCTGCTGAATCCGATCAGCCGGCTGCCGTCGTTAAGTCTGAAAAGGCTGAAGAAAGCAACCCGTTCAACGGTTTGAAGCTCGACTCAGAAGCGGCTGCGGCTGCCGTTCAGCAAACGGCTGCGGATTCAATCCCGCTGCCGCAGCTTCCCGATCTGCCTGCTCCGGCTGAACTGGCAGCACCGGAAAACGCTGCACCTGCTGGCACGCTTCCCGAAATCACGCCCGCTGAAAAGCCGGTTGTTAAATCGACTGCTCCAAGTGGGGCACACAGCGACAAGCTGCGGAAGATCGCTGAACGCAGCGAGTTGACCGGGCTGAAAGGTTTTTGCCCGGTCGCATTGAGAGATTCGCGAGAATTGAAAGATGCACGGCCTTCCTTCCAGGCTAAGTTCAACGACAACTACTACAACTTCTCTTCAGCAGAGGCTCTGGCCAAATTCGAGGCCGATCCGAAGAAGTATGTTCCTGCTGCCGCTGGTCAGGACGTCGTTCTGGCAGCGAACGAGGGATCGAATCGGGAAGGGTCGCTCGATCGAGCGGTCTGGTATCGAAACCGGCTGTACCTCTTCAGTACGAAAGCTTCGCACGAAGAATTCGTCGCTTCGCCTTCGAAATTCGCAGTCGACGACGCTAAATGATGAGGAGATGGTGAGAGCAAAGCTGAGGTCGGGGGTTTTCTGATTCTGACCAACTGAGCATAAATCTAACCGAGGTCTGTGAGCGAGAGCTTGCGGACCTCGGTTTTATTTTTGCGCGGATATTGTTTGGGTGAGTGTGGAATGGGTATGAGTGTGTCTTTCTGGGGAGCGAGCGAGTGCGCGGTGAGGTTTGATTCTGCCAGCCTTTGCGGATTCGACATTTGAGTCAGATTTGACAGATGGTGCATTTCGATGGCCGATCCTCAGCAACTTTGATGATCACATGCAACGGAAACGGTGAATTGCATTGAGATACGGTCGGGCAGTTATACAATGCCGTGCCTCCCGCCCGGACGGATCCAGATCGCGGACTCCTGTCAACCCTACTCCCCTCGGTACCGCTTAGGATCAGTCCCGAAATAGATTCCCGATTTCCGTAGCCTTGTTTGACCCGAAGCCGCAGGCGATGGTGTTTTTGAGTGCGTGCCGGCGTCTGAAACACCATCGCCTGCGGCTTCGGGTCAAACAAGGAACTTATTTCGGGACAGTTCCTTAGTGCCGAGCCCGGTCTCCCGAAGGCCGAATGTGCGTACCCGTCACCTCTCCACCACTCTTTATACTGAGTTGAGAATACGATGAACTATCACATCCTGCTTACTGGCGCTACGGGTTTGCTCGGAAGGTACCTGCTTCGTGACCTTCTGCTCGCTGATACCTCTGTCGCCGTCCTCGTCCGTCGTGGTCGGCGTCAAAACGCCGCCGAACGAGTCGAAGCACTGATGCTTAGCTGGGAAGCGATGCTCGATCGCGAACTTCCTCGCCCGCACGTTCTTGAAGGCGATCTGTCGAAGCCGAATCTCGGCCTCGGTGAGGACGATCTCAACTGGATCGAAGAGAATTGCGACTCAGTCCTGCATAATGCGGCGAGCCTGACGTTTATCAGTTCTGACCCCGACGGCGAGCCGTGGATTTCAAACGTCAACGGAACGAAGAATGTTCTCGAAGTTTGTGAGCGGACCGGAATCAAAGACTTCCATCATGTATCGACTTCGTACGTCTGCGGCCTGCGGGATGGCGACGTCTTCGAAACCGAACTCGACGAAGGACAGGAGTGGTGCAACGACTACGAACGCAGCAAGGTTCAGGCTGAGACGCTGGTCCGTAACGCGAAGTTTCTAAGTCCTCCAACGTTCTACCGTCCGGCCATCATCGTCGGCGATTCGGAAACGGGATTCACGACGACGTTTCATGGTTTCTACGCAGCGCTGCACTTGGCATACACGCTGCACAAGTCGTCGACCGGCGAGTCGGACCGTGAGCAAGCAATCCGAACTCGCATCACTCTCGACGGTGACGAGCGGAAGAGTTTTGTTCCTGTCGACTGGGTTTCGGCGGTTGCCGCACACATCGTTACCAACCGCGAGTTCCATGGGCAGACTTACCACCTGACACCAGAGAATCCAGTTTCGGTGGGCGATATCAAAAAGGTCCTTGAATCGGCCTATGGTTTCGAGGGTGCAGTCTTCCACGGTTCTGGTAAGCCGGTTGATGACCCCACAGAAATCGAACAGCTCTTCTACGAGCATATTCGGGTTTACAATTCATACTGGCGTGACGATCCGCGGTTCGATGGTGCCAACACCAAATCGGCAGCACCGCATTTGCCGTGTCCGACCATCGATTTCGAGATGCTTCTCATGATGGCGAATAAGGCAATCGAGATGGACTTCCGCTGGAAAGAAAAAGTACCGGGAACGAAAGTCCCAGCCACATCGACATAGCCGGCGACGGGGTTCCCACGAGTTTCTGACTTAACACGGTCGCGATCGTTTTTTCGATCGCGGCCGTTTTCGTCGACACATTTCGGCGAACGGAATCGTTTCTCAGGTAAGCTGGGCAATAAGTTTGTCGGTTGTCGTTCAACAGGACGTTGACAAGCTGATTTTGACAGGGCTACACTCGCGAGCCTGTAGTCGGGGTGGGCTTAAACGGGACGGTTGTCGCGAAGAATGAACTGAGTTGCGACTATCTGACGAGCGTTTGCCCGCCCGAATTGAGCACGGAGCCACATTGTTCTGAAGGAGTGGAACAGCCAGGATGAGCCTCACCGGATTTGCCCGCCACGTCGTTCCCCGTCTCGCCTTTGCTGCGACCTTCCTGTCATTTCTGCTGGGATTGCCCGACGCGCTCCTTGCTGCCGAAGAGGTCAGCGAGGAAGCCCTTGCCGCACACGCTGCCGGCAATTCACCAATGGTGATCGGTTGTTGGGTCGCCTGTCTGGTTGGGTCGTTGATTGCCCTCTTTTTTGCCCGCCGCTTCTTTATGTGGATGGTGATGCAGGACGAGGGCGACGATGAAATGGTCCGCATCGCCGAGCATGTTCGGCAAGGAGCCGACGCCTACCTCAGGCAGCAGTACAGACTTGTTGCCGTTTTCTTCATGGTGACTTGCGTCCTGCTCGCGGTGATCGCTTACGTGTTTAACGCTCAATCTGAGTGGGTGCCGTTCGCTTTTGTGACTGGTGGATTCTTTTCAGGTCTCGCTGGCTGGTTCGGAATGAAGACGGCGACGCTCGCCAGTTCGCGAACGGCTGCCGCTGCCCGGAACTCGTTGAATCAGGGGCTTCAGGTTGCGTTTCGCAGTGGTGCTGTGATGGGGCTTGTCGTTGTTGGGCTCGGCCTGCTCGATATTTGTGCTTGGTTTGCGGTGCTTAACTGGATTTATCCGGCCATGCCCGGCGGGCACGTTATCGGCCTTGAAGAAATGACTTTGACCATGCTGTGCTTCGGCATGGGAGCCAGTTGCCAGGCTTTGTTCGCGCGTGTCGGCGGCGGAATTTTCACAAAGGCGGCGGATGTTGGTGCTGACCTCGTCGGAAAAGTCGAGGCGGGAATTCCAGAAGACGATCCTCGCAACCCTGCCACGATCGCTGACAATGTTGGTGACAACGTGGGCGATGTCGCTGGCATGGGAGCGGATCTTTACGAATCGTACTGCGGTTCGATTCTTGCCAGTTCGGCGCTCGGAGTGGCCGCTTTCAGTGGCTACCCGACGATGCAGTACATGATGCTGTTGTTGCCAATGTTGCTTGCTGCGTGTGGTATTGTTGTTTCAATCTTCGGGATTCACCTGGTGAAGACGGAAGACGGTGCTACTCAGAGAAACCTTTTGGCGGCGATTGGACGGGGCATCAACGTCAGCAGCGTTTTGGTCGCAATTGTCGCTGCCGGGTTGGTCTATGTCCTGCTCGTGGGGCCGTCGGGGCAGGTTGATTTCCTGGAAGACTCACTGCTTCCACGAGGGAACCAGTTATTCGGCGTGTTCGGGGCGATCGTCACTGGACTGGTCGCCGGAGTGTTAATTGGCCGCTGGACTGAGTACTCGACGAGCGAAGAATTTGCACCAACCAAGCGAATTGCGGATCAAGGCGTGACCGGACCAGCGACTGTGATCATCGCGGGACTCGCCGAAGGTTTTTACAGCGTTTGGGTGCCGATCGTTGTTATCGGTGTTGCGATTCTTGTTGCTTTCGGCTCATGCACAGGTTTTGACTACGACACTCCTGAACTGTTTGCTATCGGTCTGTACGGAGTTGCAATTTCGGCCGTCGGTATGTTGAGCACGCTGGGCATCACGCTCGCGACGGATGCATACGGGCCGATTGCTGACAACGCTGGCGGCAATGCTGAAATGAGTCATCAGGATCCATCAGTGCGGCAACGGACGGATGCTCTGGACAGTCTCGGAAATACCACGGCCGCGACGGGCAAAGGCTTTGCGATTGGTTCAGCGGCGCTGACTGCCTTGGCGCTGCTGGCTGCGTATGTTGAAGAAGTGCGAGTTGGCATCGACCGCTGGGCTGAAGATTTCGATGACGCCGTCGCAGTGTCTACCAGCCTCGAGGATGCCACTGTCGTCAAGGTTGGTCGCAACATTGTCGGTGTTATTCTGGAAGAAGGTAAGCATCCGGAACCCTGGCTGTTGATCCCGCGTGTTCGTCCAGAGAAGGGCTCCGCGATGGACAACATGCTTAAAGCTGAAGTGCGACAAGGCATCGAACACGTCAACCTTGTCGAATTGTCGAAGATCGGTGCGGTCGTCAACAATCACAAGGCGACGATTCCTGATTTTACGAAGTTCTACGACGTCACGATCATGAATCCGCGCGTCCTGGTCGGCGCGTTTATGGGCGTGATGCTGGCCTTCGTCTTCTGTGCCATGACGATGAAAGCTGTCGGTCGAGCAGCCGGAAAAATGGTCGAAGAAGTTCGACGCCAGTTCCGTGAGATACCCGGAATTATGGAAGGGACCGGTGAACCTGAGTACGCCTCGTGTGTCGCCATTAGTACGGCAGCGGCTCAGCAGGAAATGTTGCTTCCATCGCTTCTCGGCCTCTTGGTTCCGATCGTTGTTGGATTGCTGTTGGGAGTCGCCGGAGTGATGGGCATGCTTGCCGGCGGTCTGACAACTGGATTTGCAGTCGCCATCATGATGGCTAATTCGGGCGGAGCGTGGGACAATGCCAAGAAGTACATCGAGTCTGGGGCCCACGGCGGAAAAGGTACCGATGTCCACAAGGCGACGGTCGTGGGGGACACGGTGGGCGATCCATTTAAGGATACAAGTGGCCCCAGTTTGAATATTCTGATCAAACTGATGAGTATGGTGTCGGTGGTGTTCGCCGGGCTGATTGTTAAGTACTGTATCTTCAACTTCTTTTAAGAGTATTCCGTGTCTTCAGGAACCGTCCTCGATATGTCAGTGACCGAAAACAGTCAGGTCGACGAAAACTTTGAAACCGCCCGGCTGGTAGCCCGAATCGCTGACGATTTCCGCGGAAAAGACATCCTGCTGCTCGACATGCGGTCGATTACGCCCATCGTTGACTTCTTCGTGATCGTGACCGCGAGCAGCCAGCGCCAGATGAAGGCTCTTGGCGAAGAAGTCGCTCGTGTGATGAAGAAACGCGGCCAGCAGCGTCTCGGTGAAGAAGGCGCTGACGGCGACGGGGTGTGGGTTCTGCAGGACTTTGGCGATGTTGTCCTGCACGTATTCTCGCCGGAAGGCCGCGAGCTCTACGATCTGGAAGGCCTCTGGGCCGACGCACCACGTCTGGAACTTGAGCTTTCGCAGAATCCCGCCGCAGCGGTCGTTGAGTCTGCTGAAGATTCAGAGCCAGCGGGTTCGGAGAACGAGTAGGCCGGTGGGTATTCAGCCCGGTTGGCGATCCGTCTTCATTCAGGCCGCCAATTCGACGCCCACCTTCTACTGGTGAGTTGATTGCGCGACGATCGACACAGCCTTCACTAGAGATCCGGAATCTTCGATGAGTGCACTTCAGGAAATTCGAAACAGGTTTACTCCAGTTCTTGCCGGCCTGACGGACGACGTTGAAGCATCGTTGAGCATGATCCGCTCGTCACAGGATCCGAAGTTCGGCGACTTTCAGGCCAATTGTGCGATGCCTCTGGCGAAGAAGTTAGGCGTTATTCCGCGGGATCTGGCTCAACAGATGGTCGACCAGGTGCAGCTTGATGATCTATGCGAGTCGGTCGAAGTCGCCGGCCCCGGCTTTATCAACCTGAAACTGCGAACCGACTGGCTGGAGCAGCAAGCGAGAAATTCCGTCGCCGATGAACGACTCGGCGTGCAGCAGGTCGAACCGAAGATGATCGTGATTGACTATTCGTCTCCCAACGTCGCGAAGCCGATGCACGTTGGCCATCTTCGAAGCTCGGTAATTGGCAACTGTCTTGAACGAGTGCTGCGGTTCCTCGGCCACGATGTCATTTCTGACAATCACATCGGAGATTGGGGCACGCAGTTCGGGATGATCATCTATGGCTACCGGCATTTTGTTGACGAAAGTGCTTACGCCAGCGAACCGGTCACCGAGTTGGCTCGACTTTATCGTTTGGTGAATCAGCTTTCGGACTATCACGACGCCTGTCGAAAGCAGCCGGGGCTCGAAGATCAGATTGCGAATGCTGCCGCGCAGATTGCTCAACTCGAAGGTTCTGACGAGGACCCTAAGAAGAAAAAGAAAGCACTGAAGAAACTCAGAAGCGAACACGATGGCCTCGGGGAAACGCTGGCCGGTATGCAGTCGAAACGGGAAGCCATCGACGGCGATTCTGAACTGCAGAAGCTGGCCGTTGAGCATGCCGACATCGCTCGATTGGCTCGGCTTGAAACTGCAAAGCTCCACTCAGGCGACGAAGAGAACCGTGCGTTGTGGGATGAGTTCCTGCCCGAGTGTTTGAAAGCTCTCGACCATGTTTACGAGAAGCTGGGCGTCTCTTTCGACAAAACACTCGGCGAGAGTTTCTATCAGCCTATGCTGGCCGACGTTGTCGCCAATTTGAAAGAGACCGGCCTGGCCGCAGACAGCGACGGTGCGGTCTGTGTTTTTGCGGAAGGCAATGCCGCTCCGTTTATCGTGCAGAAGTCTGACGGAGCATTCACGTACGCAACAACCGACCTGGCGACGATTCGGTATCGAGTCGAAGAGTTCGGCACGCAGGTCATGCTCTACGTTGTCGACACACGGCAGAGCGAACACTTCAAACTCCTGGTGGATACGGCCGAACGATGGGGCTACGGCGACGTCGATATTCAGCACGTGAATTTCGGCACCGTGTTGGGAGATGACCGTCGGCCATTCAAGACTCGGTCCGGCGACACCGTCGGCTTGGAAAGTCTGCTTGATGAAGCCGTCGCGCGGGCTTACGACGTGGTTGTTGAGAACGACGCTGCGGGGAATCTTGACGAAGATACTCGGCGATCGGTCGCCGAAGCGGTCGGCATTGGCGGAATTAAGTACGCAGATCTGCATCACAACAGAGAAAGCGATTACGTCTTCAACTGGGACAAGATGCTCGCGAAAAACGGCGACACGGCGACTTACATTCAGTACGCGAACGCTCGGATCAACGGCATCTTTCGGAAGGGCGAGATTGATCTCGCAGACCTGCGTTCGAAGGCCGATTCGCTTTCCCTTGAGCACGCATCAGAACGTGGATTGTTTCTGCAGGTGCTGTCGTTTGGTGACACTCTCGCCGTTGTGGAGCGGGAAACGCGGCCGAACATGCTGACGCAATTTCTGTTTGACACTGCAAATCGATTCTCGACGTTCTACCAGGACTGTCCGGTGTTGAAGGAAGAGGACGACGCAGTGCGGACCAGCCGGTTGCTGCTTTGTGATTTGACTGCCAGGACGCTGACTCAAGGTTTGGAGTTGCTCGGGATCGCGGCTCCGAAGCAGATGTAGATTGCTGCCGGTTAATTCCCAAAACGTGTCATCAGAGAAACTGTAGGCTGGAACAAGCTCCGCGCTGTTCCGGCAGAGGCCGGGTCGTGTGACTGCCGGAACAGCGCTGTGCTCGTTCCAGCCTACTTGTCGCCAGAGTTTCTAATGCGCTCGGCGGTGTACCATTTCAGCGGTTCGGGCAATGGTTCTGCGGCGAATTCGAGGTGGATGACGCGGCGTCGGGCTACGTCGGTGGCGCGGTGGGACGAGTGCAACAGCAGCGGTCTCATCATGACGGCTCCGCCGGAACGGGCGCAGCATGTAGCAGGGGCGGTGTTCTGCTGAAGGGTTTCGGAGTCAAACATGTTGAGCCGAGAGCTTCGATGAGAACCCGGCAGAACTCGCAATGCGCCGTTTGATTCCATGCAATCGTCGAGGTGCAGCCGCACGGTCAGCATTTGTTGCAGGATGCGAGGCGGCGGCTGGACGTGTTGAATGCCGGCTTTGACCGACCACGGGCCGAATTCGGGAACATCTTCGCGCTGCCGGACGGCGATCGAGAGATCCTGGTGCCAGAAGATTCCCCAGTTACTTTCGGGAGACTTGTCGAACATCAGGCCACGGACAAGCATCGCGTTGCCGCCGAGAATTGGTCCGACCAGTTGTGCGATGCCGGAGTGTTTGTGGAGGGCTCGGACCTCGGGGACAACTTCCGTCACGTTTCGGATCGCGTAAACGCCACCGCGATCCCGTACCGACGTGCTGTCCTGACTTTCGGTGATGGCTTGTTCGATAGCGATTCGAAGTGGGTCGACTTCGTTGGGTGTGATGACGCCCTCCACGATCGCGAATCCGTGCTCGTCGATGTCGTCTTCGTACGTGGTCGAAACTTCCAGCATCGAACGGCTCATCTCATCTTTACTTTGCGGTGGCGTTGCGGATTCCGGACGAGGACACATCTTCGCGGAATCGGTCTTCCGGGATTGGTTGAAACAGATCCTGAAGTTCGGCCGAAACCGGCAGATCGCTGATTGATTGAAACCCGGAGTCAGTCAGGCGTCCGGCCACCAGAAAACTACAGCCCAGCGAGCCGACGGCTTCCAGCGAGGTCCGCAGACCCCGTTGATTGCCGTCGTAAAAACGCGGGTCGAGAATTCGAACGGCGGTGTCGTATCCGATAACGAAAGTCGTGCCAGGGAACAGTCTCGCCTTATCGACAAACAGCGGGGCTGCGGACAGGGCCAAAGGGACATCGTCGAACTGGTGACGCCGTAGCTCGATTTCGAAGCTGTTGAGCGGCGGTTTTTCGGCGTTGACCAAAGACAGTTCGAAATGGACCGGGCCGCCGATCAACTCTTCTGCGATGGCTCTGAGTTTGCGATGCCCGATGTGGATTGGGTTGAACGATCCCGGCAGCAGTCCACGTGGTGGTTGAGAAATCGTCGCGGAGACGGTTCCGTTGGGAAGTGCCCAGGCAACAGCGTGGTCGCCTGATCGAAGTTGAGCGATGACTGGATCGACCGTTTCGAATTCAATGGACATTGTTTCGTCGACGTTCAGGTTCGGGAGCGGCGGTGACGTGTGACCACATGCATCGTTGATCGCGTAAAGCAATAACTCTGCCGCCAGAGTTTCTTCTTCGAGACGCGTTCGCAGTCCTTTTTTCAAAATGATTGACAGGACTCGGCTACTGGCGGCCGACTCTGTGGCGATCCAGATTCGGTGTTGGCCGCGTTTCGGTTTTGAGCTGGCGAGTGACGCCGTGCAGGCAACTCCCAGGCAGTGAGCGGAGGCATTTTCCGTTGACTCCGAAAATCGCAAGGCCTTCTGCCAGGCGACCGTCGCCATTCGCAGCGAGGTTTCGCGTGAGCAGAACTGGTCAGGAACCTGTCCAAGGTAGTCAGTGAGCGCCGCAGCGGAGTAAGGGATTGCCACATCGAGTAGCGTGCCCGACGCTCCAGGGACAGTCAGTAGATCGCTGGCGACGCGGCTGCCGCCTCCGGTCAGGCACAGCGCGATCTGCCATTGGCTTTGGAAGAGATTCTGAATCGCCTGTTGAGAAGTGGTCACGCGTAGGCGCTCGGTGGTTTGTCGTTGGTTGGCGTTCTTTGCAGCCTGCGAATTGTGCAGGACTTACTTTGCCGATGCCAGCGCTGTGGAGGCTTCGGTCAGGCGACGCTTCAAATCGTCGTTGCTCGGATTTGGATAAAGGAGCTGCGTGACCTTCAGGAGCTTTCGAGCTGCCTCAAAGTCCTTGAGCTGGATGGCGGTTTCGATGACGTGAATTCTGGCGTCCATCCACTCGTCCGAGCCGGCCTTCAAGACGCCTTCGAGTTTGCGAAACTGAACCTGCGCGGCGGAGATGTCGGCGGGTTTACCGGTTTGCAGGAGCAGCTCGGCAACTCGACGTCGCATGACGACGTCTCTGGGCCGGTTAGCCAGCATGCGGTTCAATGTTTTGACAGCCTGTCCGGGTTGGTCGGTCATTTCGAAAGCTGACGCGATGACCGGTCCGAATGTGTCCAGGTCTTTGTCGGGGATCGCCGCCGGATTGAAACCCGCAAGTTCCATTGCCTTCAGTTGAATCGTGCCAACACTCCGGCGTTGATCTGGCGACAGAAATTCTGCTACCGATGAGAGACCAGACAGGATTCCGGACAGGCGAGTTTTGTCGAGCAGGACTGTCGACTTCAGAAGTTCGGTGGCAGCATCCGTGTTTCCGCGTCCGGTTAACGAGACGATTCTCAGGCCGGTTGCCGTTTCCACAGTATCCTGCGGAAGTGGAGTCTGACGAGGCGGATTGTCAGTCGCGGCCGAAGCGAGAATATGCTGGAGCAGTCCGTCTGCAGAATCGAAGTCCGGTTGTTCAAGGCCGATCAGAATTCGCGACGTACGAATGAGGAAGTCAGCTTCGGAAGCAGTCAGTTCCGCCTGTGGATTCATCGCCGTTTGAATGTACGGCCCGAGTAGATTGACAATGGCCTGCTCCCACTCGGAGCGTGGCTTGTTCAGACGTCGCATTCGATTCAGGACTGTCTCTGAACAGCGTGCGATGCCGATCATTGCTTCGTGATAGCGAGGGTGTTCGTTCGGGATGGAGATGTAAAGTTTGAGGGCCTCTGTTGTTTGCAAACGTTGTTCCTGCAGTTGTGCGAGCATCCAGGTTGCTTCGCCGGCGGTGGCGGATTCTGCATACGCGAGGCGATGTCGATCGAGTGCTGCCATGTAGGCTTCGCGATTCTCGCTCGTGGGGGCATCTCGAAACTGCATTCCTCGGCCCCAGGCGGCGAGCAGGTCGGCATCGGCTGCTCGCTCCCCCGATTCATCAAGCGTTGTCACGAGGCTGAAGACTCGAACGGCTTCTGCATGCTGCTTCTGCTTGAGCAGGATTGATCCAAACGTGTAACCGATCTCTGCCGCCGCTTTGTTTGCCTTTTGTTGCTGAGCCTTTTCGAACGCCTGAGAGTATCGTTCGGCGGCGCTCGAAACGTCGCCGCTTGCAAACAGTGACTGACCTTCCCGGACCAGAGCCCCGACTTCTGCTCCATATGTGTTGCGACTTTTTTCGTCAGCCAGCAGGTTCTGAGCTCGCGCCGCCCAATAGCCGTTGCCGGTGGATGTGGCGATTTGAATGACGCGATGAACTTCCTGCTGAAGTTCGGTCGCCAGCTCGGGGCGATTCTTTTCAGTGGCGATATGAGAGAGTCGCAGGAACACTCGGGCCATCAGGAAGTTCAACGGACCGTTGAGCTGAGGCTGCTTTGCTCGATGCTCGCGAAGAAAATCTGCCGCGTCGGTGTAGCGGTTTTCGGCGATGAGCAATTCGACATGTTCGGCAGTCAGAGCGTTCAGGACGTTGGCGGGCGGATCGTCTTCGCGAATTGCGTCGACCATGGCCCAGGCGGCTGCCGGAGTTCCGCGGAGTCTTAACGTTGTCGCGTAGGCCAGCTGGCTTTGCCACATCGTTTGATCATTCGACGAGACGGCTGCGAGAGGTCGCAGGAATTCGCTGGCTTTGACGAGCGCGTCGGCTCGGTCGGGAGCCGCGTTCGGGAACAGTCGGGCCTTCTCCAGAAACGTCAGGCCAAGTCGGAGTTGAATCGCGCGTTGGAGAGACCGCAGCTGGTGGGATTGGAGCCGTTCGCCCAGGACGTCGATCTTCCGACTGCGAGCCTGTTCGCCAGCCTGTGAATCAAGACGCCGTAGCGAGGGGATGACCGATTCCGCGAGTTGCCGCGCTTTGTCGATGAGCCCTTTGTCGTAAGGTGCAAGGTCGACGCGCCAACGCAGGCCCTCGAGTTCGAAAGCGGCGACAAAGGCCAGCTGAGATTCCAGAAGAATCTGCTGCGGATGGTTCGGTCGATTCTCGAGAACCTGGGCGACCGCTTGTCGGGCCTGCTTGAGGAGTTCAGCCTGAGCGTCGAGTGTTGGTGTGTTTTGCGAATGCTGCGTCAGTGTTCGTGATAACTCGACGGCGTAACGGGTTCTGGTGGCAAGATCGAGATTCGCCGCAGAGAGTTTTCGGTGGCAAACCGTTTCCGCCACCGAGTACAGGCCGAGAGAACGCAAACCATCGAAGAATTGCTCGGTTCGTTGCCACTCGTTGCGCCTGTCCAATTGTTGGGCGTGGACTTGCGACGTCGGGCGGAAACACATCATCAGCAAGGTCGCCACGACAACGACGCGAATCAGGCGTCGCCGTTGCGGCTTAGCATTCCCGTCAGGCCACGAGTTGGGCGAACATGTTGTGAGAGTGCGGCGTGGCATGTTCGCCGTTAGCTTTCGTGGTAAGTCGCAGCGTTCGTGTCACTCGACATGTTTGAAGACTCGGACTTCGAGTCGCGGATGAGCTTTCGAGACTCGTTCGTTTGAACCGGATCGAGAGTTTATCGTACGCAGTCAAACGTTGGAGCACCGTTTTGTGTTCGAGACAACTTTTGCATCGAGCGTTTTCTCAATGGCTCAATGATTGGCAGGCAGATCTGTGACAGACTCGGAGCTGAAACCAAATCGTCGTTGGGTGAAGCGGGCCGTCGTTCTGGCTTGCCTGGTTGTACTGCCTTACCTCGTTCATCAGGTGTATGTTTCCTGGACGGGGCTTCCGGCAAAGATTCGGATTGCGACCGGGACTGTGGGAGGGCGTTACCGGGCGGTCGCTGACGCGCTTGGCAAAGAAGTTTCCGCGAGAGGCGGTATGCCGGTCGAGATGGTTGAAACTCGGGGGTCGATTGAGAATCTCGATCTTCTGGAACGAGGCGAGCTGGAGCTGGCGTTGTTTCAGCCGGAAGCGGTCAGTCACGATTCCGGCGATCACTCGAGGATTCGCTCTGCGGGCAATGTCTTTTCTGAGGTCGTCGTCGTGCTGGCTCGGCGGGGATCGGGAATTGCTTCGGTTTTCGATTTCAAAGGCAAACGAGTTTCGATCGGTTTGAAGGAGTCTGGAGATCGGGCAACTGCTCAACTGCTGCTTTCGCACTGCGGGATTTCGGTCGAGGAAATTGAAACGGAAGCTCTTGACTACGGTGCCATCGAACAGGGTTTTCGTGATTCAACGTTGGATGCCGCCATGGTGACGGTGGGGCTCGACGCGGCCTTTCTTCGGACGATCGCCCAGGACGGTCTGGCCGATGTACTTGAAGTTCCATTTGCCGAGGCTCTGGCGGCGAAACACCTGGGAACTCAGACAGTTGAAATTCCCGCCGGTAGTTTCTGCACGTTTCCAGTGCCGGTGCCGGCGGATTCCGTGAGCATCGTCGCGGTGCGAAGTCAGTTACTAACGACCGCCGATGTCTCCAACGCTTTGATTGAACTTGTCGACGAAGTGCTGATGGATCAACGGTTTCAACGGGCCAACCGACTGGGGGAACTGTTTGCCGACGGCGAGTCGTTCGCGACGATGAGAACGCTCTTTCCAATGCACGAAGGGGCGGTCCACTTCTTCGAGCCAGAGCTCAAGCCATTGCTTTCGGCGGATTTCGTGGAAGCGACGGAAGGGCTGCGATCATTCGTCGTCTCGATGCTCTTCGCCGGTTGGCTGGTCTGGCGATGGCTGCGCGAAAACCGCATCCGTCAGCAGGAACACCGACTGGATCGTTTCATCAGAGAATTACTCGACATCGAGCGGCGGCAGATGGATCTGGACCAGACCTCGTCCGGAGATGACTCCGCGAAGCTGAACGATCTTCTCGACGAGGTGACAACGTTGCGGCAGGAAGCTCTTGGCACTTTGACTTCGCACGAACTGCACGATGATCCCGCGGCCGGAGTCTTCATCGAAATGTGCCATGCGCTTTCCGACAAGATCAACGCCAAGTTGAACCGGCAGCGGCTCGACGTTCAGTTTCAGGCATTGATTGCGCAGTGGAATGACAGAGCCGACGGGTGACGGAACACTAATCTTCGCTGACTAACGCTAATGAGTTTGAGATTAGAGCGAGTTTCTTGTGAGTGTCGCGGCTCATTTTAACCCGAAGCAGCTGTCTTGAGAGTGTGCACTCCAGCCGCGAAGCGGCGACAGCACATAGCCGTGGGCGTCAGCCCACGGAACAGGATCAGACTGAACATGTGAGCCGCAAAGCGGCGGCAGCAGAGGCTATCGCTGTCGCCGCTTCGCGGCTTGGGGCGTGTATGCCTTTTCCTGCGGGCTGACGCCCGCAGCTATGTGCTGCCGTCGCTTCGCGACTCAAGACTGTGCAACAGCAGACAGCGTCAGCGAAGTAATTCAACTTTCGTTGAGAATTCCTCGCGACGGATGCCGCCGCTTCTGGGACTACCTGCTCGCGAGCGTGTCGAAGTCCTGCATCAGTTCGGCTGACAGAACGAAGCTTTCATCGATCGTTTGAACGTTATTGACTGTGTCGGCACCTTCGCCGGTTGAGGCTGTGTCGGAACCGCTGTTACCGTTGATCGTGTCGTCGCCCTGGTCACCGGTAATAATGTCGTTCGACCCGCCGCCTCGGAGAATGTCGTTGCCGTCGCCGCCAATGACCGTGTCGGCTGCTCCTTCGCCGTCGATGACGTCGTCGCCGTCTTCACCATTCACCAGGTCGTTGCCATTGCCACCCATGATGGTGTCGTTGCCGTCGTTGCCGAAGACGGTGTCATTTCCGGCCTGGCCGAATATCAAATCGTCTCCGTGGCCACCGTCGATCAGGTCCGCTCCGCTTTGGCCCTGAATCGTGTCGTTATCGTTACCGCCTCTGACGATGTCGTTGCCCGATCCGGCTGCAATGCGGTCATTTCCGAAACTGCCCAGTAGCGAGTCGTTTCCGGAATTGCCATTCAGCAGGTCGTCACCAAATCCGCCGTCGATGGTGTCGTTCCCGATGTCTCCTACGAGCATGTCGTCTCCGAAGCCGCCCAGCAGCGAGTCGTCACCAGCATCGCCGAGTGCGGTGTCGTCGCCGTCGTTTCCGTCGATGAAGTCGTTGCCGTCTCCGCCCGAGATCGAGTCGTTATCAGCGTTTCCTGACAATGTGTCGTTGCCGGTTTCTCCAGAAATGACATCGTTGCCGTCTCCGCCCGTGATGGTGTCTGCGTCAGCACTTCCTGTCAGGGTGTCGTCACCAAGGTCCCCGTTGATGCCAAGGCGGACGTTGCCAAGCGATGCTCCGGTGGCGGTGATTGTGTCGCCGCCTGAGCCGCCATTGACCGTCAGGACAAGTGCCCCGACCTGGTCGACGCTGGTGATAGTCACGGTGTCGTTGCCCGAGCCGCCGTTAATGACAACGGCCTCGATGCCAGCTTCCAGACCCATTCCGGCGACGGAGATTGACGAAGTGCCCTGCGAAACGACTAGCTCACTGGCAGCGGATTGGCTGACGGTGAAAGTGTCGTCGGTTGACTTGCCACCAACCCGCAATGTGTCGCCGCCGGTGTCGGAATTTATGGTGTCGTTGCCGTCGCTCTGGCCGTCCCAGATGATTGTGTCGTCACCAGCTCCGCCTGAGAGCGAATCGGCTCCGCCCTGGCCATCGACGATATCGTTGCCGTTGCCACCGTCGAGAGTGTCTCGACCAGCTCCGCCCAGCAGCGTGTCATTTCCGCCGCCGCCGCCCATCAGGTCGTCGCCTGCATTTCCAACGAGCAGGTCATCGGAGTCAGCTCCCGAGAGCGTGTC
>Ga0316208_1002131_pt1 | contig 16699 bp, 13 predicted proteins | sample 3monopyrite_MG_FD_204944 | JGI IMG/M metagenome (GOLD analysis project Ga0316208, IMG submission 204944) | Microbial mat bacterial communities from mineral coupon in-situ incubated in ocean water Damariscotta River, Maine, United States -... | ecosystem: Environmental > Aquatic > Marine >...
AGTAAGGTCCACCTCTTCCCATTCCGAACAGAGAAGTTAAGCCTACTTGCGCTGATGGTACTGCCCTTTTGAGGGTGGAAGAGTAAGTCGACGCCACTTTTAAGAAACCTTCATCATTTAGTTGATGGAGGTTTTTTTGTTTGGATATTTGTGAACTAAGTGTGGTACCAGATGTCTTGATAGTGAATAGCCCTATAATTTCTCTTTGTTAAATGATTGCAAATCAAATATAATAGTGTGTTTGGAGAGAATCATAATTTTAGCAATTTAATTTTAGTCAATTGGAAAAATGATTCAAAATTTCTTATTACCAAAAGTACTCCGTATCTTTGCATTCAATTAATTTAGAAATTACACAAATAAGATATGAGTACAATAGAAAAATTACCGTATAAAGTGAAGGACATCAGTTTAGCTGAATGGGGAAGAAAAGAGATTACAATAGCTGAGGCTGAAATGCCCGGATTAATGGCTCTTCGTGATGAGTACGGGTCATCAAAACCATTAGCTGGTGCTAGAATTGCGGGATGCCTACACATGACAATTCAAACTGCAGTATTAATCGAAACGTTAACTGCTTTAGGTGCAGAAGTTACATGGTCTTCATGTAATATTTTTTCAACCCAAGATCAAGCTGCGGCTGCTATTGCTGCAACAGGAGTCCCAGTATATGCTTGGAAAGGGCTATCTGATGAAGAGTTTGATTGGTGTATTGAACAAACAATTATGGGTTTTAAGGATGGAAAACCATTGAATTTAATCTTGGATGATGGTGGAGATTTAACAAACATGGTGTTCGATAAGTATCCTGAATTATGTCCTGGAATTAAAGGTTTATCCGAGGAAACGACTACCGGTGTTCATCGTTTATATGATAGAATGAAGGCTGGAACTTTAGTTATGCCAGCAATTAATGTAAACGATTCTGTGACAAAATCGAAGTTTGACAATAAATACGGTTGTAAAGAATCTTTAGTAGATGCTATAAGAAGAGCGACGGACGTTATGATGGCTGGTAAAGTTGCTGTTGTTGCAGGTTATGGTGATGTTGGAAAAGGTTCTGCAGCTTCATTAGCCGGAGCAGGAGCGAGAGTAATTGTTACCGAAATAGATCCAATTTGTGCTTTACAAGCCGCAATGGACGGTTTTGAAGTAAAGAAAATGGATGATGCTTGTAAAGAAGCAAATATTATTGTTACTACAACGGGTAACTTTAACATTATTCAAGGAAAACATTTTGAATCAATGAAAGATCAAGCTATCGTTTGTAATATTGGTCATTTTGATAATGAGATTGATATGGCATGGTTAAACAACAAGTATGGCTCTACAAAGGATACTATCAAGCCACAAGTCGATCAGTACACTATCAATGGGAAAACTATTTTTGTTCTTGCTGAAGGGCGATTGGTGAACCTAGGTTGTGCTACTGGGCATCCTTCTTTCGTGATGAGTAATTCATTTACTAATCAAACACTGGCTCAATTAGAGTTATGGAATAATACAGATGCATACAAAAATGAAGTTTACATGTTGCCAAAACATTTAGATGAGAAAGTAGCAAGATTACATTTGGCTAAAATTGATGTTGAATTAGAAACTTTAACACAAGAACAAGCTGATTACATTGATGTAAAGGTTGAAGGACCATACAAAGTGGATCACTACAGATATTAGTAGATAATTCTATTATAGAAAGGATGTCTTAAAAAGACATCCTTTTTTGTTTGTTATATTTGCGAAGAATGAAAAATAAACTTTACGATATTATTTTCGGTACAACTTCTAAGCCAGGGAGAAGATTCGATATAATTCTACTTTGTTTTATACTCATTTCGGTTCTAGTTATCATGTTTGAGAGTGTACCAAAATGGCGCAATTCTTTCACAGAAGAACTGTTCTATATCGAATGGGGATTTACTATTCTTTTTACAATAGAATATCTCTTGAGAATTATAATTTCTCCAAAACCCTTAAAATATATCTTCAGTTGGTGGGGTGTCATTGATTTAGTTTCTATTGTGCCAACATTTATAAGTCCCTTTATATCAGGATATACCTCCCTACGAGTTGTCCGTGCTGCAAGATTATTGAGAATTTTTCGAATATTAAAATTGAGTCGATTTACATCAGAATCGCAAATGCTCGCACATTCTCTTAAGGCAAGTTATTATAAGATTATGGTTTTTCTATTCTTTGTTGTGATGATGATGATTATGGCAGGTACGCTAATGTACGTTATTGAAGGAGGTGAACATGGTTTTGAGAGTATTCCAGCGAGTATTTACTGGGCAATTGTTACAACTACAACAGTGGGGTATGGTGATGTTATACCTTATACGGATCTAGGTAAAGCGTTATCTTCCATCATGATGATTCTTGGTTATGCAATAATTGCTGTCCCAACTGGGTTAATTTCTGTTGAAATGGCCAAGTATAATGAGAGCAGTGAGGACGATAACCTTTGTGAAAGTTGTGGTCATGATAATCCTTTTGGTTCCATATATTGCAACCAATGTGGTAAAGAAACAATTAATGGTTAGCGCATTGTCAAATCAATACTTTTGAAAATAAATTGATAAGTTGTTCCCCTATCTTTTTTTATAATCTCAAATTCTCCCTCTAACTGCTCTGTCATTATCGAAATCATTTCTAGACCAAAAGAATCTTCGGAATTTTCTTTCCATTGGCCATTGTCAGAGTAGATCATTTGATAAATATTTTCATCAATATTCGTGAATTCTACTGATATTTCCGGAAATTCTGACTCGAGAAAAGCATGTTTAACAGAATTAGTAATCAGCTCGTTATAGATTAATGCAATGGGCACAATTGATTTGTCTTGCACACTTTTTAAGTTAGATTTAGCGACAATATTTATTTCCTTTTCAACCGAGTAGCTAGCAATTATGTTCATAGCCAACGATTTGAAATAATCTTCCATGTCAAAATTCGTAATAATACTCGACTGGTACATCTTTTCATGAATTAATGAAATGGAACTAACTCTATTTATCGCTTCATTGAATGTATTTAGGTGTGCTTTGTCTTCAATTTCATAAGACTGTAATCGGAGAATACTAGTAATTATTTGTAAGTTGTTTTTCACACGATGATGGATTTCCTTCAGCATCATCTCTTTTTCATTGTTTTGAGTTCTAATTAAATCATTTTGTTCCTGCAGAATTCGATTGGACGTTTTTATTTGACTTTCAGCATAGTCAGTCGTTTTTAGATACTGTAAAAGAATATATAAAATACCTGCTCCAATTATCGCGGTCTCAATAATGTAATTAAGAATATCCAGTTGATCCATTTCAGGAAGACCAATAATATTTGATTTCAAATTGAAGTAGAAGTAAAAGAATAAAACGATAAAATGAGCTGTTAATAGCGATATTCCCCATCTTTTTCCGAGAATAAAAAAGGCAAGAATAACGTTTAATAGCATCCACATTGGGGTTGTGTAATGTATGACGTTTTTTTGCACGAAAAAAGTGATGGAGATAAGGGAAAATATGCAAAGGGTGCCAATAATACTTATCATTTTATACCTTAATGTCTTTTTTAAAATGATGAGAACAAAAAGGCATATTGCAATTGCAAAAATATTTGGAATGTGTGTATAATTTTCGTTAGAATAGTTAGAAATGGAAACAATCGCCATTAAAAAAAGTATCGCCACTGCAAAATTCCAAACTAAATTAAATTTAGATTGATCGTAAAAATCTGAATAGTTGGTTATTGGAGGTGAAAATAATTTCATTTGCATTAAATGTAATGAATATTATTGATAATAAAAAAACTTCCCGATTTGTCGAGAAGTTTCCTTTATATAGTCGTTCTATCTATCCGAATAAATCGGGAAAATAGAAACGGAAAAAGAACCGTCCGTAAACGGCTCTTTATACTCTTTGTGCTAGATAATTCAATTTAACAAAAGTTGCTAAATTACATCATACCTGGCATCCCACCTGGCATTCCACCCATAGATGCAGCTGCTGATTCATCAATTGGTTCATCTGCAATTACGCATTCTGTGGTTAACAACATCGATGCGATAGAGGCTGCATTTTCAATAGCTATTCTTGTCACTTTAGTTGGGTCAACAACTCCAGCGGAATAAAGGTTATCATAAGTTTCAGTTCTCGCATTATAACCGAAGTCATCTTTGCCTTCTTTCACTTTTTGTACAATTACAGCTCCTTCTCCTCCACAATTTTCAATTATTTGACGCAAAGGTTCTTCAACTGCTCTTTTTACGATAGCAATACCGGTTACTTCATCCTCATTTTCACCTTTTACTTTATCAATTGTGTTAAGAGAACGAAGAAGTGCAATTCCGCCACCAGGCACAATTCCTTCTTCTACAGCAGCTCTTGTTGCAGCAAGTGCATCGTCAACTCTGTCTTTCTTTTCTTTCATTTCAACTTCTGTTGGTGCTCCAACATAAAGTACGGCAACTCCCCCTGATAATTTTGCCAGACGCTCTTGCATTTTCTCCTTATCGTAATCTGATGTTGAAACTTCAATCTGTGCTTTGATTTGATTTACTCTTGCTTTAATGTCATCTGAATTACCAGCTCCATTAACAATGGTCGTATTGTCTTTATCAATTTCAATTTTTTCGGCAGTTCCGAGCATGTCTAAAGTGGTATTCTCTAAAGTCAATCCTCTCTCTTCAGAAATGACTTGACCTCCTGTAAGAATAGCTAAATCTTCCAACATAGCTTTTCTTCTGTCCCCAAAACCAGGTGCTTTAACAGCCGCAATTTTCAACGAACCTCTAATTCTGTTAACCACCAAAGTCGCCAATGCTTCACCGTCAATATCTTCAGCGATGATTAAAAATGGCTTCCCGGTTTGTGCAACTGGTTCCAATACTGGGAGTAATTCCTTCATACTGGATATTTTTTTATCGTAAATAAGAATCATCGGACTCTCCATTTCAGCAATCATTTTCTCTGTGTTTGTCACAAAGTAAGGAGATAGATAACCTCTGTCAAATTGCATTCCTTCAACGGTTCTAACTTCTGTTTCAGTTCCTTTTGCTTCTTCAACAGTAATTACTCCATCGTTTCCAACAACTTTCATTGCCTCAGCAATAAGTGAACCTATTGTTTCATCGTTGTTCGCAGAAATTGAAGCAATTTGCTTGATTTTGTCGTTGTCTGAACCAACTTCTTTTGAAAGTTTTTTCAAATTTTTAACGATGTCAGTAACGGCTTTGTCTATTCCTCTTTTTAAATCCATTGGATTGGCTCCAGCGGCAACATTTTTTAATCCTGCGCTAATGATTGCTTGTGCCAGAACAGTTGCTGTTGTGGTGCCATCTCCGGCTATATCTGCCGTTTTTGATGCAACTTCCTTTACCATTTGAGCTCCCATGTCTTCAATTGGGTCTTTTAACTCAATTTCTTTGGCGACTGAAACTCCGTCTTTAGTGACTTGAGGTGCTCCAAATTTTCGTCCAATAATTACATTTCTTCCCTTTGGTCCCAATGTAACCTTAACAGCATTTGCTAGAGCATCAACTCCAGCTTTTAGCTTATCTCTAGCTTCAATGTCGAATAATATTTCTTTTCCCATTTTTTGTTTGTTTAAAATTTACTAAGGTTGATATAGTTATCTTCTACTTAACAACTTCTAACTATATTTTCTTTCTTAAAATATTCCGTAAATATCTGCTTCACGCATAATCAAATACGTTTCCCCTTCTAATTTTATCTCTGTTCCAGAATACTGTCCATAAAGAACATCGTCTCCAACTTTTACTGTTATAGGTTCATCCACTTTGCCATTTCCAATGGCTACAACTTTACCTTGCAGTGGTTTCTCTTTTGCAGAATCTGGAATGATAATTCCACTTGCCGTCTTCATTTCTGCTGGAGCAGGTTCAATAAGAACTCTATCTGCTAATGGTTTAAATGTGATTGACATATATCTTTATTTTTTGTGTTATAATTAATTTACAATAGGCCCACGAATTCTATGCCAATGTACTTTTTCCGACAGAATAACAGTTTAGAGCAAAAAAAATGTCAGTATGAATGACATACTGACATTTTTAAATTTGATAATATCTATTATCCCCCAGCAGGATTCTCAGATGCTGGCTGACTTCCTCCTTCCGCAGGTTGTTCAGTTGCATCAGGTGTATTATCCTTAATTACTCGTTCTGGACTTTTCATCTGAAGAGTCAAAAAGATACTTAATATAGCGATAACACCTGCTAAAGACCAAGTTGCTTTATCTATAAACTCATTCGTTTTCTGTACACCACCCAATTGAGAAGCTGAACCAAAGTCAGAACTCAATCCTCCGCCTTTTGGGTTTTGAACAAATACGACTAAGATTAACAAGACACTTGCTAAAATGATAATGATTGAAATTAATGTTGCTCCCATTTATTTTGTGTTTAATTTTTTTTCTAATTCTTTAATTCGGATTGCAAAGAAAATCTTTTTTTCTGGATAATTCAAGCTTAATTGATGATAAGCTGAAATTGCCTTTGGAAAATTACCCTGTAAAGCGTAAATTTTTGCTAAAGTCTCACTAACTGGAATGGTATCTTCTTGCAAACTTTCTTTTGCCTTTTGAGTAGGAGAAAAGAATGCCTTTTTCTCTTTTCTCTCTCCTTCGTTAGTCAAATTTTGACCTTTAAATGGGTCTGAATCGCTTACTATACTATTGATTACTTGTTTTGAAATATTCTCACTTTCAGTATAGTTTCTGTTCGTAATTAGCCAGGAATTGAATGATTGTTTCGTGTTAATTTCAATTTCAATCGGCTTGATTTCGGATATATTTCCCTTTTTAATTTCTTTTGAAATATTTTTTTCTTCCAAAGAGTTTTTTTCTTCCTCATTTAGCTCATTAAGCTGATAATTCGCAGAAATTGCATATTGAAGAATAGATTCGTCGACAGAATCTTTCAATTTTATAGGGTCTATATTGCTCTGATTTTTTTCAATTGTTTCTCCTATATCGGTTGTTTCGGTTTCAGAAATTTCGGGAATCTCTGAATTTTCCGGTTTTATTATCTCTAAACCCTCTTCTAACTCTATTTGCAAATTATCACCCTTCTTTTCAGAAATTAACTCGTATAATCTTGTTCTGTCCGAAATTCGAAATGAATGTTTTTCAAGTTCTTCTTCAAAACGCACGTCAGATAATTCTTTTAGACCTTTTAAATAAAGAATAGAGAATACATGAGAATACGGGTATTTGTTAGTATAATATTGTAAACTTCCAAAGTCAGTTTCTTCAATCATTGATGGATTCTCAATTTTTTCTGTTATGTTTCTCACTGTAATCATTACCAGTTAGAAAGTAATTTATTGATCAAATCTTGAATTATTTGAGTATTCACTTCTTCCAAAAACTGTGATTCTACAGTTGCTAAATCAGTGTTTGCATCATAATCTATAAAACGAGTGCTTACTAATGCCATTTGGTCTTCTTCCGCCGCATTAATGAAAATATCAAATTTTATAGAAACGGTTAACCTGTTTTGATTCGCATTATCACCTTCTTGCAGAGCAATAGGAGTAATGGTATAACTGGTAATTGTTCCGTCAATTTCTACTTGAGCATCTTCAACTTTTGTTCCTATTTTTAATTTGGTTCTGTTTTGAACACCATCTCTGATGTCTTCAGAAAATGTTGCCGCATAACTAACAGGAGTATTAGGCGCAATGTTTTTCAAGTTGTTCACAAAGAATATTTTCCAATCTTCTGGCATAGAGCCATCAACAAATGATACACTTTTCGGCCAACAGCTTGAAAGTAGAATTAAAGTTATAAAGGCAATTAATATTCTCATTACTCTGCTAAATTATATTCTTTTATCTTTCTATACAAGGTTCTTTCGCTAATTCCTAACTCTGCAGCTGCATATTTTCTTTTTCCTTTGTGTTTAATTAGCGCTTTTTGAATTAATTCCTTTTCTCTATCCTCCAGAGATAGTGATTCCTCAACTTCCTCATGAGTTTGAAAATTATCAACTGGTGGAGGAGAAGAATAAGAGAATTTTTCCTCAGAATTTCCAGATGGAAGTATTTTTGTCGTGTTTTCGGGTTGAATATCATTGGAAAAGCGATTAACCATACTTGCTTGATCATTACTTAAATTAATATTCGCATTACTGGCAACCTCCAAAACCAATTTCTTCAGGTCATTGAGGTCTTTTTTCATGTCAAAAAGAAATTTGTACATCAATTCTCTTTCATTGACAATATCTTTACTATCATCAATTAGAGCAGGGCTTAAGTCCATGTTTTGAGGTAAATATTCCATCAATTCAGCAGCACCAATTTCCCTGGATGTTCCAATAACTGAAATCTGCTCAACTAGGTTTTTTAATTGTCTTATGTTACCTGGCCAAGTATATTTATTCAGGAGTTGAATAGCATCTTCTGTTAAACGAACGGCTGGCATTCGGTATTTTTCTCCAAAATCATTGGCAAATTTTCGAAATAACAAATGAATGTCATCTTTTCTTTTTCGCAAGGGAGGAAGAGCAATCGGAACTGTACTTAAACGATAATATAAATCTTCTCTAAATTTTCCGCTGGATATTGCTTGTTGAATATTCTCATTGGTTGCAGCTATTATTCTGACATCCGTTTTGATTACTTTGGAGGAACCGACTTTTATAAATTCTCCCGTTTCTAAAACTCTCAGCAATCTAACTTGAGTTTGCAAAGGTAGCTCTGCAACTTCATCTAAAAAGATAGTTCCACCATCGGCTACTTCAAAATAACCTTTTCTACTTCCGCTTGCCCCCGTGAATGATCCTTTTTCATGTCCAAAAAGTTCAGAATCAATCGTGCCTTCGGGTATAGCGCCGCAATTTACAGCAATGTATTCGTTATGTTTTCTAGGGCTCAATTGATGTACTACTTGTGGAAGAATTTCTTTTCCTGTTCCACTTTCTCCTGTAACTAAAACAGAAATATCTGTTGGAGCTACCTGTGATGCAACTTCTAGGGCTCTATTCAATAAAGGAGTATTCCCTATGATTCCAAAACGCTGTTTTATTTGTTGTAATTCCATTTTAATCTAATTTTTTGACGGTTGGCAAACCTCAACAACTTCTCCAAGAAGTGTTGCAGTCGTGCAATCATTTATTTTAACCATCACATAATCACATTTCTCAAAATTTCCCTTTGGAAATACCACTTTCGTGTTGTGGTCGTTTCTACCATTCATAAAATCGTCCGAACGTTTTGAAGTGCCTTCAACCAGTACTTTATAGATTTTTCCAATTCTATTTTTGTTAATCACCAAAGAATTCGCTTGCTGTAGATCAATAACTTCAGTTAATCTACTGCCCTTTATATCTTCTGGAACGCTGTCTTTAAAACGTCTCTCTGCAAGAGTTTTGGGCCGCTCAGAATATTTGTACATATACGAAAAGTCCCATTTAACTTCCTTCATGATTGAAATGGTATCTGCATGTTCTGCATCAGTCTCATCACAGAAACCTGTTATTATGTCTGTCGTGATTGCGCAATCTGGTATGATTTCACGAATTTTTTGCACTCTTTCTAAATACCACTCTCTGGTGTATCCCCTGTTCATCCTTTTAAGAACATCAGAATTTCCTGATTGAATAGGTAAATGTATGTAGTTGCAAATATTGTCATTTGCGGCAATGACCTCCAAAACTTCATCAGACATATCTTTGGGGTGAGATGTAGAAAATCGTATTCTCAAGTCGGGGGAAATTTTTGCGACCAATTGCATCAATTGAGCAAAATTCGTGGTCGTCATGGATTCGTCTTTTATTTCTCCTTTGGAAGTCATATTCCATCGATAAGAGTCAACATTTTGACCGAGTAATGTAACTTCCCGGTAACCATTTTTAAATAAATCTTCACATTCTTTAAAAATAGTCTTAGGATCTCTAGATCTTTCTCTACCTCTTGTGAAAGGAACTACACAGAATGAGCACATATTGTCACAACCTCTGGTTATTGAAACAAAAGATGTTACGCCTTTGTTATCAAGCCTTATGGGTGAAATGTCGGCATAGGTTTCGTCTCTTGACAATAATACATTGACCGCTTTTTGGCCGCCTTCAACTTCTGTTATTAAGCTAGGTAATTCTCTATACGAATCGGGACCAGCAACAATATCTACTAGTTGTTCTTCTTCTAATAAATTCTTTTTCAGACGCTCCGCCATACAACCCAAAACACCAACAATTAAGCCTGGCTGCCTCTTTTTTCTATTCTTAAAATTTTCAAGACGTTTTCGTACTCTCGTTTCTGCGTTTTCTCGAATTGAACAAGTATTTATCAGAATGATATCCGCCTCGTGCTCATCTGTAGTAGTAGAATATCCTTCTCCAGTGAGTATAGAAGCGACTACTTCACTGTCTGAGAAGTTCATTGCACAACCATAACTTTCCAAGAAGAGTTTTTTTCCATTCTCCTTAGAAGTTCGCTCCAAAGTGATCGCTTTTCCTTGTCTATTTTCGTCTAGTTGCTTGTGCAAATCTATTTTATCTTCCATTCACTTTTATATCAGTCTGCAAAGGTAGTGAAAAAGTAAAGGGTGTCAAAATGGCAGTCGTTAAAAAATGATAAGGTTATCTTAATTGTTAGTTGGATCTTGAGTTCACAGATGTTAAAAGGATAGGCAGTAACTATTTCGTTCTTGTTAAAATGATTCAAACGTAATTAAATCAGTTTATAATCAATGGTCTGACTACATCCTAACCATCGAATTTTTGCCTGCATTACTTCTGTGAACTCAACTTCTAAATTGCTCTTTATTTAAATTTCTTCATACAAATCATTGCTTATTGAATTTAAAACCTCTTATTTTGCATCCGTAAAGATGCACTTCAAATAACGAAATAGTAGTATGGCTAAAAATTTAGTAATCGTCGAGTCACCAGCAAAAGCAAGTACCATAGAAGGGTATCTAGGAAAAGATTTTGTTGTAAAGTCAAGTTTTGGACATGTTAGAGATTTAGCAAAAAAAGAAGCTATAGACGTTGAAAATGATTTTAAACCCAAATATGAAGTCTCTGCTGATAAGAAACAAATTGTTGCAGAATTAAGAAAATTAGCGAAGGCTGCCGAAGTTGTTTGGTTGGCGACGGATGAGGATCGTGAAGGAGAAGCTATATCTTGGCATTTGTACGAAACATTGGGCCTTGAAAAGAAAGAGACGAAAAGAATTACCTTTAATGAAATTACGAAAGGAGCGATTCTTAAAGCCATAGAATCACCAAGAAAAATAAATAAGGAATTAGTGGATGCGCAACAAGCACGTCGTATTTTAGATAGACTTGTTGGATTTGAATTATCACCTGTTTTGTGGAGAAAAGTGCGTCCAAGTTTATCTGCTGGTCGTGTGCAGTCAGTTGCTGTGCGTTTAATTGTTGAGAAGGAAAAGGAGATTAACTTATTCAATTCAGAGACTTTTTTTAAAATCACAGCCATCTTTCAAACGAAGAAAGGGCGAATTAACGCAACGGTTTCAAAAAATTTGAAAAACAATGAAGATGTCGTTCGATTCTTAGATACATGTAAGAATGCATCCTTTTCAATTTCAGATGTTACTCAGAAACCAGCTATAAAAAAACCTGTTGCACCATTTACTACTTCTACATTGCAACAACAAGCGAGCATTAAACTAGGGTTTTCTGTTTCAAGAACAATGTCAGTTGCTCAAAGATTATATGAGTCAGGTAGAATAACATACATGAGAACAGATTCTGTCAATCTTTCCAAGACGGCTTTGGATGCTGCAAAAGCAGAAATCGTTCATGCTTATGGCGAAGAATTCTCCAACACTCAGAAATATAAGACGAAAAATTCTGGTGCACAAGAAGCTCACGAGGCCATAAGACCGACCGACTTTTCTGTGCATTCTATTACAGCAGAAAGTGACCAAGAAAAATTGTATGACTTAATTTGGAAGAGAGCAATTTCTTCGCAAATGTCTGATGCAAAATTAGAACGAACAACGATTAAGATAAATGCAAATGGAGTAGAGGAGACATTTTCTGCGAAAGGCGAAGTAATTAAATTTGAAGGATTTTTAAAAGTTTACCTCGAAACTTCTGTAGAAGATAGTGAGAATGAATTCGCTTCGGGGTTATTACCTGCAGTTGTATCTGGAGAATCTGTCGATGTTGACAACATTTCTGTCACTCAACGATTTAGTCGCCCACCAGCAAGATATGTTGAGGCTTCGTTAGTTAAAAAATTGGAAGAATTAGGGATTGGTCGTCCATCTACTTATGCTCCTACAATTTCAACCATTCAAAAAAGAGGTTATGTTGAAAAACCAGAAAAGGACGGAGTAAAAAGAAGCTATACACAGTATATTTTGAAGAATGGTTCTTATAACAGGAATGAATTAACAGAAATTACTGGTAAGGAGAGAAATAAGTTATGTCCTACAGATATAGGAGTGGTCGTTACAGATTTCTTAGTGGAGCATTTCGCCCAAATTATGGAATATAACTTCACGGCTAAAGTGGAGCAAGAATTTGATGAAATTGCAAAAGGATTAGTAGAATGGACTAAAATGATAGGGGCTTTCTATACACCATTCCACGAAAGAGTAGAAGATACACTTGAAAATTCTGAAAGAGCATCTGGAGAAAGAGAAATCGGAACCGATCCAGAATCAGGAAGAAGAATGATTGCTAGAATTGGTCGCTTTGGTCCAATGATTCAAATTGGCAATGAAGAAGCTGATGGTGAAAAGCCAAAATTTGCTTCTTTGAGAACGGGACAATCAATAAGTTCAATCACACTAGAGGAGGCTCTTGAGTTGTTTAAATTCCCCAAAAACTTAGGAGAGTTCGAGAAAATGGAAGTCATAGTAGCTCAAGGAAGATTCGGCCCTTATGTAAAACACAACGACATCTTTGTATCTATTCCTAAGGACGAGGATATGGGAGGAGTTGATTTAACAAGAGCCATTGAGTTAATTAAGGAGAAACAAGCTGCAGATGCTCCCGTTGCAGAGTATGAAGGCTTGCCTGTGCAAAAAGGTTCGGGTAGATTTGGCCCCTTTATTAAATGGAACGACTTGTTTATAAATGTCAATCGAAAGTATGATTTTGATAATTTATCGAAAGATGATATCGTTGAATTAATTGAGGCTAAGAAGCAAAAAGAAATCGACAAAATGATCCACAATTGGGAAGATGAAGGGATTTCTGTTCAAAAAGCACGTTGGGGAAGATTTAACATCATAAAAGGTAAATTAAAAATCGAATTGCCTAAAACATTTAAGGTTGAGAAATTAACTTTAGAGGATGTGCAGAAAATGATTGAGGACAAAAAGCCGAAGACAAAGAAAAAGGCAACTAAGAAAAAAACAGTTAAGAAGAAAGCAACGAAAAAATAAGAGTCTCAAGTTTTTAAGCGCAGATTCACTCGTAAACTAGCTGTTCAATTTCTAGCAACATACGATTTAGAGCTTACTTTTTTCAAAACCTCGAATGTTAGAACGCTCACGTTTCTAAATAAGTTTTCAACGTCCAACATTTCATACATTTTTCATTTCTAGTTAATTGGTTATGTTTTTTCTAGTAAATTTGAGAAAATCAACGCTCAATGAAAGACATTTCGATTTATTTCAAACCCGTATCAGAAGAATTATCTGAGCCGCTTGGAGAGCTTCATTCTTCATTAATTGTTCACGATTCCTCGGGATTCCCTCAATTTGACAAAAAGGGGATAGCATTGATTTATGTGCCCGAATATAGACATTCAACTATAGAACCTGGGTCAAATGAAGAATTTAGAAAGCAATTTTATCAACTATCACTTGGGGACAGTTGGGATTTCTTAATTTATGATTTAGGTACAATTAATCCTGGTGAAAAAACAGAGGACACATATTTTGCTTTGACTCAAGTTGTATCAGAATTATTAAAGAAAGATATTCTTCCACTGGTGATTGGTGGCAGCCAAGACTTAACATTGTCATTATATAGAGGTTTTGAAGCGCAAGAACAAACTATAAATATTTGTTCCATTGATTCTTCACTTGATATAGGTGACCCGAACGCCCCCATTTCTGCTGAAGGCTTTATCAGTCATTTATTGATGCAACGTCCTTGCTACTTATTTAACTATACAACAATTGGAGTTCAGCGACCATTCACGGCAAAAAAAGATTTAGATCTTTTTGATAAGTTATATTTTGATGTCTGTCGATTAGGTGAAGTGAATAACGATTTTAAAGTGGCAGAACCATTTTTACGCAACTCTGACATGCTTTCTATTGATTTTTCCAGCATACATTCGCATAATGACAACAAATACAGCAACACAAATGGACTGAATCCTCTTCAAATTTGTCAAATGGCAAAATATGCTGGAATAAGCGATAAAATATCATGTGTTGGTATTTTTGACGTTCTTCCAGACCAAAATATTGGTTCGTCTAATCTCTTAGCTCAAATTATATGGTATTTTATTGATGGCTATTCAATGAGAATGGGTGATTTTCCAATTGGGAGTAAAAAAAACTACAAAAAATTCTATGTTCATCTCGATGATTTCGAAGATGATTTGATTTTTTATAAAAGCGATAAATCTAATCGGTGGTGGTTAGAGGTACAATACAATGCCGAGTCGGGCAGTAAATATGACAGACATAAATTGGTCCCATGCAACCGAGAGGATTATGAGAATGCACTGAAAGATCATATTCCAGACCTATGGTGGAAGACGCTGAAAAAAATAAGTTAATTATTTAGAATAACGGTCTTATCTAATGTATATAGTATCGGATAAGAAGAATAAATTTCCCCTTCAATCTTTGTCATTTTCTTATGCCTTCTCTGTGTAAACGTTAAAGAAACAAACCTAACTCCTTATTATTTGTGGAGCGTTTCTGATAATCCAATTTTCTGTAGTGAGTTAATTGAGCACTAAAAAGCGCAATGTTCCAAAGTCAAACTTAGGACAAGTTTTAAAACTCGTTTTTTTATCAACAAACTCCATTTTATTTTCGCTTTTAGAAAAAAAATACCTATTTTGGTCGCCTAATAGGTATATAATGGGGTATGAATAATTTCATTCTCCCGTAAAATGTTAGCAAATTTATGAAAAAAAATTCTCTAGTAGTGTTGCTTTTATTGGCCTTAGGGTCTAGTGTGTATGGGCAACAGCAGAAGCTAATCACAAACTTCATGTACGATAAAATGAGTTTAAACCCTGGCGAAACAGGAATAGACGAAGGTATTTGTGGAGTAATGTTGTATAGAAACCAGTGGGATAAAGTAAATGGAGCTCCAAATTCTATGCTTTTGAATATTGAAGCAAACATGAATCGTTTTTTCCCTGGTGGTATCGGAGTTACTGTTTTTCATGATCAGATCGGTTTTAACAGGCAAAACAATGTCATGCTGAATTATTCGTATCCATTGCAAATTAATGGACTTGGAACTTTAGGAATTGGTGTTGGAGTTGGGTTAATGAACTTTTCTGTAAGTCCGGAATGGGTTCCTCCAACTACAATTAATGATAATACTTTACCAGCAGGTTACGTGGCGAATAATCTAGACCTTAATTTTGGCTTGTACTTAAAAGGAAACAACGATTATTATGTTGGTTTATCTTCTACTCAACTTACACAATCTTTATTTACAGGAGGAGTTGCTCCAATTGTGTCTACATATAACGCCAAACGGCATTATTATTTAATGGGTGGAAAAACATTCAAAGGAATAGGAAATGGAGATATAGAAACAAATTTGTTGGTAAGAACTGACCTTGTTAAAACGTCGTTTGATGTTAATGCAAGGTATTTATGGAATAATAAAGCGTATGGAGGTTTAACATATAGATTATCTGATGCAATTGCATTTATGGTAGGGTATATGCCTATTCAAAACTTGACGGTTGGCTATTCTTATGACATGTCAATCAATAGATTATCAAGTGTTTCTAGAGGGTCTCATGAGATTCTGGTTAAGTATTGTTACTACTTACCACCTGTGCCTATTCAAAAATCAAAACATCCAAGATGGTTGTAATTGTTAATTATTTTTTGAATATTTGTAACCTTTAGGGAAGAAGTTCCGTTATATCGAAGTAATTAGAACCTGTAAGTAAGTTAATTTAGATATCCGGAAGATTAAAAAAGAGGTAGAATGAAAAAACTGTTGTTATTAGCTATTATTGGCGTTATGCTCGCATCGTGTAGTACACGAACTGGTGAGTTAACTGGAGCGCTAGGTCGTCCTATTTATCATCCACAGATTCCGTTAGGAATGGTGTATATTCCTGCTGGTTCTTACCAAATGGGAGAAAACGATGGAGATATGCCGTTTTTACATCAAACGAGAGCTAAGACAGTATCTGTTCAGGCTTTCTATATGGATCAAACTGAAATTTCTAACAATGAGTATCGTCAATTCGTGGAATGGGTGCGTGATTCAATTGCAAGAGACAAAATCTATTATGGTTTGGAAGAAGATGATTACGCTAGTCGTTTCATCAACTACAATGATATGTATTTTGATGAAGGCGCTTTAGAATATGTTGAATATGACGAGTCCGATCGAGAATTAAATAGAACTGTGTTCTCATTGAATTGGGACAGAGCTTTTTCTTATGATGATCCAGATATGGTTCCTATTCTTGCCGACATGTATTATCCAGAGCCTCAGCGTTATTATAAGCGTAGAGAGTTTGATGTACGTAAGTTA
>Ga0316208_1002132_pt1 | contig 16694 bp, 20 predicted proteins | sample 3monopyrite_MG_FD_204944 | JGI IMG/M metagenome (GOLD analysis project Ga0316208, IMG submission 204944) | Microbial mat bacterial communities from mineral coupon in-situ incubated in ocean water Damariscotta River, Maine, United States -... | ecosystem: Environmental > Aquatic > Marine >...
GCCAAGGTGCAAAATCCAGGGTCGGTTTTGTCCCGCATGTTACCGGTTCGTGTACTGTGCAGCGAACTGCAATGTTTCCCGAACCGGCCCCTTGTGACCTGCGCGGCGAGAGTGCTGGAAGAGCCCATTCTGCCGACTTTCCGCTCTGCGGCTAAAGTCCGCTTCGGAGTCAGATAATTAGTTGCCCCATCCTAAAGGCATGCTTCAATTTATCACCAAAAATAACTTTGCCATGCGCTTCTTCACCCCTCCGAGCGCGGGCAGGCGATCCATCGTGACAAGACAATAATGTTGTTACCAGATGAATGAACCTTTCTTGTTGCTCGAGATTTGAAAACCGAGACATCCCCTGCACGGTTGTCTTTGGCATTACAGATGGTAACGACACCCAAGGGTATCGTTCACTGTCCGGCAAATGGAACGTTCTGAATATATGATCTACATGCCAAATTTGTGCTCCGCAGTCGGTTCGTTCGCTGTAGTCCGGACTGAAAGCCACGCTTGTTCGTGATTTCCAATCTTTTGTGATCGTCGCGAAATTTCCGTCGAAATGCAACTTTGCATAGGAATGCCCCGCGTAGCCATGTGAATAAAAGCTGTGGAATGAGAGGCTCACCGTTGGATCACTTGTGCGGATGATACCACTCTTGATGTCCCACCAGTGCTCAAGCCCGTCCGCGCCAAGGTAACGAGGAGAATTACTATAGTCTGGGTGGGCGGGATGTTCGCTCGGCTCTACCCAATCATCTGGTCGTCTGAGTGGATCAAAGGGCATCGGATACTTCCATTTGGTCGCTGGGTTTGGGGAATTTTAGGCTATCCAATCCTAAGTCGAATTATAAGAGCTGCCGTTCAAAAATTTGTCTTGAACGGCCGCTTGGTCCGCATAACCGACCTTCCCCTTGAAATCCGCAGCATCTGATCCCGCCTCAATGCGGACCTTGCCGGATCGCCCTGTCATCTCTGATCAGGCAGCGTCGCCCATCCAGATCAGTCAGGACTACCCTTGCACCTGCACCACGGTTCGCGTCGGGAACGGGATATCCACCCCGGCGGCATCAAGCGCTTCTTTCACCTGTCGTTTCATATCGGCTTGAAAGGCGAAATTTTCCGCACTGTCGCACCAGACCCGCACCAAGAAATCGACCGAGCTGTCACCAAGGTTATTGACCTGAATGAACGGCTCCGGGTCGGTCTTGGCGCGGGGATCGGCCAGAATGGTCGACCGGATCGTCTCTTCGGCCAGCTTCAGGTCGGCCCCATAACCCACACCAAAGACCCACTCTGCCCGGCGGGTATCGTAGCTGGAATAGTTGATGATCGTATTGCCCCAGACCTGACTGTTGGGAATGATGATCTGCACGTTGCTGACCGCTGCCAGTTCTGTGTAGTTCAGCGTGATGTCCCTGACCGTGCCCATCTGGCCGTTCACCTCGACAAATTCGCCGATCTTGATGGGGCGGAAAAACACAATCATCACCCCCGCCGCCACATTTGACAGCGTGCCTTGCAGGGCCAGACCAATCGCCAGACCGGCGGCACCAATCAGCGCAACAAAAGAGGTCGTTTGCACACCAAAGGTGTTCAGTACGAAAAGAACGGCAAAGCCGATGACGATATAGCGCGCCACGTTGCCAAGAAAGTTGAACAACGTGATATCCAGATGCGCGTATTTGCCGCCCAGGCCGACCAACCTGCGGCGCACCCAGCCCCCCAGAAGGAAACCAAAGAACAGGATCGCCAGGGCCGCCAGCACATTGCCCACGGCAGAGGCCAGAAATTCAAGTGTTAGCAGATCTGCCATGGTTTTCCCATTCCAGATCACGGTGTTCAGCAGTTGGTCCAATTCAGCCCCCGGAGAGTTTGTCCAATATCGCGCCCAACCGGGCGTCCAGCGCGCTTAGGCCACCTGCATCATGCGTCGTCAAGGTCACTTCCACGGTCTTGTAGACGTTCGACCACTCTGGATGGTGGTTCAGCTTTTCGGCATGAATGGCAACCCGGGTCATGAACCCGAAGGCCTCAACGAAATTGGCAAAGACGAATTTCTTGTAGATCGCCTCGCGCCCCTCCACCAGGCTCCAGCCATTCGCCAACAGCGGGGCAATATGTTCCGCGTGTTCCGCTTGGGTCAGTTTCTCGGTCATTGGTGATCCTCCATGTCGGATTTGCGAAAGGGACCATAGCTGGTCAGCACCTCGATTTCACTGTCCACCGCATCGCGTTCGGCCTCCAGATAGCGGGCCACGGCATCCTTGAACCCCGCATCGCCAAACCAATGCAGCGAATGGATAGCGACAGGCAGATACCCGCGCGCCAGTTTATGCTCACCCTGCGCGCCCGCCTCAACCTTGCCCAGCCCGTGCCGGATGGCAAAATCGATGGCGCGGTAATAGCAAACCTCAAAATGCAGGCAGGCGTGGTGCTCAACGCAACCCCAGTAGCGGCCATAAAGCGTATCGCGCCCGATAAAATTCAGGGCACCAGCAACGGGCCGTCCGTCGCGCATCGCCAGCACCATCAGCATGTCCTCGCGCATGGTCTGATGGGCGATGTCGAAAAACCGGCGCGTCAGATAGGGCGTTCCCCATTTGCGGTTGCCGGTATCCTGATAGAAAATCCAGAACGCATCCCAATGTTCCGGCTTGATCTGATCGCCTGTCAACTCAAGCAGTTCACCGCCAAAGGCGTTGGCCGTCGCCCGTTCCTTGCGGATGTTCTTGCGCTTGCGGCTGGAAAGCGAGGCAAGGAAGGCGTCAAAATCCGCATACCCATCGTTGACCCAGTGAAATTGCTGTCCAATCCGGGCCAGCAATCCCATTTCGGCCCCCGCAATCGCTTCGGCCTCGGTGCAAAAGGTGGCGTGAACCGAGGACAATTCATTGTCCGCCGCAATCTGCACCGCCCCTTGGAGCAGCGCCGACATTCCGGTGACCTCAAACCCCGGCCTCGTCAGAAACCGCCGCCCTGTCGCCGGCGTGAACGGCACCGCTATCTGGAGCTTGGGATAATACCGCCCGCCTGCATTCTCATAGGCATGGGCCCAGTTGTGATCGAAGATGTATTCGCCCTGCGAATGCCCCTTTGCATAAAGCGGGGCGGCGGCAATCATTTCGCCATCCTGCCTCGCGGTGATGTATCGCGGCTGCCAACCACTGCCCGGACCAACCGACCCGCTCTGCTCCAGCGCCATCAGGAACCGGTGCGTCGTGAACGGATCATTGGGGCGGCCATCCACAGCCTCTGGGCAGGCGCAGGCATCCCAATCCTCCGCTTCGATCTCACTGATCGTCGGGTGCGCCGTGATTTCGATGGCTGCGTCGCTCATAGGATGCAACTTGGGTGCGTCTGCTGCGGCGTCAAGCCAGATAGCCCTCGAATGTCACATTATCCACGATGCGCCGCGCCGCGGCATCCTGTTGCGGCGACCGGGTGGTCCATGTGAGGATTTTCGCCCCCAGCGCTTTCAACTCTGCGACACGCGGGCGATCAAGGTCAGTGGATTCGTGGCTGATAAAACAGGCCCCCACACAATCATAATCAGGGATCTCACGCAGCCTGTCCCGGAGGGGGCCCGGGACCTCTGGCCATGCCACCGCCTGATAGCTGGACGTCACGAGCCCGCGCGGAATATCCGGCGCCATCTCAGCAAAGGCAGCAACGGCGTGCGGGTTGAACGACATCAGCGCCACATCGCCCTTGTAGCCGGCCAACGCGGTGCAAACCGCCCGCTCCAAAGGGCCGATGTTCGGCCCCATCGCGCCATCCTGATCCTTGATCTCGATCAGCAGCGGCACCTGGCCTGCGACCACATCCAGCACTTTCTCCAGCGACGGGATCGTCCCGCCATCATCGGTCAGAGCTATCGCTTCCAAGGCCGCGCGTGTCTTATCACGCAGCGGCCCGGTCTCGCCGGTCAAACGGTCCAGCAGATCATCGTGAAACACCATCGCATGACCATCAAGGGTCAGTTGCACATCAATCTCGATCCCATAGCCCGCATCCAGTGCGGCATAAATGGATTTCAGACTGTTTTCCACCCGCCCCGCCTTGCGGTCATGCAATGCACGGTGGGTGATAGGGCGGGTCAGGAAAGAGGCAGGCAGGCTCATTTGATCTGAAAAAGCGCTTCGATCTCAACCGCGACACCAAAAGGCAGGCTCGCCGCGCTGACGGCAGAACGCGCATGACGCCCCTTGTCGCCCAATGCCGCAACCATGAAATCGGAAGCGCCATTAATCACCTTCGGCTGATCCCCGAATTCAGCGGTCGAATTCACAAACCCCACCAGTTTCACAACCCGCTCCAACCGGTCGATCTCACCGCCACAGGCCGCTTTCAACTGCGCCAACAGGCTGACGGCACAGAGCTGCGCTGCCGCAGCCCCCGCCGCGGCATCCATATCAGCACCCAGCTTGCCCTTGATCATCCCATCGGCATTGGCCGAAATCTGGCCAGAGACATAAACCATGTCACCGGCAATCACATAAGGCACATAATTCGCCGCCGGGGCAGGGGCATCGGGCAACGACACACCCAGTTCAGCCAGTTTGGTTTCGATCACGCTCATGACAATCCTCCGAATGATTTGCCCGGACGCTAGCGGGCAAACGGGCAAGGTGCAATCACGACCGGGCCGTGGTGCTGCGGCAGATTGACGGGCTGGCAATCAAACGATTGATTGCCGCCGGAAAATGGGCCAATGATGCACCCCTGATGAGACATTTATTGATCAAGATGACACTGGGATTTGCGGTTCTGCCCGCCATCCCTTTCGCCAGCCCCTACGACGGCGTCTACAAACAAACCGCCAATGCCGAATGTGCATTGGTTGGCATTGAAGGCGGATCGCTGAAAATCGAGAACGATATCTTTTACGGGGTCGAGGTCTCGTGCCGGATGACCAGCCCGGTGGAAATCGAGGGCATGGAAGCCACGCTCTACGAAATGCAATGCACTGGCGAGGACGAGACCTGGACAGAGCGCGCCATGCTGATGCCCGATGCCGATGACGCCGGGCTCTACATGATCTGGAAGGGCTATGCCTTCCGCTATGACCGCTGCGAGGACCCATAACAAGCGCAGTCCGACCCGCGAAGACCGCCCGACTGACTGGATGCTCTACGAGGGGTGCCATCTGGCTGAATGTTTCTTCAACAAGCTCAAACGCTGCCGCAAGATTGCCCTGAGATGTGAAAAGACAGTCGGCTCATTCAAAGCCTTCGTTGATCTCGCATCTGCAATGGCATCGATCGGATAAATGCAGGCGCCCTATAGGGTCAGCCCCCTAAATTCCGTGCTGATGCCAAATGCCGCATGACGAGACAACCGAAGCTGTTCTCCATCGTGGCCAGGTTTGCATTCTGGCCCTCGCCAGATCCCCTTTTTGAACCGATCAAACGAACCGTGGCTTGCGCGGGCTTCGTCCGTCGGTTCGCGTGACACATACTCAGGCTGCCCCGGGTGGCTTGTCGAGGAGGTAATCCATGAGCATGCGAACCCGTTTTGGCTGGTGATGGGCCGCCGGGTAAACCATGCTGATCTGCAAGGAAGGTGGTTCGCAGCAAGCGAGGACGCGAACAAGGTTTCCGGTCTTCAGCGCGGGTTCCGCAAGAAAATCCGGAACCCTCGCAACACCAAGGCCCGCTATCGCTGCACGGATCAGCATATCGCCGTTATTGGAGTTGAAATTGGAGCGGAGCGAGACTTCGGTCGTCCGTTCTCCTTTGGGACAAAAACGCCACTTGAAGCGTTTCGCGCGCCCATGCTGGATGATCTTATGGCCCCGAAGGCCGCTTGGCAGAGTGATTTTCGGGGCACTTTCGAGATAACTCGGGCTGGCGCAGAAGACATGCCTGGTTTCGCCAATTTTTCGGGCGACAAGGCTCGAGTCGACCGGTTGTGAAATCCGTATCGCCAGATCGTATTGCTCGCTGACAAGATCAACAAAACGATCTTCAAAATCCACATTCAGGCGGATATTCGGGTGGTCCTTCGAAAACGCCACCAGCCGCTGGGACAGAACCTGTGTCCCATAATGCAATGGCGCGGCAAGCACGATGTCGCCGCCGCTATCCAGTTGTGCGTTGCCAATCTCGGCATCCGCTTCGTCAAGCGCCGAGATTATGCGCTGTGCATGGGCGAAGTAGGATTGCCCGGCAGAGGTCAGCGACCACTGGCGCGTTGTGCGCGTGATCAGCCCCGTTCCAAGGCGTTCCTCAAGCAGGCGGAGTTTGCGGCTCATCGCCGACTTCGCAATTCCTTCCATCTCGGCGGCTTTGCCAATGCTTTCGTTCTCAACGATCAGAACAAAGGCACGCAGGTCTTCCATCTGGCCCATAGGGGTATCATTTTTAGAACTATGTTTTCCAATTTCATTATCTGTTCGAAAATTGGAAAATATACAACTCTTTTCGAACAGGCGGCTCTGCGCTGCCCTCAGAGGAAAGGAAACAAGATGAAGAATCTAATCACAGCGATAGTCGCCGTTGCTACCACGACCGGTGCTGCATCGGCCCAGGAGCCCGTGTGGGACGGAAATACCGTTGTCCTCGAGTCCCAGGAACTTGCCAACGGCGTCTTCGCGGTCATCCCGACCGGTGCAGACGACATGGCTGCAGCGGGTTACCCGATTGCAACATCCGCTGGTTTTGTGATCGGGGACGACGGCGTCCTGGTGGTCGAATCGATGCTGAACCAACGGCTGACCGACCAGCTCTTCGACCTGGTTGCGGCGGAAACTGACAAGCCCGTACGATACCTGGTCAACACGAGCTATCACGGCGACCATTCCTATGGGAACCAATACGTCCCAGAAGCGGTCGACTTGATCCAGCACGCAAACACCGCGGCCTACATTGACGGCAATCTGGAAGCGGACAAGCAGTTCATGATCCAGAATTTCGGCGCGGGCCGCGGAATCGAAGAGATTGTTCAGACCGAGGCCGACATGCTCGTGGCCGAAGGTGGTGCGCTGACGGTCAACCTGGGCGGTATCTCGGTCGAGATCAGGGACTACGGCTTTGCGCAAACCGGTGGCGATCTGTTCGTGTCGGTGCCCTCGGCGGGCGTATTATGGACTGGCAATCCGATCGTCGCCCAACCACCGGCATTGCCGTGGCTTCTGGATGGGAACCTGATTGCCACCCGCGAAACGCTTCAGCGTGTTTATGACGCCTTCCCAGAGAACACCGTCGTCGTCCCCGGCCATGGTCCGGTGACCGACATGGCGGCAATCCAGTGGAACGTCGACTATCTGACGACGGTTGAAAGTGAAGTCAGCGCGGCAATCGCCCAAGGCCTGAGCCTGGAAGAAACCATCGGCGAGGTGACGATGGAAGACTGGGGCGGCTACGCGCTTTTTGGCTGGGTGCATCCAGGATTGAACGTCCCGGCAGCCTATAACGAACTGAAATGAGCGTGAATATCTGGGGGCAGGATGAACAGGTCCTGCCCCTAGTTGGGATTGGTCAGGATGCTGTCCAGCAGGTTCAGGATGTCTTGCGCCGGGGCTTCGCCGCCGCGGCTTTCCAGAATACCTGTTTGTTCCGGTTGTTGCGGGATGATCACGGGCAGTGGCGTCGGCGTCTGACCACTCAGGACGCGGCTCATCGTTTCCTGCCAGATCGTCGCGGGCAGGCCGCCACCGGTGATCCCCGACAGGCGGCTGTTGTCGTCATACCCCATCCAGACCCCAGTGACATAATCCCCGGTGAACCCGATGAACCATGCATCGCGCGACCCTTGGGTCGTGCCGGTCTTGCCTGCGATGTCCCATCCGTCGATCCGCGCGCGCCGTCCTGTGCCGTTTTGGACAACCCGGGTCATCATCCAGGTCAGCTGCCGCGCGGCCTCTTCGCGGATGATACGTTCACCAATACCGGCATCACCTGCATCCATCAGGGGGGTGTCGTCGCCCAAAAAGCGCAAATCGGTCAGACCGTAAGGCGTGACCTGAGACCCGCCATTCAAAATGCCCGCATAGGCGCCGGTCATCTCCAGCAGGGTGCTTTCCGAGACACCAAGTGCCAGCGCCGGGCCAGCGGCCAGATCGCCCTCGACCCCGAAACCGGCGGCGACATTGCGGACCAGTTCGCGCCCCACGTCCTCGGATAGCAGGATCGCGGGCATGTTGCGGCTGGCGGCCAATGCATCGACCATCGTGATCGGTCCGACGAATTTCTTGTCGTAATTTGCCGGACACCACTCTGCCGATCCGCGCCGCTGCCAGCAGGTTGGCGCATCGTCGATCATGTCGTAGGGCGACATGCCCAGATCAAGGGCCGCCGCATAGATGAACGGCTTGAAGGCCGAACCGGTCTGGCGAAGCGCCTGTGTGGCGCGATTGAATGTGCCCGCCGCACTGATGTTGCGCCCGCCAACCATCGCGCGCACCGCACCATCAGCCGACATCACGACGATTGCCGCCTGCACGGCGGACCCTTCTTCAAGGTCGCGGTCAAAGACCTCGACCAATGCCTCCTCTGCGGCGGTCTGAACGCGCTGGTCCAGCGTCGTGCGGATGATCACATCTTCCGTGGTTTCGCGGGTAAAGAACCCTGGCCCGCTGTCCATGACCCAATCGGCAAAGAGCCCGCCCGAACTGGCGCTGGCCGCTTCGGACAAAGTTGCGGGGTTCAACCGGGCGTCGCGGGCCTGCGCATCGGTTAGATAACCCTGATCGGCCATCAACCCGATCACCAGCGACGCCCGATCCTGGGCGCGTTGCAGATTGCGGGTAGGCGCGTTGGCCGAAGGCGCGGTCAGCAGGCCGGCCAGCATGGCGGCCTGCGCGGGGTTCGCTTCTGCCGCCGAGATGCCGAAATAACGCTGGGCCGCAGCCTCAAACCCCCGGCTGCCGGCGCCAAGGTAGGCGCGGTTTAGGTAGATCGTGAGAATTTCCTCTTTGGAATAGGCAATTTCCATCCCAAGCGCATAGACCGCTTCGCGCGCCTTGCGCCAAAGCGAGGTTTGCCGGCAATCCGCCTCATAGGCGCGCTCACTGTCCCAGCGGTCGCGATCAAACGCGACACCAAGACACAGCAGCTTTGCGGTTTGCTGGGTCAGCGTAGAGCCCCCGTTGCCCGAAAGCGGGCCACGCCCTTCGCTCAGGTTGATACGCACAGCCGATGCGATCCCGCGCGGCGAAATACCCATGTGCCGGTAAAAGCGCTTGTCCTCGGTCGCCACCACCGCGTTGCGCAAATGCGGCGAGACCGTCTCGGTGGTGATCATCCCGCCAAACTGATCGCCGCGCCAGGCGAAGACCTCGCCCTGCCGGTCGGTTATGGTGACAGACCCGCGGGCACGACCATCAATCCGATCAGCGATCGCCGGCATCTGCGAGGAAAAGTAAAACGCAAAGCCCCCGACGATCAGCGCGGTCACAAGGCCAATGCGCCAGGTGAACGCCCAAAGCAGACGGAAAAGCCAGCGAAACGGAGTCATCAGCCGGCCGACAAGGCTGCGCGGCTTGGCCTTCTTTGGCGTCGCTCTGCGTCGGGCCGCCGGTTTGGCGGATGCGTTTTTGGGTGCCGCTTTCTTGGGGGCGGCCTTCTTTTTGGCCGCAGGTTTTGCTGCATAGCGCTTGTCGGCCACCAAAGGGGGCCGCTTTTTGCCGTTTCCGCTCATGATCCGCTCGATTGACTGCTTGAGGTCTGTTTTACGCGACTATAGCGCGCTCTGAACCGAATGTAGAGCGCCGATGAGTCGTGATCGGCGGCTTTTTACCGTGCTTAATAATTAAGCAACAGAGACAATTTGTGCAAAAATTGTGCAAATGCGCCGTGAAACCGATCATTATGCACCTGCAGCAATCTTGCCGTGACGTGAAACACGCGCTTTCTGTCTTGGTGCAAGCGGGCGCTGCCGAAACGAGAGCCTGCAAGAGAATTTGCAAGGGGAAGAACGTGAAACTCATCATTGCAACAATCAAACCGTTCAAGCTGGAGGAGGTCCGCGAAGCACTGACCACCGTTGGCGTGCGCGGCATGATGGTATCCGACATCAAGGGCTTTGGCTCTCAGTCCGGACATACCGAGATTTACCGCGGTGCGGAATACGCCGTGAATTTCGTGCCAAAGGTCAAGCTCGAGATTGTCGTGCAGGACAGCATGGCCGATCAGGTCGTGTCCACCATCGCAACCACCGCCAAGACCGAAAAGATCGGTGACGGCAAGATTTTCGTGCTCGATGTGGAAAGCGCCCTGCGGGTGCGGACCGGCGAGACCAATGATGACGCGCTTTGATCGCGTGAACCGAGGAACAAACTGATGAAACTGACGAAATATCTATCGGCCGGGGCAGCATTGGCGCTGCTACCATCCATCGCGCTGGCGCAGGAAGCAGCACCGGGTTTTGACGAAATCGGCCCCTATCTCATGACAACGCTGCTGTTTCTCGTGGGTGGCTTTCTGGTGTTCTGGATGGCCGCGGGCTTTTCCATGCTGGAGGCCGGTCTGGTCCGCTCCAAGAACGTGACCATGCAGCTGACCAAGAACATCGCGTTGTTCTCCATCGCGTCGATCATGTACTGGCTGGTGGGCTTCAACCTGATGTATCCGGGTGAATTCAACGGCTATATCGCGTTCAACTTTGTGCCGACGGTGCTGGAACCCGTCGGGCTGGGTGCCGCTGATGCCTCGCTTGACTACGCCTCTGTCGCCTCTGACTTTTTCTTTCAGTTGATGTTTGTGGCCGCCACGGCCTCGATCGTCTCAGGCGCTCTGGCAGAGCGGATCAAGCTTTGGCCGTTCCTGATTTTCGTCGTCGTGCTGACCGGCTTTATGTATCCGATTTCCGGGTCATGGCAGTGGGGCGGCGGCTGGTTGTCTGAATTGGGCTTCTCTGACTTTGCCGGGTCCACAATCGTGCACTCTGTCGGTGGCTGGGCGGCCCTGGCCGGTGCGCTGGTGCTTGGTCCGCGTCTGGGCAAATACAAGGACGGCCGCGTGCACCCGATGCCCGGTTCCAACCTTGCGCTGGCGACATTGGGCACATTCATCCTGTGGATGGGATGGTTCGGCTTTAACGGCGGGTCGCAGCTGGCTGCGGGCACCGTGGGCGACATCACCGATGTCGGGCGCATCTTCGCCAACACCAATATGGCGGCGGCGGCCGGGTCCATGGCAGCACTGATCCTGACGCAGATCCTGTACAAGAAGGTCGATCTGACAATGGTGCTGAACGGCGCGCTTGCCGGTCTGGTGTCGATCACCGCAGAGCCGCTGGCCCCATCGCTGTTTGGTGCCTTGCTGACAGGTGCTGTGGGTGGCGTGATCGTGGTCATCACAGTGCCGATGCTGGACAAGCTGAAGATCGACGATGTTGTCGGTGCGATCCCTGTGCACCTCTTTGCCGGGATCTGGGGGACGCTTGCGGTTGCTTTCTACACAGGCAACTGGGGCGCGCAGATCACCGGTATCATCGCATATGGTGTCTTTACCTTCGTGATCGCTTATGTTGTTTGGACGATCCTGAAAGGCGCCATGGGCATCCGCGTCTCTGAAGAAGCAGAGATCACCGGACTTGATACCTCGGAACTGGGCATGGAAGCCTATCCTGAGTTCGCAAAAGGCTGATCCCCTTCCGTTCAGTCTTTGATACTGACCCGGGCGTGCGCGCCCGGGTTTTTTGTGCGCCGGATCCTGATCCAACTTGCCGCACCTTGCGGGCATTAATTCGATAAACAGGCCATCTGACGCAAGAAACTGTCGCAACTCATATTGGAAATGACCCATTCTGCGATGCAATTGCGCTTGCTTGCACGATACCTTCGCTTGAACGCGAATCTCTTAACTGGTGGAACCCTCCCATGATCCAGACCCCTTATCTTTTGTTCCTCGGCGATGCCCCTGATCAACTTGCTGCCAAGGTCGCGCAGGGGATCAAGGATTGGCGCCCCGAGAACGCCGTCGGCCAGTTTCGCCTACCGGGCTGTGGCGCTGACCTGGGCATTGACGATTTGACCCTCGAAGAGGCTCGCGCGGCCGGTGCTCAAACCCTTGTGATCGGTGTCGCCAATCGGGGCGGTTATATTTCGAAAGCATGGAAAGAGGTGCTGGTGAAGGCGCTCCAGATGGGTTTTGACATCGCCTCTGGCCTGCACAACCTGTTGCGTGACGAAGACGAGTTGGTGGCGGCGGCCCGGGTGAGCGGACGCTCGCTCTTTGATGTGCGGATCCCGTCCGTCGCCTACCCGATCGCGAACGGGAAAAAACGGACCGGCAAACGGTGTCTGGCCATCGGCACCGATTGTTCGGTCGGCAAGATGTATACTGGCCTTGCCATGGACGCAGAGATGCAGCGCCGGGGGATGAAATCGACCTTCCGTCCAACCGGCCAGACCGGCATTCTGATTACCGGTGGCGGCGTGCCTCTGGATGCGGTCATTGCCGACTTCATGGCCGGAGCGGTGGAATATCTGACGCCTGACAATGAGCCGGACCATTGGGACCATATCGAAGGGCAGGGCAGCCTGTTCCACGTCTCCTACTCTGGCGTCACCATGGCCCTGATCCACGGTGGACAGCCCGATGCCCTGATCCTCGCCCACGAGCCGACCCGCACCCATATGCGCGGTCTGCCGGACTATGATCTGCCGAGCCTTGAGACCCTGCGCGACACCGCCTTGCCGATTGCCTGCGTGGCGAACCCTGACTGTCAGATTGTTGGTATTTCGGTGAATTCACAGCATCTGTCCGAGGAAGACGCACTGGCCTATATGGCCGAGGTTGAAGCCCGGATGGGTCTGCCAACGGTCGACCCATACCGGCTGGGCGCGGGGCGTCTGGTCGATGCTCTGGCTGCGGTATAAGGGTCGTGTCCTTGACTTTTGGGCCTCCGGCGGGAGTATTTTTGGCAAAATGATGAGGGTGAGATGAAGCTCAGCGTCACGCGCGATATATTCAAACTGGCGCAGGTCTTTACCATCAGCCGTGGGTCGCGGACGCAGGCTGAGGTTCTGACAACAACCGTGCAGGGCCACGGCATTTCGGGGCGGGGAGAATGCGTTCCCTATGCGCGCTATGGCGAGACATTGGACAGCGTGACAGCGCAGATCGAAGGTTTTGCCGGGGCATGGCCCGATCTGCCGGATGCGCTGCCCGCCGGGGCGGCCCGCAATGCGCTTGATTGCGCGTTCTGGGATCACGCGGCCAAGCGCGCCGGCAAACGGGTTTGGGATTTGCTGGGGCTGCCGGTGCCCTTGCCGGAAATCACCGCCTATACCCTGTCGCTCGATACGCCCGACGCGATGGAGCAGCAGGCGGCGAGCAATGCGATGCGCCCGCTTCTCAAGATCAAGCTCGGCACCCCCGATGACATGGCCCGGCTTGAGGCCGTCCGCCGTGGCGCCCCTGATGTGCCGATCATCGTGGATGCCAATGAGGGCTGGACCGCAGAGGTCTATGCCGATCTGGCACCGCATCTGATCCGCCTTGGCGTGCAGATGGTCGAGCAACCCCTACCGGCGGGGCAAGACGACATGCTGGCCGAAATCGCCCGCCCCTTGCCGGTTTGTGCCGATGAAAGCTGTCATGACCGCGCCAGCCTGCCCGCCTTGCGCGGCAAATACGATATGGTGAACATCAAACTCGACAAGGCCGGCGGCCTGACCGAGGCACTGGCGCTCAAGCGTCAGGCGCGCGCCGAAGGTTACGGTGTGATGGTGGGCTGCATGGTGGGCTCGTCTCTGGCGATGGCCCCCGCCACGATCCTTGCGCAGGGCGTCGCGTTCACGGACCTTGACGGCCCGCTCCTATTGGCTGAAGACCGGGATGAACCTTTGAAATTCGATCAAGACGGCGTGCACCCGCCCGCCGCAGCACTTTGGGGATGACCATGCGCACAGTCTATGTCAACGGCGAGTACCTGCCAGAAAACGAAGCCAGAGTGTCGATCTTTGATCGCGGATTTCTGATGGCCGATGGGGTCTATGAGGTGACCTCGGTACTGGACGGCAAGCTGATCGATTTCGCAGGGCACGCCAAACGGCTGGAGCGGTCGCTGAACGAGCTGGACATGCCGCATCCCGAGGTTCTGCCCGACCTGCTGGAGGTGCATCGGGAGTTGGTGCGCATGAACGGCATCGAAGAGGGCATGATCTATCTGCAAATCACCCGCGGCGCGCCGGATGATCGCGATTTCGTTTTCCCCGATCCCGAAACAACGGCACCAACCGTCGTGCTTTTCACGCAAAACAAGCCCGGCCTTGCCAACAGCCCTGCCGCCAGAAAGGGTATCAAGGTTATTTCCATCGAAGACCAGCGCTGGGCGCGGCGCGACATCAAGACCGTGCAATTGCTGTTCCCATCAATGGGCAAGATGATGGCCAAGGCCGCCGGCGTGGATGACGCATGGATGGTCGAGGATGGGGCGGTGACCGAAGGCACCTCGAACAACGCCTATATCATCAAGGGCAGCACGATCATCACGCGCCATCTGGGCAACGAGATCTTGCACGGTATCACCCGCGCCGCGGTGCTGCGCTTTGCCAAAGAAGCGCAGATGCAGGTCGAAGAACGCAGCTTTACGATTGCCGAAGCGCAAGAGGCAGATGAGGCATTCATCACATCCGCCAGTACATTCGTGATGCCCGTGGTTGAGGTAGACGGGGTGGCCGTTGGCACCGGTGTACCGGGACCCGTCGCCGCAAGGCTGCGCGAGATTTATCTCGACGAAAGCCGCAAGGTCGCCGTTTAGAATGGGTGCGAGCGCCCTTCCTACGGGCTTAAACCCTGCGGACCAACAACAAGGCAACAAGCGCCGCCAACGCCACGCCTAGCGCCACGTTTTGATAGCTGCCTGCGCGCGCCAAGCCGACCACCAGTGTCACAATCGGCAGCAGAATGAACCCGGTCGTCATCAGACAGCCCCGCGGCAGCTCGAAACCCTGCACGTTTCCTGACATTGCGAGGCGGTTGTTTATGGGCTCTTTGGTCATATTGATCCGCTTACCTCCTGCTTTGCCCGCCGCATGAAATGCCGGGCCGCTGCCCTGCTTTCACTGACCGACGTTTTGAGCGTATCATAATTCCCCGCCCCGGATAAGGCCCTCAGGCCGGGCCGATTCAACAGCTGGCGCGCGCCAACCGATCCTGCCCAAAAAACGCAACGGCAAACGCCCGCAAAACTCAGTGTGTCTATGCCGCCATCCTAGCCTTTCGCCTTGGCCTGCAACTCTTTCGCCCGCGCCGGGGCCACGCCAAGTACCTCTTCGATCCGGTGCAGCAGCTTGTCCTCACCCTCCTGCTTTACCCCATCGGCCAACACCACACGCCACAGGGCGATCAGGGTGGCTTCTCTTTCTGCCATGCTGATGGCGTCCTTGAGGATGGTGGCAATCTCTTTGGTGCGCGGGATCGCGCGTTCCAGCACTTCGCATTCAGCGCGCATCCTGGCGGCCTCGACCGGGTTGAGGTTGTGGCGTTTGCCAAGGATCTGGTCGATCAATGCAATCTCTGCGAAATGATAGGCATCGTCTGCCTTCGCCGCACGGACCAGCAACGCGCCCATCGCGTGTTGTGCGTCCGCCTCGGGCAGGGGCGTGTGATAGCCTGCGGGATTGCCGAAAAACGCTGTAAGCCGTTCAAGCATGGCTGCTCCTTACCCGTGACTGTCCTTGAAGGCCGCCTGTGCCTCGGCGCTGGCCTCGGTCTGATAGTTTGCCTTCCAGTCGGCCATGGTCATCCCGTAGAAAGCCGCGCGCCCTTCGTCCTTGGTCATCTTGATGCCCCGTTCATTGGCGGCCTCCTGATACCAGCGTGCCAGACAATTCCGGCAGAACCCGGCCAAATTCATCATGTCGATGTTTTGCGCATCGGTCCGATCTTCCATCAGGTGCTTGCGCAGCCGGCGAAAGGCGGCGGCTTCGAGTTCGATACGTGTCTGGTCATCCATGGTGTGTCCTCTCAAAGGCCCGACCGGGCCAGTACATCAGATAATATCGGCGCGAGCCGGTTTGCCCAGAGGGTTTGGCCCGCCGCATCTGCGATCAGGTCCTGTCGCAATTCGATCAGCACATTGGGCCGCCCCGTTTGCAGGGCGTGTCGGTCCACCGCGTCACCGGGCAGATGGCCTGCATAGGGCTGGTTGTCCCCGATGCACCAGCCTTCGGCGCGGCAGGCCGCCATGAAGGGCTGGGCAAGACGGGCATCGTCCGCGTAAAGAACGCCGATTTCCCAAGGGCGTGGGTGCCGCCCGTTCAGGCGCGGGGTAAAACTGTGCACCGCACAGATGATCGGGTCGCGCATCTTTTTGGCCAGATCGGCATAGGCCGCGTGATAGGGGCGATAGAGCCTGCGCAGCCGATCCTCTTTTTCGGCGTCATCTGCATTGCGGTTGCCGGGGATGATCGTGCCGTCGTAAAGCCGCATCATGATGGTCGGGTCATCCTCACCCCGGTTCGGATCGCAAACCAGCCGCGAAAACCGCGACAGGATTGCAGGGCTGTCCAGTGCTGCGGCCAACTGCCGGGTCACGCCTGCCGCTCCGATGTCATAGGCGATGTGGCGGCCCATATCGGCGGCGGGCAGACCAAGATCGCCGCCATGCACCCAGTCGGGGATACGGTTGGTCGCGTGATCGCAGGCCATCAGCCATCTGCCGGGCCTGTCGGCCCCGATGATTTCATACGGGTCTTCAGTCATTGTCGTCTCATTCCTTTATCACCGCATTTAGGCTAGTTGTGATCGGAA
>Ga0316208_1002133_pt1 | contig 16692 bp, 7 predicted proteins | sample 3monopyrite_MG_FD_204944 | JGI IMG/M metagenome (GOLD analysis project Ga0316208, IMG submission 204944) | Microbial mat bacterial communities from mineral coupon in-situ incubated in ocean water Damariscotta River, Maine, United States -... | ecosystem: Environmental > Aquatic > Marine > Coastal...
CGCGGCTTTGATAGCTTGGGTAAAGTCATTACCGGAGTTAAATTCAAAGATGGAATTGAGGTGAAAAAAGTTGACGAGGTCGCCGCTTGATTTCATTTCTGAAACACCAGATTTGACTATAACTCTAACTATTCCGTGTCCATAGCCAAGTAGATTCTCAGCACCGGATTCTCCAAGAATTATCTCGGAGTTAAGGTCTCGATCTACTTTGAGGGCAATCTTGGTATCAAGGTTTGCTCTGAGTAATGGGAATACAACGTCATTACTTGGTCGTTGAGTTGCTAGTACCAAATGAATACCAGCGGCTCTACCTTTGGAAGATAAGCGGACGATAATATCTTTAGCATTATTCTTGAACTCGTTATCGAGTATCCAGTCTGCAAGCTCATCGAAGAATACAACTTCTCTCGACATCCTGTTGTCTGGAAATTTTATGTTATAAACTTCAAAATCCTTTATACCGATATCTTTAAGAGACACATATCGTTCATTCATCAAGGTTTCTAATTCTTGCAGTCTCGTTACAGCAGTGTCTTTGTCGAGTACTACAGGATGCGCTAGGTGGGGAGAATCCGAGTATGATGAAAACTCAACTTGTTTAGGATCGAATAATCTTAACTTGAGATTTTCCGGCGTATTGGTCATCATTAGATCTGTGACCATGTTATTCATCAAGATGGATTTACCTGATTTAGTTTGACCACCAATTAAGGCGTGTGGACTAGCACCATCAAGTTTGAAGAAGCTGCAATCATCAGAAAATTCATTTTGTCCAATTAATATCTTATTATTAAAACCGCTTGCTAATGTAGATTCTCGTTCGCTGTATGTGCTTTTGAGTAGTTCACCGAAGAAAACGGTTTGTCTCTGATCACGATCAAAAACAAGCACCATTACACCCGGCTCTGGATATACCTGTCGAAGCGATAATCCTACTACTGATAAGAATGTTCCTCTCAAGCCAATAATTTTGTTCTCTTTTAAATTAACATCACCCTGTATTTTGATAACAATTGAGTTTGGTGTAACTATCGAACCAGAAAATTCAGATGGCAAATTAGAGTGCCCAAATATTTTTCTAATTCCACTTTTTATTGAGTCAATATCAACATTGTCATCCTGAGTTTTAGTTGTATTGGTTTCGAGGAACTCGATACAGTTGTTAATTAGTCTTATAACAGTTCCATCAGAAGATTGAGGTGTTGTAACCTTATTTATCGGAGGAGTTTCAACGGAGTCCGGTTCTGTAGTTTGTGCTGACACTTCTTGGCTGGAAGAGGGTGCAGAATCTTCTTCATGTTGATTAATACTCTGCTTCTCTTTACTTTTGTCTGCTTCGGTCATTGTAGTGTCGCTAGGTTGTTGAACCTCTTCTACTATCTGTGACTTGTCGATCAGGGTGTCACGATTGAGCTTAAGTGGTATAGGCTCAAAAGCAAGATCTATATTTAGTTTGTGAGAGCTATCAAGCATATGCTTAAACACTTTCTTGGTATCGTCAAGGCTCAATTTAACTTGGCTCAGATGCTTGCAATCATCATCTCCGTTCCAAATAGTATATGCTTCTGATTTTATAGATTCATTGTCATAATGAAATAATACAGATAAACCGTACAAGTCAATGTTGATAGAGTTTTTATCAAGGTTCAGGAGCTTATTAAAATCAAACTTATTTGGAATAAATTCAAAATTGCCAATGACAAATTCAAGGAACTTGTTTAGCCAGTAACCAAAATCAAAGGCGTTAGCGGTTTCAAGCATTCCTTGAACAAGCTCTGAAGTAGATTTAAGTTGCTTACATGACTTAACGGACTGTTCAATTGCAGACCCATTTGTAAGCTTTGATTCACAAACTATAAGGTTTAGCGTGACTTGCCCATCAGAATCCTCGCTAATAAAAATACCAAAAAGATCTGAAACATAATTAACTGATCTTCCAATTGATTTAAGAGCATCATCTTCAATAGAAGACTTAAACCAACTAATATAGTCATCTAAATGCACCCAGAAAATAGGAGCGACTTTTTCTTTAGCTTCGAACATGGACTCTATTAAAACAGCGGAGCCAGCTGTGCCGACTAAATCATGGGAGAAGCTTCCATTTCCAACTGATTTTAGAAGAACATCACTGCTGAAGGAATTTGATAAATTAAAAATTTTATTTACAAGACTTTCAGTTTCATCAGGATGAACAAAGCGCCAGTTTCGAAGGTTTTTGTTCAGATTGGTTGTTATATAATGTGTTTCTTTCTCTGTTACTATTGCCAGAGAACGTTTTAAACCTTCTCCTTGAACATATCTTAGAACTCTTCGACTTTCGTGCTCTAGAGGGTTGGACATATTCTCACTGAGCATTAAGGTTTCTTTGCAAAGTAGGTAATCATATATAACAAGCCAATTGCTCTTCGCTAGCCCTTTGTTTATTTCACCCTTTAGACCTGTTTGAGCTACTTCGCGACAGAAAGAAGTGTTACCTAGATTTCCTGAGCTAAGCATAAAAGCTTTCTGAAAAAGAAAAGCGGTAGAGTCAAGAATATGATTATTCAGTGAAAATGCAGACTTTTTAGATATGGGATCAGAAGGAACTTTTCTAGTGGCACAATATTCCCAGAAAGAAGATTCATCATCCGAAATGATGCACTCAGGCGCGTCCTGAGATTGAACATTTGTTGTAAATAGCGGATCGAAGCTAAATAGCAGATCAACTTCCCCATCTTCCACCTCATTAAGTGAACTGATAATTCTAACATTGATACTGTTGTCGATTTTACTTGCATCGAAGCTTTCACAGATTCGTTGGTAGATCACATCGAGTAAAGCACGCTCTTTGCATGTAAATGTTAGAGAGATAGAGATTTGATCTTCTTGATCTTCTGAAAGTTTCAGAGCTTCATCATAGACGGTCAAGATGTGCTCATATGATAGAAGTCCATCGCACATGACTTGCAGGTGGTGTCGTTCGTTCGGAAAAGTCTCTAGAAATTTTGATATGGTTCCTTTAAGGACTGATCTAATTTCTTGCTCGTTTATTGCATTTTTTGAATTGGCTAATGATGAATATTCATAATAGCCGAATTTTGACTGAGTGCAGACGAGATCATTCCATTGTGAGCTACTATCCTTGAATATGAAGAGACCCTTACCATATGATTCATTAATCTCAGTGAAGAGTTTTGACATGACTCCATCATCTTGATTACCAACGATAAGGTTTTTATTTCTGAAGGATGCTGCCAGATCTCTATAGATTCTATTTTTCTTTGCTGACATCAATAAGCTATAAGGAGACCATGGCAGAAAGATTGCGTAATCTGAATTGTCGTTTACAAATAATGTGTGGGCAGTAATAAATTCGTACAACAGTTCTCTAAAAACTTCACCAGAAGAAATCTTTAAGAGTAACAGCTCGGTGAACTGAGTGAATTTTTCCTCAAAATCTGATTGCTCAACACATAAGGGGCTAAGTCTTGCTGCTTCAACTGCATTTTTCCAAGAAATAACAAGATTATCATATGTGCTTATGAATTTAGCGTACTCATCGTTAGATAGATAGTTGTGCTGAAGTAGCTGTGATAATATTTCGGTTATTTTATTGTCTTCTTTATCCAGTTTCTTAACTACAGCTCCCCGTTTCATTTTAGGGCTAATTGCCAAAAACATCTGGCTATTATTGATTGTAGGATTGCACTCGGAACGTTTTATAAAGAGCGGATCAACAGAAATTTTATGTTTGTGGTAGAAGCCTTTGCGACCAGAAATTTTCTCAAAATCAATGTGCTTAACCGATTCAAATCCGTTTGGGTTAAAACTCCATTTTAGATCCCATGTTTGAGAAGGTGAGGTTGGATCATCTGAGTAGCGTAAAATTCTGAAATAGAGTTCATTTGCTACTTTGCCTGTTCTGCCATCTTTAGGCTCTTTGCTGTCAAAAAGTTCTTCCTCAGAGAAGCATTTAGGTAGGTCTAATTCAAAGTTATCACCAAATAAAGACCAAAATTCGGGGAGGTCATTATATTCATTGAAGATGAATCTAAGTGCAGGTCTGTTCTTCTTAAGAAGGGACTTCTTTGTTCTGTCTTTGGCAAGTCGAAGCTGTATTTTATCTTCGCCAATATCATCGAAAAACACAGTCTTTGATAGAACTTTCATTAAGCCATCAATCAAATCATTACATTCAGTAATCTTACTGGTGCTTATTTCCTTAAGCCATGCCTTGTCAAGCTTTGGGTCTTCGGATATTTCTTTGGAATAGGAAAAATAGAACTTTCTTAAATCATTTTTATCAGGCTTATTTGATTTGTCATCGACACGAGTAAGTGTCTCCAGAAAATTATCTTTAACATCTATATCATTATCGGAGAGAAAGGATATAGTATGCTCACCAAGCTTGAAAGCTGTTGTTGTCTTCTTTGGCTGAAGCACAGATGGAAAGGGTGCTAAGTAGTCAAAGTCGGACTGAATTTGTTTTTTTAGCTGATCAATATTAATTGCATTAGAGAAAAACGAGTCAAAATAGTCTGAGATTGCATTGCAGAAGTCGGAGTGCAAAGGTTCGTTGCTTATTATTTGATGTAAGTTATCTTTTATCTCGGTGTTATCAATTTCTTTGTTTCTATAAATAGCTCTCCAAAAATCAATATCGACGATCAGTGTAATAGATATTAGTTTTCTGAAAATTTTTCTGTAGTTTTTACCTGCGTTATTTAGTGGGCGGCATTCATCAAGGCGGTTGATATCACCAAGATGCACAAAGTTCTTACCTAAAGCATCCCAGAAAAGACCATCTTTAATCGTATCTGTAATAACATTTTCGATGAATGTATTGATTTTATCTATTTCAATGAAGGGGCGATTGTTCCATTTTGAATTTGTTAGCTCGCTAACAAATAATGCTAAATCGGAAATGTTATTTTCTAAAAATGATTGTCCATTCGAATGTAAGTTTCTAGATATCTCTATCCATTTTTCTGTTTCAGAAAGTTCAAAAACAACTCCTTGATCAATACGGGTTACTTGATCATGTGTTGGCTTTGTTTCTGCAATAAACATTAAGCAGAAAAAGCTTCCTTCTCTATTTCTTTCGTGAGTTAAATCAGCAAATGATTGTTTTTCTATATTAATATTTGCATAGTGATCGTGATCTTCAACAGCAACAATAAAGCCTTGTTCGCTACCTACAGGGGATAGTGGGAGAGAAGAGGAATTTATAATGCCCAAGATCGAGATTACTATTTGGGGGTCAAATTCTCTCAGAACTAATCTTCCGGGTACACCGCTTGTATTTTCTGAGTTTTTCCACTCAGCATATTCGGATTCAATCTTCTTGAAATAATATCTTGCTAATGACTTCATAATGCATCCTCCTTGTATGGGTTAACAACATAGCTGCATGCATCAGATAAGTGCCTGAGCATTCCCATTTGATAGAGTAATGAAGCCAGATTTTTAGCATTGCGATTTAAATCGCTTTGTAGTATTTCATAGTTATGGTCTGGAGCCTGATCTATGAAGATGTTATACCTGTGTTGTAATGCTTTAGTAAATTTTTTAAGTTCTAGTCGTTTCTCACTTCCTAATAGTGTAATAACAAGTGAATGCAGGAAGTCTTCTGAAATTACGTAGCGGTAACTTCTTGTGTTTTTGCGTGAAACGAATCCAATAGCTCTGAAGCAGACGTGAGGATATCCCAAAATATGATCTGCCAGATATTTTCCGGCATTAGTTGATGCTTCATTTAAAAGATTATCACGTTCAACCTTGTCTTCAGTTTCATCACAACAGGTTTCAAACAACTCGGGTATCCTGTTACTTAGACTACGTTTAAGTTTGTTTCGTTGAGTGGATATGCTCTGAATAGATGTTTTACGTATACTATTTGTTGATTTAGTTAATACCTCGGCGATATAGTGAGGTGAGCTTTCAATAATGTTATCCAATGATCCGGAATACATTTCCCCTATAGTCAAGATGTAGTTGCCAGTATGAAAGCCTGTCATATCGGCAAGGATCTTCACTTTGTCTAATTTTTCTAGTGGTAGCTTGAGTGTCTTAACAATGTCTTCTGATAGTGTCTCAAAACATTGCATGTTGGAAAATGGTAAATAGCCCAGATTTTTAGGCTTGTCTATTGGGTGTCTTTCTTCGCTGCGAACCAATGATTTTGCAAGTCTTGAGTAAGAGTTATCCTCGTCTTCAATCCAATCTATGAATAATCGTTCTAGCTCGATGCGTAAATCATTAGATGAACGACACATCATTAAGTAAAGCAGTTCGCCACCTCGTGAGAAAAACCTGCGATCCTCGCTGCCTTTGATGTTGTCGTAGTCACACCAAATATATTCCCGACTTATAGGATATACAAATTTAGATGTCCAACGTTTGTTTGATAATGGATCAAAAGTAATTGAACTTAAAATCCTGATGACATTGTAAAAGTTTTCAAAGCTCTTGAAGTTTTTCTTTATATGGTCAATATCATAGTCAGTGAAATCAAATTGATCATTGCCCAAGGTTCTCAGGAACTCGAACTGTTTTTCCCATTTTTCCTCATCTGTCATTGATGAGTTGAACAGGGTCTCCAGTATTTCATTTTGGTAAAGTAGTATACGAAGTTTGAAATTTCTGCTGTGATTAAAATGAAGGACATCATTCTCAGGAGCGAATATGCTTTTTATTTTTCCAGCGTTTTTTGCTTGATATTGATTTTCGATTACGCACATAAGCTCGAAAAGTAATATCATTGGTGTTTGGTCTGTTCTGAATCTGTGCCCCCATGTATGCTCTATGAATGGAAGGTTTTTGAGACTATAGAGTTTTTTAATGTCTGGCAGTTCCATTTGGGGTCTATCCATTAAGAACCTCTAAAATAATTTGCTTAAATTCCCCGTTATCAATTGAATACGTTTCTGTTCTTGGATTATTTCGTATTTTTGAGGATATTTTTGATCTTAATATTAATAATTTTTTATAAAGCCTTGGGTCGGTCGTATTCGGTGGAGCACCCTTGGATACATGCTTGAGATAATCAAAAAGCTCAACAGTCAGTGTGATTTTGATTTCTTCTTCTCTACTTATTCTCAAGATTAATACTGGCTCTACTCTGGCTCCAGACAGATTTACATCATGGCTAAGTGTTTTTATGTAAATGTCTCTCTCACGAATGTCTTCACCGTGGAAAATTGATATAGGTGCGATAGATCCTTGTCCTTTTTCGGGAATGAATAGTCTGTCTCTACCGGAATTTTCTGATATATATCTTCCATGGAAAACTCTATTGAGTGCCAAGATAATCATAGCTATAGTTTGCATGTCAGTTGCTCTTTCTGATGTCATCAAAGCATCATAAACATTTTCTCTGTATGAGCCGAAGTATGTATATTTTTGTAAATGAAAGGCACTGCTGTCGTTATTTTGATAACAGTATAGCTGCATGCGTGAACGACGCACTAATGCATCCCATCTTTCATTGTTAGAGTCAGTTCCTTCAAGTCTTCGTTCATCAAAAAGATTATTGTCAATATCGAGTGGAATTCCAAACTCACGATCATTTTTCTGCTTAAGTAATCTGTCCCAATAATTACTGGACAGTTCCCCAAAACCTAGTTTGTTGATTTCAGAGTAGGGTCTGGTTGTAATCATCTTGATGGGGCCTAAATTCATGCCCCAGAATCCAACCTCTATGCTTGATTCATCGTTAAACACTGGAGGGTGCTCGATTTTAGACATGGCTTTACAGCTCATTACAGATATATTTGATTGCGAGTCAGCAATACGCAGAGCCTTAGATTTAGGTACTGAAGCGAGTAGGGTGTTAGTTGTTAGATTTAATAATTCTCTTATAGTGAAATGTTCGTTATTAAGCTGTAACAATAATATAATGTTACTTAGATTTTCCTTAATATGAGGATCTGATTTTAATAAGTTATATTTATTATATATTGAGCAGCTTTGATTTTCTTTCCCGAGACATCCATTGCAGTCATCCCATCCGGAATGATCTAGGATTGTATCGAAAATCAAGGTCATATTTTCTTTTGCATTGAGCTTGGAAAGATTAATTAAATTAACTAGCTCTTGATCTTCACATTTACTAAAGCCCAGATTAATTTTATCTTCTATTATTTCCTTTAATCTCTGAGCTGTTTCTTTTTCGTTTGTATCTGAAGTTTGATCAATAAACTTCTCCAAATCTTCTATGAGTATCCCGTCGTTTACAGCGACTAAAATAGGTTTACTAATAGATTTTTTATTCAAAATATTAATTAGTTCACGTATTAAACGTTCTTTATCTTCTTTCAATTCAGAGAAATCTTTTACAATAGTTCTTTCATCTGTACTGAAATAGCCGTTGGCATTCCAAGCTGCTTCATCAAAGTCATCACCATCCAGAGATTTGACAATGTCACGACATAGCTTTGTTTTTCCATCTCCAGCCGTACCTGTTAGAATAATAAGCTTGTGTTCATCTTTTGAATCAAACTTTTCCAAGATTTCTTGTTGCCATGGAAAATCAATATCTAACGGTTCTTCAATTCCAAGATTTTTTGCCACCATTCGTACATATTCATCCTGAATTTGATTTTTACCTTTGCAATACCCCTCAAGAAATTTAACCCAACTATTATTCTTCCACGTCATAATTGATCCCACAAAGTGATAAATCTACAAGCTACAAATTAGACAAGCCTGATCCTCAGGATCATCATCCATCATGTTTTTAATTGTTTCCTGCCAACGTTCTGATGATTTTTTATCGGTAGCATTTATCCCCATTTCTTTTTCTCGTTTTTCAGCTTTTGCTACTAACTCATCAATAGTGCCCTGTGAAGACCATGTATAGCCATTTCCTTTAATAGGGATCTCTCCGTCTTTCCAGTCAAATTTTGTTCTTTGACGAAGCTCATATTCTCTGGCCTTTTCAAATAATTCAGGGTGATTCCTCTTCAAGCCCAACCACTCATCCTGTCTTTGAAAGAAACAAAAATAGCAACCTGATCTTGAACGCCATTTATAATATTCGGGAATGCCCACAGAATCTTCCAACATTTGAAAAATGTCATCTCTGACCAAACCATCCTCTATAAACGGGAACACCGCTTTAATGGTATCTTTCTGGCTGACATATCCTTCTCGGTTTTCATCCGCACGAATACCTATATAACTAACAACAAGATCATCACCAACAAATGCTTCAAAAGGTTTGATTTTCATCATTAGAGTACACCAGCGTTGCTGTGCTGAAGGTAGATACTCATTGTGAACTTTGAGCCAGTGATTAAAGTCCTTCCCGCTACTTAAACGGATAATTTCCTTCCCTAGATACGCCTCAAGCTTGTCCAGAAAATCATAAATCTCTTTAAGTTCTGCACCTGTATCAGTAAAGAAGTACTCCACTTTCTCGTGAATCTCAGGATACTGGTCTTTAATATAGATAGCTAAAGCGGCACTATCCTTACCACCTGATATTCCCAATACGTGACGAGCACCTTCCAGATCGGATAAGGAACTCATAGATACTTTGTTGTTAGCCATGTTTAACCTCTTTAATTCTATTTTTACCACGTGTTGACTTAGCATTAGGCTTGTTGCGTTCGGTTAAAAATTCATCCACCACCTCTGCAAGTGCAGCCAACTGTAATTCACTATCTGAATGCTCATGGAGTGCTCGCAAAAGTTCGGTTTTGCATTCTTGGATAGCCGCCTTCCTTTTTTTGTCTATTGCAACCACTTCATCAATTGGCTCGCTGCCTTTTTTAAGAGATTTGAGTAAAATCACATCAAACTCTCCATCCATATTCTGCTTGGATCTATCGTAGTGGACTCGTAATGCTTCAAGATCCATGATGCGTTTTGCAAAATCACTTAATTTTACATCTGCCTCACTTCTATCGGTATCAGTCCACTTCTTTGAAGGCTTCTGCCCTAGAAACATTAAAATATTTTCTAGCCAGTTCTCATCATCGCCTTCTTTTTTGGTAATACGCTTAATGAATGCTCTAAGCCCATCAACGTCAACTGTGTGTTGTTCCAAGCCTTCATATCGACCAATAGCCTTTCTTCTTAGACTGGTTAGATCTGAATCAGCATTCATATGAAATGCTTCTAGCAACATTTTTATTTGTTGCTTAATCATATTAGGGTAGGCACCTTTAAGCTCAGCAAGGCAGCCTTGTAAAGCTAAAGACAAATCTTCCAGATTTGGATTATCTTTTGTTAATTCTTTTTCAAAACCAAGAGCCTTGGGGATATCTTCAAAAATCAGATGTTCAGGTGACTTTGCTAAGTTAAAGGCATTTCTTACTTTCTTTGCTTCTTCTGAAACCTCGGAAGTTTTCGTCTTTTGTGTATAAAAAGGCAGATCACCAATAAACTTAGCAAGTGGTCTTACTAGCTGAACCACTGTTTTCTTCGGACCAGTATCAATAATCTTAGTGTATTCTTTATAGATGGAAGATCGCAGACCAGAGATTTTAAAACGTTGAAAAGTAAATTCATCTGGCCTTTTTACAAACCTTTCTAACATTTCATCTGTCATTACTGGTTTGTAGCGACGGGATTCATATAGAGCCAACTCATCCTGATAAATTATATAGGCTGTAATATATATAATAGGCAGAACACCTGCTTTTACACCATATGGTGGTGCCATTAGGGTGTCATTTAGATCAGCAAAGGATTTTGGATGTTTTTCAGAGCCGTCCAGAAATTCATTTATTTTTTTCCACACATGATATATCGAGGATCTCTTATGAGGTTCTTGAAACTCAAATGTGTCACGATTGTGCAATCCTGTTTGGCGTAGTACTGAACGATAAATAGCTTTCTCAGGTGGAAATTTGTCTATCCCTAAATCGTCACTTTTGGTATTTCGCATCATTGCTACTAGTAATTTATTTCTGGCGGCATTTGCTTGAGCTGATGGACGATCTCGATTTATCAACTCATTGTGAAGGATAGGGGTTCTGTTATATACCTGTTCCAATACCGAGGAAAGTGCTTCTTGAAAATTTCGTTTTGTTGAAACAGCTAATTCCACACCGTTATTGAACCAAATACATTCTTGAGGTTGATCCTGCAAGCGTTGTAATAATAGGTTCTCGGAGTGTTCTGCTGCTGTCAGCCTGTCTTCAAACTCTCTTTTTGCTATTGGGTCGCTATTTAGTTCCTGCTTGTTATTCTGAACTTGCCCTAATGCTAATACTTCTGCTGTTGCTTCTCTTAGTTGTGATCCGTTGAGGCAAAGTGCGACAACATCAAGATTGGAGTAATGATTAACAACAGACTCATGAAATATTTTTTCATCATCTTTAGCTGAAGCTAAGAAGAAAATAATTCGGGGCTCTTTAGTTTGTACTGAAGATACTTTGAAAGACTGAGCGTCAACAAACTCTGGAATAAAGTATCTAAGAGCTCCACTATTAATGGTGTATCTGCGAGCAACAATAGGCATTAATGCATTTGCACGATTTAATTCTGTGGCCAGCGAAAACTCACCAATATTGTTTAACTCTTCTTCTAACGCGTCTTCAAGATCAAAATCACTTCCTTGCCAAACTCTATATTCGCCACTAAAGCGTCTATATGTGATGATTGATTTTTCACCTAATGATTTTAGTGACTTTGATATTGATGATTTATTTTGTCCGCAGGTTTCCAAAAGTGCTTTAGACGGTTTGAAACCGCCCTTAATACCGATGATATTTAGCAAGCCAATTGTTTTTAATAGATTGAGTTGATCATCCGGTGCATCCCCTAAGCGTTCAATAGCTGTGACAACTTCTGCCCATCGGCGATGGGTTCTGTAATCACCTAATGCTGCGGGTTGGTTCGTAATAAAATAATCATATACGTGATGAGGGTAGATCCATTCTTCTGTAGAAGATAATCGCTCAAGCATGTCCTGAAGGCCAAATTCTTCATGACTTCCCAGATAGCTAAATAAGGTGCGTTCATTTTGTGCCACCTTCTGACATAGGGCTGGTAACAAAATGGCACTGACAGGATGTAGTGGGTAACAATTGCTCATTAAGTCAACTGTAGACTTTTGATCCATGACGCTCGGCAAAGCATCATTTTGTTTTAGAATCTCAACAAGTGCTTTTGTTGATATCTTTATTGCCTGTGTTTCTTTTTGAGTCATGCTGTAATTAAATGCGGCACTAACAACCCGCAGCACTTGTTCAGCAGACTCTAGGAAAGGAATTTCTTCAAAACGCCCTTGAACTTTTGACCATTCATTTTTTAAGCTTTCGCCCAGACCCTTTGCATATTGCTCAAATGATTGGTGTAGTAATACAAACAGGAATAAATTGCACTCATCACCTTTACATGCATGTTCAGCCAGAGCTTGTAGCATATAAATATCGTTCGCACCGTAATGACGTGCTTCAAATTCTAGGAATTTGCCAAGCTCGTCAATAACGAGATATATACCTTTGCAATCTTTATTGAGTAGAGATGATTGCAGTGCTTTAACTTGTTTTAATACATCACTTGTTGAAACTGACTCGCTTTCAGAAAGTTCTTTCAACTGCCTAACAACTTTAGGAGCTGCACCTCTAAAATCAGCAAAGAACGCTTCGGCAGATTCATAAAGACCTTGGATTATTTTTTTCCCCATTGCTTCAGGAGAACCCGTGATCAATACTTTTAAATAGCCATTACTTTTAGTTACTTCTTTGTGGAAAGGTTTGGCAACTTCAGGCGCAGCAGATTTCAGATTTTTGAACGCAGCTTTAGTCGTCTCTAATTCTGGTGATGAGAGTAATTGAGATAAGAATACTGAACTGGATGATTTACCTGATCCGTAAGGGCCAATCAGAGACCAAGCTCTTGGTGCTTGCAGATTGGTAAAGCCTTCAGAAACTCGACTAAATAACTTTAGTGCCCTAGATGTTGGAATATATGCATTGACTACCTCAACGGAGTCAGCATCTCGCTCTAGGTTAATTGAGCGAGTGTAATGAGTATTTACATGTACTTTATTTTTTATAGTCATGCAGCTATTCCCTTACTAGCGTTATCATAATGTCGCTTCACGAATTCGATAGCATCAATTTCTTCAGACATGTATAGCTGGTGTTGTCCCGCAGTGTCTCGTATATCGAACACATTAGGCATGAATACTACCAGTTTTTCCAATTTGGCGATAAGGTCGTTTTCTGTCATTCGGAATACAGATCCTATAGCAGGGTAGTTATCCTTGCTATACATAAAATCTTCAATAGGTATGACTCTCGTTTCTTTCATTTTAAATATTTCACATACAGCGAAGCCTAGAATGCCAAGGGGGAGGTCAGGCCTTGTGCTAGGACGTGATTGGTAGCCTCGTCCACTAGCAGTTTGTGTAACGAGCTTCAATAATGAAAATGGAGAGTCGAGCACTTCTTCAATAGGTGTACGAGTTCCACCTTTGGATTGTGTATACATTCTTGGTATTAATGCCGCGTCATTCTTTAATGTGCTTGGTGATGGCTTTTTCTTATTAATGACTTGATCGTTTACGAAATCTGTTAATGCTGTAGTTAATTCTTGAGCCGTAAATTCTGGCTTATGATAGCGATTAAAAAACCAATACCATGAGGTAGCTAACTCTGCATTAGTTGCAAGCAGCCAGTGAAGCAGCCAAATAGTGGCTTCATCTTCCAAGTAAGGATCGAGGCCATCTTTGGATAGCAGTTCTTTTCCCAGAACTGTCGGGATGTTTTCTGATGCATCAATCATGCGGCAGGCTCGTAGCCAATATTTAATGGCTGAAACCATATTTTTACCGACACCTAGTTCTACAGTGGCCTCGTCTGATTCAAAGACTTTGCTACCGTTCTTGGCCACCATTGCCTGAAAGCCTTTTGATAGCCAGCCATAACGTACTGCAAAGGTCTCATGACGACCAAATGCCATCTTATCTGGATTAAATTTCATTTTAGAACCTCCTTGGCTTGGTCAACACTTTCAAGTGGTAATGACTGTTGTCCTTTCTCAGAGAGTAATTGTTCTACATTCGTTAAAAACCAAGTTTTCAGGTTAGTACCTTCCATTCTCAACACTGTATGCAGTTCTTTTTTTAACTCAGGCTCAATCTCAATTACAATCCGTCCGCTGTTTCCGATACTCATGACTTTATTACCTGTGCTATGCCATATCAATGAAAGTTATGTCACATAAATAAGTCTATGTCACATAAATTATATTATGTAACATAGTAGCATAAAAGGTGACTATAATACTGATGGTTTAGATGTGCAGATTGAGTTTATATCGGATCATTCCTCATATGTTTTTACTAGAAAAATCCAGTGACCTTAGTCTCTAACATTATTCAAGAATATACCACTACAATATAACACCAACTTATTGTTTTTATTGATAATTATATTCGTTTTCATGGGGTAATTGATGTAAAACGCAGTATGTAAAGGTTATAGGCTCTTTACTTTGCTACTGGGGGAGGCGGTGCGGGTTCGATTCCCGTTATTCTCCAGTCTTACCGGTGGTATCTTGATGGATGTGCCTAGGGCAGGTAGAATTTCCATGCTGAGAGTGATTTGGTCACTTTTGGGGGCATTGCGCGAATTATGTGTGAATCAAATGATGTATGTTATTGAATATATTGGAAATTCTGTATCCGGCCCCGGGCACCATCATTGTTTTCTACTTTAATTTTTTTCTTGTTCTTCTCTTGTTTTTCAGTATCTATATCGTGCCTGTAAAATACATTTGTGCTAGTTAGAGAATTAGTATTTAATGAATTAGGCTGCTAAGCTTCGCCTTTAATCGATTGGCCGTAATCTGATTTTAGTTATGTCTGATTTAAATAAGGTAAGTGTCTGCACATATACAGCTTAGGTAATGCTTTGTAAAAGGATTTACAATATGCAAAATCTTTATTATTCCTCATTTTCCCTTTTCTGTTTGTTTTTTGTTTTGAGTTCTGCGGCGTGGCTCGCCCATCATGTAAAATATATATCTACTCTATTTTATTTTTCCTTTCTCTATTTTAGCGGCAAAGATTATTTCAACGACGGCAATTGTGGTTCGCGGGGCAGGATCTGTTTTGATCTGCTTGAATGGATAATAACGCGCCGAGCTTGTTTTTCATGTCGTCGATGAAGCTAAGAACAAAGCTATTTATTCCGCTAATTATATTTTGTGTGGCTTTTGTCGGTTATGCACATTTTTTCTGGTTCGATAAATATATTTCTTCTTATATTGAAAGCCATGAAACGGATGTTAACGCACATCTTATGACAGTGGCAGCCGGGTTGGCGCCATTGATGCTTGAAAGTAATAATCAAGCGGATAAGCTGGGTACTCTTTTTGATAATCTTGATGTTTTGCTGGAGCGGCATCCGCAATGGCTGGCGTTGACTTTATCTGATGCAGAGCAGAATGTGCTTTACCCGCTTAAAGCACCGCCTCGTATTGTTTCTTCTGAATCGGTGCATTTTTACAATTACCCGATTACTGCTTCGGGTGATGTTATTGGTTCTTTAAGGCTTGATATTGATTTTTCTGACACCATTGCAACGGCTGCCAGGATAGAAAAATATTTTCAGGTCGCGTTACTCTCACTACTTTTTATTGCGATTGTTACAATTGTGGTGACTGTTGAATTTGTTGTTAATCGACCGATCAGAGTATTGTCTGATGTTTCCAAACAAATTTCAGCAGGCGATTTTTCGGGTGAATTTCCTAATGAAGCTCATGGCGAAATCGGTGAGCTAATTCATAATTTTGAGGATATGCGGGATTCAATTGTTGCTCATTATTCGCAGCTTATGAGTGAGATTGAAAGTCATAAGAAAACAGCCAGCGAGTTGCTTGCTCAAAAAGAGCTGACTTCTTATCAGGCGTCACATGATGCCTTAACGGGTTTGATTAATCGTCGCGAGTTTGAGCGCCGGGTTAATTTGGCTATTGCCTGTTCGCGAACGGATAATAGTCGTCATGTGTTGTTGTACATAGATCTTGATCAGTTCAAAATTGTGAATGATACCTGCGGCTATATTGCGGGTGATATGTTGCTAAGGCGGCTTTCAGAACTGCTGAGATCAAAAACTAGAGAACACGATACCCTGAGTCGACTCGGTGGTGATGAGTTTGGTTTGTTGTTTGAGTATTGCCATGTTGAGGATGGTCTTGAAATTTCCCGAGGCTTGCTGGATGCGGTTAAAACGTTTCGTTTTTCATGGGAGGATAAGGTATTCAGTATTGGTGCTTCCATTGGTTTGGTTGAGTTTAGTGCGGGCAGCAGAAGTTATGTTGATATTTTGTCTGCCGCTGATGCGGCCTGTTATACGGCAAAAGAGCAGGGGCGAAACAGGATAAAAGTTTACCAAAGTGAAGATGCTGATTTGTCACGACGAAAGGGTGAGATGTTGTGGGCCACTGATTTGGTTCAGGCGCTCGAACAAAATAGGTTGATGCTTTTTTGCCAGCAGATTACGCCGCTTAATGGCGTTATTCATGCGCACAAACATTATGAAATTTTGCTAAGGGTGAAGACTGATAACGGTACGATTATTTATCCTGCCGAGTTTATTCCAGCCGCTGAGCGCTATAATTTAAGGGTCTTCAGAAAAAACTGTGGGTTGATTTTGGCTCCGGAAGCTTCCCCATTGTATGAAATAGCGCTATTTCAAGCGTTTCATGCTCCCTAAAACCAAACGCTTTTCTGGTGACCAAATTTACTAT
>Ga0316208_1002135_pt1 | contig 16682 bp, 11 predicted proteins | sample 3monopyrite_MG_FD_204944 | JGI IMG/M metagenome (GOLD analysis project Ga0316208, IMG submission 204944) | Microbial mat bacterial communities from mineral coupon in-situ incubated in ocean water Damariscotta River, Maine, United States -... | ecosystem: Environmental > Aquatic > Marine >...
CGCGTCACGGACGTATCCGTGTCGAGCTGCGCGAGATCGGCGGGGCTTACCCAAGCGAGCTCGATGGATTCAGAGCTGATCACTTCTTTCGCGCCCTCGGGAGCCCGTGCGATGAAGCGCGAGTCGAGGTGCAGGTGTTCCGGTTCGCCGGGGCGCGCCGGAATCGTGTGGATGTCGAGGTCGACCGGCAGCGGATCGATCTCGATCCCGTCGATGCCCGACTCTTCCCACGCTTCGAGCCACGCGGCGTGCGCAAGGTTCGCGTCGCCGTCGCAGTGACCGCCGAGCTGCAGCCACTTCTTCAGCTTGCGGTGGTGCGTCAGCAGCGCGTGCGTGCCGGCGTGGTTCAGCAGCAGGCACGAAGCCGTCAGGTGACCGGGAACGCAGCTGCGCAGGTGCGCGTCGTTCGGATGCGCGTCGATGAACGCCAGCATGGCGACGCGCTCCGCCGCCTGCGCGTCGTTCGGCGGAACCCACGCCTCCAGCGTGCCGCGCGCCAGGGCGAGGTCGGTGACGCGTTGCAGCTGAGGCGGAGCCGCCATGCTCTAGCAGCCCGTCGAATGAGCGGGGGACGTGGTCATGTCGCCGGTTGACTGCTTCAACGGGCGGCTCAATCGCGGTGCAGCTTGCGGTACTTGCTGGCGCTGGAGTCCGCGCCTTCGCCGCGTTCCACGCGCAGCTTGTCGCGCCACTCGTGGTAGCTCTCGTAGTCGCCGTGGTGAAAGAACACCTCGCCCGTCTTGTCGAAGGCCAGCATGTGCGTGGCGGCGCGGTTCAGGAAGTATCGGTCGTGAGAGACGATGATCATCGATCCGCGGTACTCGGCGATCGCTTCCTCGAGCACGCGCATCGTGTCGAGGTCCAAGTCGTTCGTCGGTTCGTCGAGGATGATCAGGTTGGCCGGTTCGCGCAGCATCTTCGCGAGCAGCACGCGGTTGCGCATACCACCCGAGCACTCACCGAGCAGCTTCTGCTGGTCTTCGCCCTTGAAGTTGAAGCGCGCGACGAACGCACGGGAGTCGATCGTCTTTCCGTCGAAGGGCAGCTGTTCGTTGCCGTCGGTGATGTTGTGCCAGACCGACTTCTCGTCGTCGAGCACGGTCCGCGACTGATCGAGGTAGCTGATCTCGACCGTCGAACCGATGTCGATCTTACCGCTGTCGACGGTTTCCTTGCCGAGGATCATGCGCATCAGCGTGGTCTTGCCGCGACCGTTCGCGCCGATCACGCCGAGGATGCCGCCGGGCGGGATCTCGAAGGTCAGCTTGTCGAACAGCTTGCGGTCCCCGAAGCTCTTGGAGAGGTCGCGGACTTCGATCACGCGATCGCCGAGGCGCGGGCCGGGCGGGATGCGGAACTCGACCGACTCGAGCTGTTGGCCCGGTCGCATCTCTTGCAGTTCCTTGAAGCGGTTGAGGCGCGCCTTGGCACGCTTCGCGCGCGCGGCGGGCGTGCGCGATTTCCACTCGAGCTCGCGTTGGAACATCTTCTCGGTGCGCGAATCAGACTGACGCTTCGTGTCGAGCATCTTCTGGCGCGCGTGCAAGTAGTCCGAGTAGTTGCCCTTGTACGGCTGTGCCTTGCCGCGCTCGATCTCGAGCATCCAACCGACGACGTTGTCGAGGAAGTACCGGTCGTGGGTGATGAGCATCACCGTGCCGGGGTAGTTCGCGAGATAGTGTTCGAGCCACTCGACCGTCTCGGCGTCCAAGTGGTTGGTCGGTTCGTCGAGCAGCAGGATGTCCGGTTGTTCGAGCAGCAGCTTGCACAGCGCCACGCGACGTCGTTCACCGCCCGAGAGCTTCGTCACGTCCGAGTCCGGCGGGGGCAAGCACAGCGCACCCGCGGCCTGCTGCAGGCGCGACTCGATGTTCCACACGTCGTGGTGGTCCATCTTGTCCTGGAGGTCCTGGAACTCTTCTTCCCGACCTTCCATGTCCATGCAGACTTCATTGTACTTCTCTTCGAGCTCGAGCAGCGGCTTGACCGCTTCCTGCAGGTTGCCCCAGACGTCGAGTTCTTCGTTCAGCGGCGGCTCCTGCGAGAGGTAGCCGATGTCGATCCCGTCGGCGGGCTTCGCGATGCCCTCGATCGCCGTGTCCTCGCCCGCGATGATCCGCAGCAGCGTGGACTTGCCGGCGCCGTTCGCGCCGATCAGGCCGATCTTCGCGCCCTCGAGGAAGGACAGAGTGATGCCCTTGAGGACCTCGACCTGGCCGTAGAACTTGTGCAGGTCTTGGACCTGGTAGACGATTTTTTCGGACATGGGGCGAAGAGGATAACGCGGCCCCCGGGCCATGTCAGCGGGCTCCCCGACTCTCTCTGCCTCACCGCCGATTCCGTCGCGGGCCAGCCTCCCAAGGGGGCGACCCCGGACGGCGGGGGGAGGACCTCACGCGAAGGCGCGAAGGCGCAAAGGGGGTACGGAGTCAGGACACTTCTTCCACGATTCCCGGCGGGCACCTTGCCAGGCGAGGCATCCGCCGGAAATCGTGGAAGAAGTGTCCTGGCTCCGTACCTGCTCATTCTCCTAGCGTGACATGGGTCGTCTCGCTCGGATGGATGTCGATGATGCGCTCGTCACCCACCGGCGACCGTGTCAGGTCACCCTCCGTCCGACGGACCTGCACGAGCTGCAGCCCGTAACGAGCCGGGAGCAGCGCCGACCGCCACTTCAACCGTCCGTTCGACTCGGTCAGGTACGCCGTGGTCCCGACTTCCTCGTCGTCGAGCGCACGGACGTGCATCAAGTACCACTCCTCATCCGTTCGCTGGATTTTCGGCACCGCCCAGCACTCGAGCGCGCCGTGAATCGGCAGGACGAGCTTCGCGACGGGCTCGCGCGTCTGGTGCGCGTGAGAGTAGGTGCGAAACGCGTACGAGATCTCCAAGTCGATCGCTCCGCTCGGCAGGTCGGTCAGCTCAAAGCCCCCCGCGACAAGGCGTTCGCCGCGCGTTGCAGGGAAGCTCTCGGCCAGTGCGTGGACTTGGTCGACTTCGAGCGCGGCTCCGCCTTCGTCGACGATCTCGAGCAGGAGGCTCCGGCCACGCTCGAGCACCACGGTCGGGAGAGTCGCCCCGCGCTCGAGCGCCACGTTCTCGATCTGACGCCCCGCGTAACCGTCGCACCGGACGATCAAGTTCGCAGGCCCCTCCGAGGCCCAGAGTCGCTCGAAGCGCGCGACACCGGAGGTATCCGTCGTCGCGACTCCGTTGGCGTCGATCCCATCCAACCGGACCTTCGCCCGCGGAATGGGCCGGCCCGCGCCGTCGACGACCGCGATGTCAACGGACAGCGGTCGCCGCCTGACAACGAGCTCTTGCCGGACGATCCCGCCCAGATCGGGCCCACGCAACCGTGTGCGCGCGAGTTCCAGCTCTCCCACCTGAACGGTCACATCCAACTCGACTCCCGGGGCGAGGTGCAGCAAGGTGAGACGCCCTCCCTCATCGAGCGCATAGTCAGTGTACTCCCACTCGTCGCTGCTGCTGCTCACTGACATCGACTGGGAACCGAGCTCGGTGTGAAGATGGGTGCCCCAGCCCTGATTCCCGACCTCGAAGAGTCGATCACGCCCCGCCAAGCGCACCCGCATCTCCTTCGTTGCCGCTTGCGGTTCGCAGATCACGGAGAGCTCGAGGCGGTTGCCGGGCTCGAGCACGACCTCCAACGGATCCTCGCGCGAAGAGCTGCGGGAGCCGATCGGGACTTCACGAATGCGGTGGACCGGCGAACCGATGAAGAAGGACTCGCGTTCGGGGGGAACGCCGCGCAAGCAAGTGCGCCCGTCTTGGTCCGTGGGGGAGCTCATTGGCCGCGGCGATGCGATCGCGCCTGAGATCGGCTCACCAACCGAGTCGACGACACGCAGGTGCAGGCTTCGCCCGCGCGGCAACAGGAGATCACCCACATCGCCGTCGGGACCGATCTCGGCCGGGTCGAATCGCCGCTCGATTCCAAGACAGTCATCGATCCCATCGACCGTGATGCTCAAGCTCTCGGGGGGGCGCCGTTGCATGGGATCACGCCATGCGATTCTTCGGCTGCTGATGTTGGGGCAGAGACCCAGCAGGAAGCGACCCTGTGCATCCGTCCGAATCCCCATCGACGGCGTCTGGTCGCGCCCACCAAAGCTCGCCCAGATCATCAGCCCGGCACCGGCGATGGGCTTCATCGTCTCGGCGTCGAGAATCCGTCCGCGCGCTAGCGGAAGGCGCATCGTGCGCAAGGCGACCCCGCTACCCGGAGTGCGCAGGGAGATGGACTGGTCATCTTGACCCAGCTTCGCCGCGAGCGGCGCCTCGAGGAAGCGGTGCGTCGTCGGCAAGTGCAGCCATCCACTCCAATCCTCGGAGAGTCCATGAAAGTCGAAGCTGCCGTCTTTTGAGGTCTCCTGTTCACACCTGCCGAGGCGCACTCCGGCGTTGGCGAGGCGCTCCTGTGTCTCCTCGCTAAGCGATTCGAAGGGGTCCTCCGACGCAGTGAGAGCGAGCACGACCGGCTCACGCGGCGGGTCGTCATCCTCAGTCAGCCAGCCCGAGAGAGTCGTGCCCTCAGCCACCACGAGCTCGTGTCGGCCAGTCAGTTCCGCAAGAGACAGCAGAGTCGCCGGGCCGTCGGCGGACTGCGCAACGATATGTCCGGCAGTCTCGAGTCCTGGGAAGCTCGCGCGCCCGGCGGTGTCCGTGATCGCTTGCTGGAGAACTTCGCCTTCGATCACACGAATCACCAAGGCGTCCGGCGTGGGACTTCCCTGCGCGTCGACGACGAGCAGGTCGAGTGCTTCGGTGTCGGCCGCGGGAGGGAGGGCGCGCCGTGTTCCCTCCGTGGACCTCGATGCCTTTGCGATGTCGGGCTCTGCGAGCGCGTCCGTGCTGGCGAGCGGCACCTGCAGCGTGGAAGGTGATTCTTGTCGATCGGCAACACTCAGCGCGTGCCACCCGAACCCCAAGAGCACCAACAGGCCGGCGGCCACCAACGCCGGCACCGTCTTGGCGAGCGTCACTGCCGGCGTGGCGGCGCCTCCTGCATCCAGCATCCCCACGAGTGCGACGCACCACCCGCGGCGTCCGTTCTCGAACTCGCGGTCGAGGCGAACCCGCAGGAGTTGCATCGCGCGAGAGAGCCGCTTGCGGACCGTCGCGGGAGGCACACCCTGGTGCTTCGCGATCTCTCCCGTAGTCAGATCGTCGAAGTAGCGCATCACGACCGTGGACCGGTAGGGCTCGGAGAGAGTCTGAACCGCGGCGACGAGGATCTGGTGCAACTCGAGACACCGTGCCGAGTCCTCCTCACCGCGGCCCTCGTTGTCGAGGACGGCCTTCGCTTCACGAGCCGACCGTTCGCGCTCACGGTTCCCCGCTCGAGCCACCAGGTGACGCACCACGCCCCCCAGCCAACGCCGCAGACGCGGGACGTCTCGGTAGAAGGGGGGCGGATTCTCGATGGCTGCGGCCAGCGTGTCTTGCGCCACGTCTTCAGCCAGTTGCTCATCGGCGATGAGCTGGCGAGCGAGGCGCCTGACCCAAGCCGCGTTGTTGAGCAACGCCGCGTGATCGGTAGGGCTGATGGAACTCATGTCGCCCTATCCGTGCCTCCCGAGTGGCGACCCGTGACGACGAATTCCAACATTTTCATCCGCGGCGTTCGTGGAACGGCAGTCGCCGCCCTCCCTCGCTCGGCTCCCGGTCAAGCGCGGCCGATCGAGCCACTCTTCGTGAGGGTACGGAGTCAGGACACGTCTTCCACGATTCCCGGCGGGTACCTCGCCGAGCGCGGCACCCGCCGGGAATCGTGGAAGACGTGTCCTGACTCCGTACCTCAGTCGAGCCGCAGCACCAGCGGCGCACCGGAAGGCGTGCTCGCGTCGAGGCGGTGGGTGGCCTCCACGCGGCGGCCGTCGGCGGTTTCGGCGGTGATGCGCAGCTCGGCGAAGGGCGCGAAGACCCAGCGGCTGACGTGGCCGCGTTCGCCCGGCTCGAGGGTCATCGTGCAGACGCGCTGACCGGCCGCGGTCTCGATCGTCAGCTGCACGTCGGTCCCCAGCGGGTCGCCGTTCGCATCGACGAAGGCCACGCCCAGCGAACCGCCGGCTCGGAGTTCCACGCGGTGGACGCTGCGTTCGCCGGCGACGACCTCCAGCTCGCCGAGGTAGGGGCCGCAATCACCGGCTTGCACGCTCAGCTCGTAGCGCCCGGCGGGCAAGTCGGGGCGCTCCAGGCTGTTCGGATCGCGACCGAGCCACCACGCGGTGCCGTGCGCGTCGGTCAGCTCGACGTCGAGGCCGGTGATCGCCTCGCCGTTCGCGCGGGCGAGCTCGACGCGCAACGCGCCGGAGGCGGAGAGCTGCACGACGCCGAGGTCGACTTGCGCCTGCGGATCGAGCGCGATCTCCGCTCGCCGCAAGGTCGCGATGTCGTCGCCTTCGATGCTCAGCGTGACCGGACCCTCGGGCAGCTCGTCGAGCACGACTTCGGCGGCGCCCGCCGGCAGCTCGCGCTGCAACAACTCGCCCCAGTGTTCGTGCGTGAGCGTGACGAGCAGCTTCGGCGTCTGCGTTCCATCCGCCATCGCGAGGTCGGCGCGCAAGCCGGCGGTCGGCGCTCGCGCGGGGTCGAGCACGAGCTGCACGTCGCGGCTGCCGGTCTCGACGTCGTCGAGCCAGGCGTGGGGGACGCGGTCCGAGACCCACATGCGCGACTTGGGCCCGTCGTCCGGCGCGTGCAGGATCAGCTGCACCGCTCCTTCACTCATGAAGCTCAGCGTGAAGCGGCCGTCCTTGTTGGTGCTCTTCGCAACCGGCGGCGGGCCGGAGCGGTCCATGGCGCGGGTGACGACGGTCCAACCGGCGAGCGGTTCGCCGTTCGCGTCGAGCGCGACGCCGGTGATCTCGGGCAGGCCTTCGAGCTGCGGCGTCCACTCGTAGACGTCGCCGTCCGCGAGCTCGAGCTCGACGGAGTCCGAGGCTTTGCGGTCGCGCGTCGTGACGCTGACGCGCACGGTGCCGGGCGCGACGTGGGTGAGCGCGAAGCTGCCGTCCTGTCTCGTCTCGACGCGCGGCTGATCGAAGGACGAGCGCGCCGCGGGGTACTGCAGGGCGGATTGGTGCACCGCGACGGTCGCGCCCTGGATCGGAGTGCCGTCCGGCGTCAGCAGCTTGCCGTGAATCGCCGCGCCGTGTTGCAGGCGCAGCTCGGCGAAGGCGGACTCGCCCGCTCGCACGTCGAGCTTGGTCGCGCGCACGGCGTGTTCCTTCGCACGACAAGCGACGTCGACTTGCCCGGGCGTGATCCCACGCGCCTCGAAGCGTCCGTCCGCGTCGGTTGAGACCTCTACGGGCGGCGGCGGACCCTCCGCGCCGGTTGGTCCGAAAGTGTCGAAGCCGTCCTGTGCGCCGACGCGCACGTGTGCTCCGGCGATCGGATCGCCGAGCGCGTCGAAGACCACGCCGCGCACGGTTGCCTCGGGTCCGCCGAGCTGCAGATCCAGCTCGAGCGCCTCACCCGACGTGCTGCGTTCTGTCCAGTACTGCACGTGTTCGGGCTTCGACGGTGCATGGCCTTCGGCACGCGCGCCGAGGAAGCAGGCGTCAGAGAGTTGACGCAGTGAGTAGCGGCCGGACGCGTCGGTCGTCGTCACGACTTGGCCGCTGTCGCGGTTCAGTCCAGTCGAGATCCACACTGCGGCGTCGGCGATGGGGCGACCCTCGCGGTCGAGGACGCGACCGCTCACGTCGACGCCCGGCTGGAGCTGCAAGCTGATGTCGACGCGCAGCGCCTCGCGGAGCGCGAGGAACTCCTCGTCGCTCATGCCACGTCGATCCAACTGCACGGTCTGGACATGTCCCGAACCGTGGCCGCCGCGATCTCCGTAGAGCGCGTAGTACTCGGGAGACTCGACGTCGAGCAGCGCGACGCCTTGGTCGTCCGTGGTCGCGTGTGTCGGCGTCACCGTGCGGTCGCTGAACTGGACCAGGCTGAAGCCGATCCGCGGGGCAGGAGTTCCGTCTGCGAACAGGGTGCGCACGCGGATGCCGGGGATAATCGGCGTGGTTGCGGCCAAGGGATCCAGCGACGCGCGTGCAGGAGATTCCTCAGCTCGGTCGATCGTCGCAGCAGCGAGAGCTTCCGGCGAACTCACGCGCAGCTCCGGTGAGAGCGTTGCGACCTCGGCACCACCTGCATCACTCGTGCCGAGCAAAGCCGGCAACTTCCACAGTCCCACCAGCGCCAACGCGACGATCGCGCCCAGTCCAAGTCGTTGCAGCATCAAGAGTCCTCCCAGAGTCGTGGTCGCGACGGTCCCCGCGGCCGCGGGTGCGGCGAGGGGGGTCGAGCGGCTCGCATGGCTGAGCAACTCGGCGCGCAGCGCGGCGGATCCGCGGGGCGCGAGCGTCATGACGAGACCACCGGCCAGGCCGGCGGGGAGCAACGGGCGGAGCTGCGCCAAGCCGCGGTGCAGTTGCACGCGGATCGTGGCGGGGCACGCGTCGCGCTCGGCGGCGATCTCTTGCGGCGACAAGCGACGCAGGAGGTTCGCGGCGAGCACGTCGCGGTACTTCGCGGGCAAGCGCTCGAGTGCGGCTTCGAGCAAGCTGCGCGACTCGGAGTCGACCGCCAGCCGTTCGGGACGCTCGCGCTCTTCGCGCTCGGTCGGTTCCGACAAGACGCGTTCGGGGTCCGGACGCCGCGCGGCGCCGCGTCCAAAGGCGCGTGCTTCGTTCGTCAGGATGCCGACCATCCACGCTTCGACGCGACCGGAAGCGTCGAAGCGCTCCGGATGCTCCATGACCGTCAAGAAGGTCGCCTGCACCAAGTCCTCGGCTTCCGCCTTGTCGCGAGCCAGATGGCGCGCGACGCGCAGCAGCTCCGGGATGAGAGCGTCGAAGAGCTCTCCCAGGGCGCGGGTGTCGCCGCGGTCCCGGAAGCGGATGTAGAGGGTGGTGAGGCACTGATCTCGCATGACGGTGGGGCTCTGCACAGGAGGTGCGCCGCGTTTCGGGATTCTGCCGGAAAGTGCGGGGCGGCGGGGGATGGAAGCCGCCCGGGCCTGTCTGGAACGGTCCGCAGCCGCTATCCTGTTCGCCTCGAAAGTCGGGGGGCAGCAGACCTCCGACGCGGCCGCCGCGCGCGGCGCGCACGAGATTCGCCTTCCCTACGACACGCAAGCGGCCCTCCTTGGGGGCTACGGATCGACCATGGACTTCCTCAAGCAACTCGGCATCACAGACCTCAACTCCGGCGCTTACGACGGCGAGTGGATCACTTGCTCCGGAGCGACCATCGAGAGCAAGAGCCCCGCGACCGGCGAAGTCATCGCGCGCGTTCAGCAAGCCGGCCCGGCCGAGTACGAGCGCTGCGTCAAGGCGGCGCAGGCGGCTCAACTGAAGCTGATGGCGATGCCTGCGCCCGCGCGCGGCGAGCTGGTCCGCAAGGTCGGCAACGCGATCCGCGACCACAAGGATGCGCTCGGCCGCTTGATCACGCTCGAGATGGGCAAGATCGTTCAAGAGGGCTGCGGCGAGGTCCAAGAGATCATCGACATCTGCGACTTCGCCGTTGGCCAGTCGCGGATGATGTACGGCTTGTCGATGCACTCGGAACGTCCGGGTCACGCGATGCGCGAGCAGTACCACCCGCTCGGCGTCGTCGGCATCATCACGGCGTTCAACTTCCCGATGGCGGTCTGGGGTTGGAACTCGATGCTCGCCTGGATCTGCGGCAACAGCTGCATCTGGAAGCCCGCGCCCGCCGCGCCGCTCACCGCGATCGGCTTGACGAACGTCGTGCGTCCGATCCTGGAAGCCGAAGGCCTCGGCGCGCTCGCCACCTTGTGCTTCGGCTCGGTCGACGACGTCGGCGAGCCGATGCTGCATGACAAGCGCCTGCCCTTGATCTCGTTCACCGGTTCGTCCGCCGTCGGTCGCCACGTCGGCCAGACGGTCGCTGGACGCTTCGGCAAGTCGATCCTCGAGCTCGGCGGCAACAACGCGATGATCGTGATGGACGACGCCGACCTCGACTTGGCGCTCCCCGCGATCCTCTTCGGCGCGGTCGGCACGGCCGGTCAACGCTGCACCTCGACGCGTCGCGTGTTCTTGCACGACAAGATCGCCGACGAAGTCGAAGCGCGACTCATCAAAGCCTACGCCGACATCAAGATCGGTGATCCGATGGAAGAGGGCACGCTCTGCGGCCCGCTGATCGACCAAGCTTCGGCCGACGCGATGCAGAACGCGATCGCCGCGATCGAAGCGGCCGGCGGCAAGCTGCTCTGCGGCGGCGGCAAGGCCGACGTGCCCGCGAAGATCGCCGGCGGCGCCTACGTCGTTCCCGCGCTGATGCGCGCCGAGAACCACTACGAGATGGTGCAGAAGGAAACCTTCGCGCCCTTGCTCTACTTGATCCGCATCAAGGACTTCGACGACGCGATGGCGAAGCACAACGACGTGCCGCAAGGCCTCTCGTCGGCGATCTTCACGATGAACATGCGCACCGCCGAACGCTTCCTCTCCGCATTCGGTTCCGACTGCGGCATCGCCAACGTCAACATCGGCACCTCGGGCGCCGAGATCGGCGGAGCCTTCGGCGGCGAGAAAGAAACCGGCGGCGGCCGCGAGTCCGGCTCGGACGCCTGGCGCGCGTACATGCGGCGCCAGACGAACACGATCAACTACTCGACGGAGCTGCCGCTCGCGCAGGGCATCACTTTCGGCTGATCGGACCCGCGCCGGTGAAGGCCTCTCCGCAAGCCGGCCCACCTGCTCCGACACTCGTCGGGCAAAGCCGAATCCGAGGACTCCCTGAGACGCTGACGGACCTCGCCGACCGGCACGGTCGGCGAGGTCCGTCAGCGTCTCAGGGAGTCCTCGGATTCGGCACGGTCCGCGGGGTTCGCCCGCTTGTGCGGACGAGAAGGGCTCGTCGAGGTTCCGCAGGTCAGTGGGAGCTGAGGTAGCGGTCGATGTCCTCGACGTAGACCATCAGCGCGGACGGGGTTCCGTCCCAGCGTCCGAGAAAACGGGCGAAGGATTGGCGCGCAGCCGCCAGATCGGCGCGGTCGATCGATACCTGCGTGCGGGCCAGTTCGGCCCAGACCGGCATCGAGGCTGCGCCGGCCTCCAGTTCAGCGAGAGCCTTGTCCAGCGCGGACAGGAGTTCCTCGTCCGCTGTGTCGGTGCTCGCGCGTTCGAGGTACAGGTCATACACCAGAGCCTCGCGAACGGCCGAAGCGTTGGGGTAGCCCTCCGACATGAGTTCCAAGACTCTCCGGGACCCCGCCCAGTCACCGCTCTCGAAGCGGACCTTCGCGGATTCGAACAGGATCGGGTAGATCCGTTCCGCTTTCCCGTCGTCTGCCGCCGCACGCTCGAAGAGGGTGCGCGCCTCTGCGGGGCGATCGGCGTCGAGGTGCTCGAGGATCTCCGACGCCACCTCCCCAGGCGGGCCGGTAGGGATCGTCATGCATCCGGTCGAGAGCAGTAGGGCGAGGATGACGGATTTTCTCATGGTCTTCATTTCTGTTCAGTCAGTCTCTCATCGGATGGAGTGCAGGCTTCCGTCGGCAAAGTCGATCTGTTCCGCGACCAGATCGAAGCCGCCGCTCGGTCGCCGGTGATAGCGCAGCACGAAGCGGGCCACCTCATCGATCGAGCGGCCGGTCAGGGCGAGAGCTTCGCGGCGGCGCCCGATGACCACCGCCCACTCGCCTTGAGGGATGAGCGCGGCGAATAGGTAGATTTCGTTCCTAGCCAGCACGCTGCGGCGAAGCGCGCGCAGCGGCTCGGGTAGTCGAGCGTACTCGTAGTCGAACAAGTCCCTGTACTGTCGGAACTGCTGTAGAGGCGCAGGTCCCTCCACTCGTTCGACGCGTTCTTCCTTGCCGCCCGAGATCCGGAAGTAGCGCGGATTCTTCGCGTCGACGTCCAGGGTATCTCGCGGAACGAGAACGACCTCTTCACCGAAGAAGCGGGCGATGTCGAGTTGATCCTCCGGTGCCGCGAGCAGCACCGTCGCAAAACCCTTGCGACCCTTCCCGGAGACTTCCATGTCTGCCGTTCGGAGGAGGTCGCGGTCGCGCATCAGATCCTCCGCCGAGCGGCGCGGAGGGTCCTGCGACGCTTCGGTCGTGGAGTGTTCCTGCTCGGACTTCGCCTCCTCGTCGACCGGCTCGGAGTCAGCAGGGTCAGCTTCGGGAGCGGCCGGCGTCGGCTCTTCCGATTCGCCGTCCGGTGTGCCGAGCTCCGGCGCTGCCGGGGTGGGGATCGACTCGGTTCGAGCTTGGTCCACGTTGGCTGCTTCCGGGGTCGGAGTCGCCTCGGGGAGCTGCGGAGCGACTGGTTCGAGTGCGGCCTGGACGCCCTCGGACGGCGCGGCGGCCAGGCGCGGCTGGACGGCGACCGCGATGCCGCGCTCCATCTTCGGCGGTGCTTGGACGGCGGTGACCGGCGGTCGCAGGCAAACCCACCAGGTCAGCAATGCCGCGAAGGCCAAGAGTGCTGTGTGTCGGGCCAACGCTCTCATCGGGCGCTTCCCCCCAGGAACTCGCTGCCCTCGGCGAGACCGAGAGCGACCAGCTCGACGCGCACGAAGCCCCGGTTCCGCAGGAGCTGTAAGAGTTCGACGGCGACCCCGTGGTGTGCCTCGCGATCGGCCTGGATCTCGATGACGACTTGGTCGGGTAGGGCATCGCCGAGTCGGGCCTGGAGCAGGCGCTCGAGGTCTGCGACCGACTCGATCGGCGAGTCATCCTCCTGCGAGCGGACTCTGGACTCGGAGTCGATCACGATCTCGATCCGCCGCACGTCGTCGACTGCCGTCTGTTCGCCCGGTTCGACGCGAGGGAGTTCGATCCGAAGCAGCTCGGAGCGGTTGGAGGAGCGCACGTCACTCAGCGCCAAGAGGGCGAACAGCAGGATGAACAACACGTCCAACATCGGCGTCAGGCCCGAGAATCCGGAGGCGCTCGCGGCTCGGCGCGCGGCGCTCACGCGGGAGCCTCGTCCAGCACGCGCTGGAGACGCCCCTCGAGATTCGTCCGCCACTCGCGCCAGCCGATCAGGAAGGCCTGGCCGAACAGGAACACCATCAGGCCCGCGATCGTCGTGAAGAGCGCGGTCGCGAGCCCGGAGGAGAGCACCTCGGGTGCGGCCAGGCCCAGGTCTCCTCCGCGCGCAAAGAACGAGCGAGCGATCCCCAAGACGGTTCCGAACAACCCCAAGCTGGTGGCGAGCTGGCTCACGGCCTCGATGCGCCCGAGCCCGGCTTCTGCCTGGCGCCGTTCCAACTCGAGCCGTACCAGGCCCGCCTGTTTGCCTCCTGCGGCGACCAGTTCGACGATCCGGCGCATCTCCTTCCGACGTCCCGGATCGAGAGCGAAGAGCAAGCGATCTAGGACGCCGGCGAGGACGATCACCCAGGCCGCGAAGATCACCCACATGACGGGTCCACCCGCCTCGAAGTAGCTGGCAAACACCGCTTGGTCCTACCGACGCCCAGGTAGATCCGGGACGGGGAAGGCGAGTGCCTGGCGCAATGCCGTCTCGGGCGGCTTCAGCGGGAAGTGTTCCCAGAACCTGACCGGATCGGCCTCGAACAAGATTCGGCGAGCGCCGAGTTCGTCACGTGCCAGCAGGTCCGCCACGAAGGCGGGGTCGTCGAACACGGACGCCGGTTCGCGGGCCACCGTCTCCGGTGCGAGTCCGAGGCTCCCCATCGCCCAGCCGAGCCCGGAGTCGGCGCTACCGGTCGTCTCGAGCTGCACGGAGAGCCGGCTGCGCTCGGACTTGCGCGCCTCGATCGACGAGGCGAACTTGGAGAGGCGTTCACGCGTGACCCTCAACTCCGCCGCCTCGCGCTCGAATTCGCCGAGTTCCAGTTTGATCTCTTGAGCGGATTGGAGCGACGTGCGTCGAGCTTCCGGACTCGAAGCTTCCAGCGCACGCTGCATCAAGACGTCGTAGGAGGCGCGCTTCTCCGCGAGATCGGCGTGGACATCGTCGAGGCGCTGCTCCACCAACTCCATCTTCCCGTAGTAGAAGTCGACAGCCTCGGTCTCGGCTTGGCGGACATTGTCGCCCCCGAGCAGCAAGTTCATGCGCATCTCGTGAATGCGGGCTCGCAGGGCTTCCGCATCGCCGGTTTGCGATCCAGCGGCGGGCTCCTGAGCTTCGACCGCGGGCTCCTGCACCGCGCCGTGTGTGATGGGGGGGGCAGCGACTAGAAACAGAATGGCAGCAAGCATGGTGATCCTCCGTCAGCTCTTAGCGTTGGGTGCCTCGGGCTCCCTGGTAGGCCTCGCGCAAAAGGTCGGTCGAACGAGGGATCTCCAGTCCCGGGCGGGCCAGGTTGGCCGCGCTGAGCGAAATCCGACGCGTACTGGAGTCCTGCAGCCAGTCGAGGACCCCGGCGAGTTCGGGGCTGGGCCCCTGCAAGTCTCCCTGTAGCTCCATCAGGTTCTGGAAGGCGTCCAGAATCTCTTGGGTGCGTGAACTCCGCGCGTAGCCGCCGAGTAGTTGTTCCAGGTACACGAGGTCCATGCTCATCTGGAGACGAATTCGGTCCAGTGCGCCGAACATTTGACCGACCAGCAGGTCAGCATCGATGTCGAGCGCGTCCCGCTCCTGCCCGCGGGCCCCACGTTGTGAGGAGCGAACGAGTTGCAGGCGCTTCTTGGACAGTTCGAGGCTGTTGCGTTCCTGCTGGTAGCGATAGATGTGAGCGTTCAGGGTCTGCCGCTCTTCCGCCGTCATCCCTCGCAGCGGACGGAAGCCCTCGCGATCGAAGTGCTCGGGCGGCAGTGTGTCGATGAAGTCCGCCAGCGCTTGTTGCGCCGAACTCATCGACTGGACCCGCAGCGTGATCGCCGCGTCGTTCTGTTCGACAGTACCGAAGAGTAGTGCCATGTCCTCCGGGCTCACCGATGACGCCATCTTGTTCGCGTAGTAGGCGATGCGATAGCGCTGTGACTCGAGGAAGTCGACGAGGTCGACCTGCTTCTGGATCACTTGTCCCACGTAAGCGCTCACCGCTTCGAGGATCGGGCCTTCATTGAAGTTGTTCTCCGGTCCGGCTGTGGCGCGCAGTTCGTCGAGGATCTGAGCCGTCTCGCGGGCGACGCCCTGACCTTGTCCGATCTCATCGCGGAACGTGCTCAAGCGCTGCTGGAAAGCTTTGAACTCTTGGATGGCGGACTCGACGTCCAGTTCCTTGATCGTAACGGGAACATCGCCGTCGCCCTGAGCGGCGACCGGTGAGGAGAGGCCGGCCAGGGTCGCGAGGACCGCCGCAGCAACTCCGGTACGCAGCCGACAGCGTGCGGCTGGCGGTCCGTTCGAAGCACAGCCGTGCGTGGCCTTAGCCGGATTCTGCGCCGTGAACGTGCTCTTCATTACTCGTACCTCCGGCTGCGGTGCTTCATGGAGGACGGCCGCTGACCGTGCGGCACCACGCCTTCTGTGGCCGCTAGGATCAGATAGCCGGGCAGTTCGACCACGCGCACCATCACCAGCACTTCGTCGTCATCCATCAGGAACTCACCCAACAGGACTGCCGTGGCCTCGGCCTCGGCGGCCCGTTCGAACACATCCCCTTCTTGCGAGCCCACCAGGAAGCTGTCGGACTCGATCAGGTTCAGCCGTGGCGCCAGGACCCCCATCAACTCGTGCCGGAGTCTCTCCGAGGTGGTCTCGTGGCGGGCCGCCATCGCGGGGTCCATGGGCACGACCTCACCGGACGACGAACGCTCGCAGGCGCGAAACTCGTCGATGAACAGCCGGGTATCCCGCAATTCGACGCGGGTTTCGATCTGCGCGAGAATCTCGTCGCCGATGCTCATGGCGGACTCCTCGTGACTCGGCGTGCTGGCGCAAGACCAAAGGAGGGCAGTCAGAATCAGAAGTTCCAAGGGAGTTTTCATCACGATCTTCTTCAGGCTGTGACCGGCGAAGCTGCTCGCAGGGCGGACATCGAGGTCCGGGTGTGGCGCCGCGAGGCGGAGCGGGACTCCTCCGGGGGCCACCACCAGTATGGGCGATCGATGCGCCCTTGCACACTAGCCGCTTTTCGTATGGAGGCTTCGGGATTTCGGGCTCTCCTGTCCGTTTAGTGGGTGGCTGGCGGGCCTGGAGAGGCTTCAGGAGGTCGATGCGTGCCGTTGGCGGCCGATTCGGGTGCCTGGGGGACCGTCCGAGGAGTGTCCCGGTCATGACGAGTCCCTCAGAACTGGTCGCCACCTCATGCTCTCGGCTTGAGAGCACCCCCGAGAGCCTTGAATGAGCCCCTGGAGCCCTCCAACGAGTGTTTTCTCCCGGCCCCTTCCCTCACCCACAAGGGGGAGGGGCCGGGAGAAGACCCCCCGAGCACCCACTAAACGGGCAGGAGAGCCACTCTTCGATGTGCGCGCACATCTCCGGCGCTGCCTTGGTCGACTTTCCAATCGTCAGCGGCCTCTCGGCCTGCGCGTCAGGCGAAAGCGGTGACTCGCTCGGCGGCGAGCCGCCACAGGTCCTTCCACGGATGGCTCGTCGGCATCGACATTGTGATTCGGCGCGTGGTTCTCGTGACCGTCGCGCCGATCTTCAGGAGCCGGAGTCGGAGCGTGCTGACCATGGCGCGATGCAGCGCGGTTCCCGCCAGACTGCAGCGCAGTTCCTGGAAGAGCACGAAGGCTGCCGCCGCGACGA
>Ga0316208_1002136_pt1 | contig 16681 bp, 12 predicted proteins | sample 3monopyrite_MG_FD_204944 | JGI IMG/M metagenome (GOLD analysis project Ga0316208, IMG submission 204944) | Microbial mat bacterial communities from mineral coupon in-situ incubated in ocean water Damariscotta River, Maine, United States -... | ecosystem: Environmental > Aquatic > Marine >...
GCTGATTCATATCGGCAGGGCGGACGAAAACCAGATCGTGTTGGACGATCCGTCGCTGCCGGATCATCAGGCCAGCATTCTGCGGAAGAATGGCCGCTTTGCGATTTTCCGACCGACAGACGCCGACGTGCAGGTGGACGGTGCCGACATCCCGGCTGAGAAATGGGTGTGGCTGCCCAACGATGTGCGGCTGCAGTTTGGTCGTCGGACGTCTTGCCAGTTGACGTACGAAATGTCGCTCGACGATGCCCCTGCTTCGTCGCCCAAACCCGCCGCTCCAAAAGGGCCGACAAAGGTGCGGCCTTCTGCGGTGCCTCAAACGGGAACGGTTTCGACGAAATCGGAAACGGATTCGCCAGCTGCGGAACCCGACGACGGAGCGGAGAAGTCGGTCGATCAATCATTGGAAGGGGCGTCTGCCGCTGAGGGTGTCCGGAAAAAGAAAAGTAAGAAGAAAGGCAAGTCCGCCAAACGCCAGAAGAATGTGGCGAGGTTTATCACCGACCAGGGCGGCCCGCTGGTGGAACTCGGAGCGGACGGGCATCTGCCCGAGCTAGCTCTGCAGGACGATCCAACTCGCAAAGAGAAACAGGCGAAGCCGAAGCAGTCGAACTCTGCGTTGTTGTATTCGGCGCTGGGGCTGTCGTTTCTCAGCTCGCTGGCGATGCTGTTTGCCGAGGCCGATCCGCCGTCCGTTTCGGAACTCAGCAAAGCAGACGCTCGCGAAGAGATCGTTCGGTTCTTCGGCAGCGATGACAAAGAGCTCGAAACCTGGCAACGGCGACTGCGCGCGGCCCGGCTTGCACATTCACGTGGCGACGACGAAACCGAGCTGATGGCTTATCGCCGCGTACTCGCCCTGCTGAAGTCGGAAGACCGCGACACGCACGTTGGCATCACCGGTCATCTTTCGACCGACGAAGAACTGAAGAGGCTGATCGGGCTGATCATCAGCCGATAAGAGTGTTTGTTGGTGTGCCACTGGCTTTGCCAGTGCCTACAAGACTCGTGTCTCAGTGAAAACACTGGCAAAGCCAGTGGCACACAAGGAATTGTCCCGAAATAAGTTCCTTGTTTGACCGGAAGCCGGAGGCGCCCGCGTTTCAGACGCTGGCACGCATTCAAAACACCATCGCCTGCGGCTTCGGGTCAAACATGGCACCGGAAATCGGGAAGTTATTTCGGGACTGATCCCAAGCAGAGCTCACAGTCAGCGTGGCCTGCTTTCGAGCCGTTGCGATCGCCTCACGGAGGGTCGTAGCCGCCGGGGTTGAACGGGTGGCAGCGGCAGATTCTCCAGGCACCTTTCAGTGAGCCTTTGATCGCTCCGTGTTTCTGCACGGCCTGAATGAAGTAGCGGCTGCATGTCGGGTGAAAGCGGCACTGCTGTCCGATGAGCGGGCTGAGAAAGATCTGATACAGACGCACCATGCCGATCAGGATTCGGCTCGGCAGGTCGACCAGTAGATTCCAGAGAGTTGAGATCCAAACGGGCATGCAGAGCTTATGACCAGGGAAACGGCAAAGAGCAACTTTGCCGACGAGCCTGCCGGTAAATCTGAATCTTATGTTTTCTGCGAACCTTGTCCCGGGCAATGGTTTCGCAGGTCTCTATCGTGTGCCCCGACTCGTGAGTAGGGTCCGACAAGCGGAGCGCCGGCGTACCATCGGGACTGCGGCAACTAACTAAATGGTATGCCTGCGCTGCGCTTGACATCCCCTACGGTGGCGGTCGAATTCGAACTTTGCTGTGCGAGTTCGACGGTGAATCAGATTCTCCAGTTTTCTGCGAACCTTGTCCCGGGCAATGGTTTCGCAGGTCTCTATCGTGTGCCTCGACACGTGAGTAGGGTCCGACAAGCGCAGCGCCGGCGTACCATCGGGACTGCGGCAACTAACTAAAGTGGTACGCCGGCGCTGCGCTTGACATCCCCTACGGTGACGGTCGAATTCGAACGTGGGGCAGGCTGACTTTGCATGACTCAACAGGGAATCAAATTTTGAAAGCAGTTGTTCTTACGTTTGACCGTCTGCCGGCTCACCTGCTGGGATGCTACGGCAACGAGTGGACTGAAACTCCTGGTTTCGACCGGCTGGCCTCGCTGGGCAGCGTGTTCGATCAGCACTTCGCTGAGGTGCCAGGGCCGGTCAGCGCGAACCATTCCTGGTGGACAGGGCGGTTCGAATTCTTTCGCGACTCCGCTACGGAGAAACAGTGCGGTGGTGGCGCCGACGAGAATTGGCTTCAGCGGCTGAATGACCTGGGAGTCAAGTGTCGGTTGCTGGCTGAGAATACCGAAGGGCTGCCGACTGAACGGTTTTTCTCAAGCGAAGCCGTCGGGGGAGTCACCGGCCTGAACGCTCAGCACGATGACGTCCCGATCGCCCGACTCGTTCAGCGAGGCATTGAGATTTTGGAAGGCGACGGGTCGGAAGCAGTGTCGCCTGACGGAGAGTCTCAGCCGGAGTTGCTGTGGCTGCATTCGCAAGGCGTGCCGTCTCCCTGGCTGCCGCCGAGACTGTTTGCAGAACTGTACCTCGACGAGCTGGAAGAGATCGTTGATGGCGAATCGGGCAGCGAGATTGCGAGCGACCTGGTTGGTCAGTTCGAAAACGATCCCGACCTGGTGAGACTCCTGCTTTCCGACTGGCGGCGCGAGGCCGTTTCGGATGACGATTCAGAGAACGTCGATCCAGAAGCCGTTTCTTCGGTGGCCGTTTCTTCGGTGGCCGAGGCGGAATCGGACGACATTGACTCTCCGGAACTCGAGCGGCAGATCAGCAGGCTCGTTTTTGCCGGCTACGTTTCGATGATTGATCGCTGGCTGCTGAAGCTGCTCGAAGCCGTCGAGAGTTCGGACGAGCAAATCCTGTTGGTCGTGTCGGCGAATCAGGGACACTCGTTCGGTGAAGTCGTCGATCTGGTGCCGAACGCTGTGGGATCTGCGGCGGCGTCGACGGTTGGAAATTCGGACCGCGCGTCAGGCAGATTTCAGTCAGGATCGCTCAGCGACACCGATGTCAGAACGCCGCTGATAATCGCCGAGTTTTCCAGAACAGCCGACGGCGGCACATTCGGCAGCCGGCACACAGCGATCGTTCAATCGGTCGATGTGGCGGCGACGCTGGGCCATTGGCTCGGCGGTGGCAGGGAAGAATCAAACAACGATTCTGCGACAGTCGGCCAAAGTCTGTTGGGAGCGCTTGCCGGCGGCACTCCCGAGAGTCGCCCCGCCGCCTTCTGCCTTGGACCAGACGGGCAGCTCGGCGTTCGCAGTCGTCATTGGGCTCTCGTAACCTCGGCGGAAGCGCTGAACGACGAGGATTTGGTGCATTCTGACGTGCGACTGTTCGCCAAACCGGACGATCAATGGGACGTCCACGACGTTTCCTCGCAATATGGGGAAGAAGTTGACGCCTTGCTCGGCGAATTGCGTACGCGAATCGCTGCTCGGTCCAATCCGGAATGACGGTTTTCCGGCAGACCGCGAAAACGGGAGGAGCAATCTGCTTTCCGCGCCTGTTACAGATGCCCGGATTACCCACTCTTAGCAACAGGATTGGATGCTTTTCGATAGCTTCCGAAGGGACGCCAGGCGGTTGCCATTTGGAAACGCAGCCAGTAACTTTTCTCGGTTTCGCCTGTCTGCAGGCTGAAGTTCTGAACGAATTCGGTAGTCGCCTGAGCAGATCAATGATCAGCTGAGTCGCAGTGCGTTCGGGATCTCTGCAAACACAACCTTGGAACCGCTGCTCGGGAATTTCGACCATGGCCAATAATGTCGGCACGCTTGCATCTGCGGCACTCTCAGAATCGAACGGCATTTTTCGGCTGGCCCCAACCTGGGTGCCTCGCTCATTCCTGCAGCCTGGACGTCGGCTCAAGCTGAATCCGAACCACTATTACGCTCTCGGCATGAACCGAGGCGGTATTGATGAGCGGTGGTTTGGCTCGACGACGGAAGCAGCGAATGACAACCGCGGCTGGGACGAAGGCCTGAGCTACTGCGTCACTTCGAATGGCGAAAAGTTTCTGCTGCGAGACGCCGTGGCGGAGCTGAAGGGCGAGATCATCGGCGACGAGATCTGGAACGCTTACGGCAAGTGGCCGGTCTACTCGAAATTCTTCGACAACATGGGCCCGATCCCTCACCACATGCATCAGAACGCTGAGCAGGCGAAGCTGGTCGGCCAGGAAGGCAAGCCAGAATCGTACTACTTCCCGCCGCAGCTCAACCCGACCGGCAACAATTTCCCGTACACGTTCATGGGTCTCGAGCCGGGCACGACCAAAGAGCAGGTCGTGCAGTGCCTCGACGACTGGAACAAGGGCGACAACGGCATTCTCGACTTGTCGAAAGCCTACCGTCTGAAACCCGGCACTGGCTGGTTGATTCCACCGTGCGTGCTGCACGCTCCGGGCAGCCTGCTGACGTACGAGCCGCAGTGGGGCAGCGACGTGTTCGGCATGTACCAGAACCTGGTCGAAGGCCGCGAAGTTCCGCGAGCACTGCTCACCAAAGACTTCCCCGAAGAGCACCACGACGACAATCAGTACCTCGTCGACGCACTCGACTGGGACAAGAACGTCGATCCGAACTTCAAAGAGAATAACTACCTGGAGCCGGTCATCTGCTCCGAAGGTGATGGCTGGGCCGATCGCTGGATCGTTTACGGAAAGGTCGACGGCGAGCAGGTCTTCACCGCTAAGGAATTGACTGTGCAGGCTGGTGCGAAGTGCACGATCAAGGATCCCGGAGCCTTCTCGTGGATCACGACTCAGGGCCTCGGAAAAATCGGCAACATGCGTCTGCAGACTCCGGCCATGATCAACTTCGGCGACCTGACCGACGACGAAGTCTTCGTCACCGCCAAGCGAGCGGCTGAAGGCGTCGAATTCGAAAACACCGGAGACGAGCCGCTGGTCGGACTGCGTTACTTCGGCCCGAACGCTCAGCCAGACGCACCAGCAATGGGCGCTTACAAGAATCAATAGATGATTAGACCGTAGGGTGCGTCTTGACGCACCAGCTTCTTAACTCAGTACTGGATTCAATTGGTGCGTCGAGACGCACCCTACGGAAGGCTTCAAGATGGCTTTGAAACTGCACAACGCGATGTGGCCGGGACTTGTCGGCAAGGGAACTGACGAAGGTCAGGAGCCGCCGATCAGTCTCGAGCGGATGCTTGAGCTGACCGCCGCAGCTGAGGTGAACGGCCAGAAGTACGACGGCATCGACTACTTCCTCTTTCTGCCGCACACCAACCCGGAAGCGACCGACGACGAGCTGCGAGGCATCGCTGACCTGATCGCGTCGCACAATTTCAGCGTGGGATCACTGGTTGCTCCAATCTGGCCGGGCACGGTTGGTGACTCAGCGATGGGCGACGATGCCGCTCGCGAGAAGTTTCTTTCGGCTGTCACGATGGCCTGTCGTATTGCTAGGGTTTTCGAAGATCACGGCGTCCGCAAGTACGGCGTGATTCGAATCGACTCGGCCGAATTCGGTGTCGAGAAGTGGCGTGAAAATGCGAAAGCTAACACGTCTCGCATCGCCGATACGTTCCGCGAAGCAGCGAAGATCGCGGCTGATAACGGTCAGCGACTCGCTGCCGAAGGCGAAATTTGCTGGGCAGGGATGCACTCCTGGAAGGACATGCTGGACCTGCTTGAAGAAGTCGGCATGCCGGAATCGCTTGGTTTCCAGGCAGACCTTGCTCACACGTATCTTTACACCCTTGGGTACAACGCTCCCGAGCATGCACTCGTCCAGGAAGGCTACAGCGACGAAGAATTCTACGCCGCCTACGAGCAGATGACTGACAAGTTGCGTCCCTGGACGATCGACTTCCACGTCGCCCAGAACGATGGCGAAGTTCACGGAGCAGGCTCGCACGACAAGACAGGCAAGCACTGCAAAGCCGACGATCCAAACGGCAAGCTCGACATCACGAAGTGCTCGAGCTACTGGCTGAAGGATTACGAACAGCGAGGCATGCAGCACATCTGCTGGGACGGCTGCATGTTCCCGAACGAGACTCTTGAGAACGGCGAAACCTGGAACACGATCCTGGACGCCATGATCAAAGTCCGAGACGCGAACTGAAAAAGAAAATGACCGGTAATTGGTCATTCGCTCATTGGCTATTTCTCAAGAGGAACTCACGGTGGCTAAGAAACCATTGAATATCGGTCTGGTCGGCTATGGATTTATGGGCCGAACTCACTCGAACGGTTACAAGCGGGTTAATGACTTCTTTCATGAGCTGGAATATCGGCCCGTTCTGAAAGCCATCTGCGGTCGCAACGAAGAACGCACGAAAGAGTTCGCCGAGCAGTGGGGTTACGAATCGACCGAGTCGGACTGGAAGGCGTTGATCGCTCGCGACGACATCGACGCCATCGATATCTGCACGCCGAACAACACGCACGCCGAGATCGCTATCGCCGCTGCTGAAGCCGGCAAGATGGTGCTTTGCGAAAAGCCGCTGGCTCGGACCACCGAGGAAAGTCTGCCGATGGTTGAAGCCATCGAAAAGGCCGGCGTCGCCAACACCGTCTGGTACAACTATCGCCGTGTTCCGGCCGTCACGCTTGCCAAGCAGATCATTGACTCTGGCAAGCTTGGCAGAATCTTCCATTACCGCGCGAACTTTCTTCAAGACTGGACGATCTCCGAAGACCTTCCTCAGGGTGGTGAGGCTCTTTGGCGTCTGGATGCGGAAGCGGCGGGATCCGGAGTGACCGGAGACCTTCTCGCTCACTGTATCGACACGGCCATCTGGTTGAATGGCGGCATCAAAGACGTGTCAGCCATGACTGAAACGTTCATCAAAGAACGCGTCCATCAGGCCACTGGCGAAAAGCAGGCCGTCACGATCGACGACGCGTGCATCTTCCACTGCCACTTCGACAATGGTTCGCTCGGTCTGTTCGAATCGACTCGTTACGCACGCGGTCACAAGGCGCTTTACACGCTGGAAATCAACGGCGAACACGCTTCGATCCGTTGGGACCTGCACGACCTGAATCGTCTGGAATTCTTCGACCACAGCGATGAAAGCATTGTCCGCGGATGGCGCACGGTCCACGTCACCGACGGCGATCAGCCTTACCTCGATCACTGGTGGGTGCCGGGGCTTTGCATCGGTTACGAACACACCTTCGTGCATCAGGTCGCCGACTTCCTGGCGTCGCTGTCCAGCGGCGAACCGTGCAAGCCGACGTTCCGCGACGCACTGGAAACGGCGAAGGTTTGCGACGCGGTTCTGGCGAGTGCCGCGAACAAAGCGTGGGCCGACGTCTAACGGAATCGCGTTAAGGTTGTGGCAAAGCAGCCGCGACACAATACTGAACTGATAAGCTGAAAATACTACTGGCGGTTGTGGCGTGTTCTGATAACTCGCTGCTGCCGCCAGTTCCTGTTGCGCCCGAAGGTTTAGCCGGGCCTCATCTGACTGCGAAGGAATAGTTCCATGCCGAATCCAATCTCACGAGAAGGCTACGATAAACTCCGCGAAGAGATTCGGCATCTTGAGGACGATGTGATGCCAGTCATCACTGCCGCGATTGCGGAAGCTCGTGCCGAAGGTGACCTGAAAGAGAACACTGAGTATCACGGTCAGCGCGAAGCTCAAGGAATGACTCAGGCCAAGATCAACCAGTTGAAGTCGAAGCTCAACCAGTGCGAGATCGTCGACAAGGCGAGTCTGCCGAAAGGCGTCGTGACTTTCGGATCAACGGTGACCGTCAAAGACCTCGACATGGGTGACCTCGAGACCTACGAATTCGTCGGGCCGGGCGAAGAGGATTACACTGGCGATGTCATGAAAATTCTGACGAGCAGCCCACTTGCAACCGCGCTGGCGAGCAAGAAGGTCGGCGATCAGGTCGAAGTCGAAGTGCCGAGTGGCACGCTCAAACTGGAAGTCGTCGAAATTGTTGACTTCGACTGAGACTCGACTGGAAGCTTTCCATTGGCGCGGTTTTCCATTGGCTCAGTTCAAACAGGAGCGTCGAGAGATGCGAACATTGATCACAGCGGCGACTATCCTATTGATGATTTCGACAGTGAGATCGTCTGCGGAGGACTGGCCGGAATTTCGCGGACCGTCAGCAAACGGTCACTCGGCCGCCGTCGGTCTCCCCATCAAGTGGAGCGTTGATCAGAACGTTGTCTGGAAGCGTGCGATTGACGGACTCGCCTGGTCGTCGCCCATTGTGCTCGGAGACCGAATCTACCTGACGACTTCTGTTGCGAACGGCGAAGAACTGGGACCGGACCAGTCGCTGAGGACACTTTGCCTGGACGCAGAATCGGGTTCGGTCCAATGGGACGTGGAAGTCTTTCAGCAGTCAAAGACTGGGACGTCCAAAGACAAGGTGCATAAGAAAAACAGTCACGCCAGCGCAACACCAATTACGGACGGCAAGCATCTGTTCGTCCATTTCGGTGTGCACGGTACGGCCTGCCTGACACTTGACGGGAAAACAGTCTGGACGAACCGCCAATTCACCTTCGCGCCAGTTCATGGCAATGGTGGGTCACCAGTTCTCATTGATGGACTGCTGGTCTTTTCCTGCGACGGTGGCGATGTCGAATTCATCGTTGCGCTCGATCAGGATACTGGAAGAGTTCGCTGGAAGACCGACCGCACGGCGACTCATCTCAAGAAGAAATTTGCCTTTTCAACGCCGCTTATTATTGACGTCGATGGTCAACAACAAATCGTATCGCAGGGTGCCGGAGCTGTTTACGGTTACAGCCCGGCGGACGGTTCAATGATCTGGAAAGTCGACTATGCAGACGGCTACTCGGTCGTCCCTCGACCAGTCTTTGCGCATGGTTTGCTGTACGTCTCCAGCGGATTCAATCAGGCGAAGATCTTTGCGATTGATCCAACAGGTGAAGGAGACGTCACGGAGTCGCACGTTCGATGGATCATGACGAAAGGTGCACCGCACACGCCTTCGCCTCTGGTGGTTGGCGAAGAGTTGTACATCGTCAGCGATGGCGGAGTGCTGACGTGTCTCGACGCAAAGTCTGGCGATGTTCATTATCAGGAACGTCTTGGCGGCAAGTATTCTGCTTCGCCGTTGTTCGCGGATGGGAAGATCTTCGTCCAGGCGGAGGAAGGTGAAGGAGTCGTGTTCCGCCCCGGGACCGAGTTCGAAGAGCTCGGGCGAAACGAGTTGGAAGCAAGAACCTTTGCTTCGTATTCGGTTTACGGATCATCGCTGTTGATTCGTAGCGAGAAACATCTTTATCGCATCTCGAATTGAGAATGTTTCTGGACGGTTCGAAAGATGCTGCCGAGCGCAGGCTGAGAAAGTTTTACGATGTCGAAGTTTCAGGCAGTTCCGCATCAGACTGATCTTGAGAAGATGGATCGTGATCTGAGTTTTTATCCGAGTCAGGTGACGCAACCTGAAACTCTGAGTTGCGAGCAGGTCGACCAATACAACCGCGACGGCTATGTCAAAGACCTGACAGTTTTCTCCCAAATAGAAGCCGACGAGCTTCGCGGATACTTCGACCAGTTGCTTGAACGTGCCCTTGCAGCGGGCGGGGACAGCTATTCCATCAGCAGTGCTCACCTGACGTACGGTCGGGTTTACGACTTACTGCGCGAGCCGCGCATCGTCGCTTACGTGATGGACATCCTGGGCGACGACGTCATCGGCTGGGGTTCGCACTTCTTCTGCAAAATGCCGCACGACGGGAAGTCGGTCGCCTGGCACCAGGACGCGAGTTACTGGCCACTGACCCCATCGAAGGCGGTCACAGTCTGGGTCGCGATTGACGATGCCGACATCGAGAACGCGTGCATGAAATTTGTCGCCGGTTCACAGCATGTCGGACATCTGACTTTCCGACCAAGCGCCGATGAGGAAGGTAACGTGTTGAATCAGACCATCGAAGATGCGGAGCAGTACGGCGATGTCATTTACGATGAGCTGGCTGCCGGTCAGGTATCCCTGCACGCAGATTTGTTGTTGCATGGATCCGAGGCGAACGACTCCGATCGCCGTCGCTGCGGCCTGACGCTGCGATACTGCACGCCCGACGTGGTCGCCGGTTCGAACTGGCACGACAAGGGCGTCGTGGTTGCGGGCAGAGACTACTCGGGAAACTGGACGAACCCGGCGCGTCCGGCCGATGATTGACCGTAGTGTGCAGAACGTGACGTTTCGGAATCTCTAGACGTTATTGGAAATGTCAGACGGACAGCCATTGGACGGTTCCTGAAGCACTCTGCCTGGGAACGAATGTGTTCGCGAACCTGTCAATCTGCACCAACCCTCGCCAGATGCCGGAAAGTCATGTTATTCAACTAGTTGCGTCGATTGAAAGTTCGCTTCCTGGTCGAAATACTCTTTGACGGAACTGGCCAGTCGAGGTTAGAGTCTAAGTGCTGCATAGGATGCGCGGCCTGAGGTCAGATTGAATGGCTCCAGCTCTCTCACATTACTGGTAGCAATCTTTAGACAGGTGTATCAATGCGAAGAACAGTCCTAATAACCGCCCTGCTGGCTTTGGCCTCCTCAGTCCCAACAGCCTCGTTCGCCCAATCAAATGTGCCGGCGGACATTAACGCTCCGGCGTCTGATGCGGGTATTCCAACGTTGCTGGACCCAGACGTTCTCAATCTACCTGACGTCCAATTCGTCTTTGATGGACTGCTGGATCCGAATCGAGTCTCGCTGGTTGAACAAGTGACGCGAGCAAATCTGGATGATCCAAGACTAACTCCCGCCGCACTGAGCATTATTCGTAACCACCTCGTCGCCATGCAGCAGGTGGAGCTTGCAATCCAGTTCCTGCAGACGAATCGTGACGAGATTCTGGCTGGCGGCAACACTGAGTTTAACAGCATCTTCGGGAATCCAGGTGAAACTCGCCCGATTGCTGTGGTCAACCCGACGCCGCTCATAGGATTGGCAACGGTCGTCACCAGCATCACTGGTGCGGTCGTTCTTGATTTCCCCGATCAAACATTGCCGAACCTCCCGGATCAGGTTAATCCCGGTGATTTCGTGTTCGTTGGCGATGCCGTTTCTGGTGACCCACTTGGGTTCATTATGGAGGTCGAACAGGTTGTCTTTGACGACGACGCGACTAACCAAGCCCTCATTGGAACAAGTATTTTTGGAGGTTCAGTCCTTTCGATTAATCGTACAGGTGTGACTGTTCACCGGGTGATTAGTTTCGAGGAGCGAACTGACCCTGCCCGATTTGAGCGAGTCGTCCAGACGTTTACCGCAATTCGGAATGCACTTTCAGGCTTCGATCCAGATCTGCCACCGATCTTTCAGGTTCAGAACTCGATCACATACCAAAGAAGCTTCGAAGACATTAACAATATCTGGGCACCGGGGATCGCACAGTTTACGGCACTCGATAGCGTCGTACAGCGTGAACTTAGTCGAACTGGACTCACTTCTACACGTCCTGCGGATCGACTGCTTCGTCAAGCGGGATTTTCAAATTCTGATTCGCACCTCCATCTCGACCGTCTCGATGACCAGGGGACAGGCCAGGGTACTGACTACCAGGGCCGAGCAACGTTTCCGTTGTTGTGGACTGAAGACAATGAGCTTCCGCTGAACTTCAATACGAATTCACCATTAGCCGGTGCAACCGACGAGGATCGCGCATTCTTCCGGGATCGACAGACGATCTTCGGAGCTCCTGACAACCCGTTCAATCAGTACATCGGTCGCGCATTCCTCGAAGAAACAATCCGTCACGCAGGCGATTTCTTCGATGACACAATCGTTGTGTTAGAGGACACGGTTACGCAGAACTTCCAGCAGCCCATATTCGATGGCAATGGTCGACTGGTTGGTTTTCGAACCGTCACTGTCTCCTCACCTTTGGAATTGGCGCAGAGGGAAGCGCGTCGAGCTCAGCGGGGTCCATTGGCCGATATTGACGGAAATGGAAGGTTTGATGATCTCGAAGTGCGACAGGTGCCAGAATCAGGGACGCCAGTCACGCAGCAAACTGAAAGAAATAAATGGCAGATGATTGTCGAGTCATTTGCTGAACACTCGACCGATCTTGATGCGTTTAACGTTGCAGCAGTCGGTGTCTCGGCAATGTTCAACGATTTTGTACCGTCCGATCTTCTGGCCAGGAATGCTGGTTCCTTTGCCGATTTTGCGGCACTTATCGGTGGTGGCAACACTCTTAACGGGATTGATCCAACAAGAATCGAGCCATTCGGCAAGCGAGGTTCTGCTGGTTTTAATCCGGTCGTGCCAAGAAACTAGTTTTACAGTTTCGACAGAACAGAAGTCGCATCAGCTCTCGTCAGTTCGTTCTGACGAGGGCTGTTTTCGTAGATCGAGCAGTCTTGCGGATCAAATCCGAAAACCACCGCCGTCTTCGTTGCCCGCCTGTTGCCACCACAGCTAACATCCGTCACCCGTGTGTTTACGGCGTTTAAAAGCAGAGGCTTCTGCTTTCTGAGATGAGTTAGTTTCAAGTATTGAGTTACGGAGTTTGCGAAGATGGCTACCGAGACAGCACCGCAAGAATTCACTTTCCAGGCAGAGATTTCACAGCTTCTGCACCTGCTTTCTCACTCGCTGTATCAGAACAAAGAAATCGCGATTCGAGAACTTGTGTCCAACGCTTCCGATGCGCTCGACAAATTTCGACACATTTCGTTGACTCAGAAAGAGCATGAGGATGATGCAGAACTGGCGATTTCCCTTGAGCCTGATGAAGAGAATCGCGTGCTGACGATTCGTGACAACGGCATCGGCATGACTCAGGACGAGCTGATCCAGAATCTCGGCACCATCGCGCACAGCGGGTCGCTTGAGTACCTGAAAAAACTTGGCGAAGGCGCACAAGACGACGTCTCGCTGATCGGTCAATTCGGTGTGGGCTTTTACTCTGCGTTCATGTTGGCAGATCGCGTCGAAGTGTTGACGCGCAGTTATCAGGAAGAATCGGGATGGCGTTGGGAATCTGACGGCAGCGGGCAGTTCACGATCGAACCCGCCGAAGGGCTAGAACGGGGGTCGCAGATTCGACTTCACTTGAAGGAAGATTTGACCGAATTCACTCAGACCGTTCGACTGAAGCATATTCTCACTGAGTATTCTACTTTCGTTCCGTATGCGATCCGTCTTGGTGAGGAACACGTCAATGATCAAACGCCGATCTGGGTCGAACCGAAGTCACAGGTCACTGACGAGCAATACAAGAATTTCTACGGGTACCTTTCGAAGCGAACTCACGAAGAGCCGCTGTGGCATCTGCATTTAACGAGCGACTCGCCGTTCCAGTTTCATGCATTGCTTTACTGCCCGGCGTCGAACTTCGAGTTAATGGGCTTCGGCAAGGACGAGCACGGTCTCAGCCTCTGTGCCAAACGAATTCTCGTGCAGAACAATTGCCGAGAACTGCTTCCGGAATATCTGCGCTTCATTTTCGGGCTCGTCGACTCAGCGGACCTGCCGCTCAACGTGTCACGTCAGGCTTTGCAGGACGACACGGTGTTTCGAAAGATTCGCAAGGTTCTGGTCAAGAAAGTGTTCAATCATCTCGAAGGTGTCGCCAAAGACTCTCCCGATGACTACGCCAGTTTCTACGAACAGTTCGGATCGACGCTGCGAGAAGGTGTCGCCAGCGATTTCGAAAACCGAGACACGCTTGCGAAGTTGCTGAGGTTCAGGTCGTCGCACGGCGATGACCGATCAGCGGTAATGTCGCTCGGCGATTATGTTTCGCGAATGGCCGAAAGTCAGAAGCAGATTTTCTACGTCAGCGGCGAATCGCTCTCGACGATTGAGAAGAATCCGAATCTGGAAGCCTTCCGATCTCGGAAACTGGAAGTTCTCTATCTCATCGATCCTGTTGACGAATTTGTCCTAAATCACGTCCACAAGTTTGAGGACAAAGATCTGGTTTCGATCGACTCATCCGAAGTCGATCTTCCGGAACTGGAATCTGCCAGCGAATCGAACGACGGTGAAGAATCAGATGACAAGAAGTCGGGGCCACCTGAAGGGTTTGGGACCGTCCTGAATCTCTTTCGCGAAGGACTTGGCGATTCCGTCGAAGACGTACGGGAATCGAAGCGGCTTACTGATAGCGCGTGCTGTCTGGTTAATCCCGAGGGAGCAATGAGTGCTCAGTTGCAGAAGGTCATGAGCCGAGCGAGCGACGACTTCCAACTGACGAAACGAATTCTTGAGATCAATCCGTCACACCCGCTGGTTCAGCATCTGGCTGGTCTGTCTGTTAACGATGAACACGCGGCATTCATCAAGACTTGCGGTCAGCAATTCTTCGCCAACGCCATGCTGGCGGAAGGCGTCGTTCCCGATCCACATGAAACATCACAACGAATGATGGGTTTCATGCAGGAGCTCGCCCAACAGCGCTCGCCGATTGCCGATGCATAGTCGGTGTGCAGTAAGAGTTTGCTGAATCGAATTTCGGAGATGTAAGAAATGCCGGTCGTGGTTCTTGTAGAGACGTCTGACAACAACCGCGGTCGGTTCCTTGCAGCTTCACACGGTGAGGCGATTGACGTGCTCAGTCGTCACTACCCGGTTGGCTCAAGCGTTTCCCAAAAGCTGACCCGTGGCGAGAAGGTTTCGACGGACTCTTACACACTGAAGATTTGCCCGTTGGAAACAGCTCCGCCGAAACGCCAGAAGGCGTTGTTTTGATCGTTGCGAGTTCGCTGGTTATCGCAACGACGGGCTGATGACGCCTGTCTCGGGGCTTGAGGCCGTTGCGTAGAGCTTCTTCGGGATGCGTCCTGCGCGGAATGACTGACGACCGGCCTGGCAGGCGTTCTTCATGGCTTCAGCCATGATTGCCGGTTCGGTTGCACTGGCGATGGCCGTGTTGAGCAACACTCCGTCGCAGCCGAGTTCCATCGCGAAGGCAACGTCGCTCGCCGAGCCAACTCCGGCGTCGATGATCATCGGATAATCCGGATCATCGCCTTTCAGATACTCCAGGCAGATCCGAATGTTGTTCGGGTTGAGAACTCCCTGCCCACTACCGATCGGACTACCGGCCGGCATGACCGACGTTGCTCCGGCATCTTTCAAACGTTTGGCGGTGATTGGATCGTCAGTTGTGTAGCAGAGGACCTGAAAGCCTTCTTTGACGAGCGCTTCAGTCGCCTGCAAAGTCGCGACAGGATCCGGCAGCAGCGTTTTCGTATCGCCGAGTACTTCCAGTTTGACCCAGTCGGCTCCGGGATTTTCAAGGCCTTCCAGGATCTCTCGACCAAGCCGAGCGACTCGGATCGCGTCTTCGGCGTTAAAGCAGCCGGCAGTGTTGGGCAGAATTGTGTACCGGCTGAGATCGATGAAGTCGAGAATGTTTCGACCTTCGGCATCGATCAATCGCTCGCGCCGGACGGCGACGGTGATGACTTCCGAGCCGCTGACTTCCAGGCACTGCTGCATCATGTCAAAGGTAGAGTACTTGCCCGTGCCGACGATCAGTCGGGACTGCAGAGTGTGAGTTCCAAGAACGAGTGGTTTGTCCGACATCCAGACACGCGCTTTCTCAGTTGATTATGAAGTGTTGACGCTTGATCGAATGATTTCTGATAAAAGAGTAAGACTCAGAGGACTATCCACCGCCGACAAGTGTGACGACTTCCAAACGGTCGTTCTCGGCCAGCTCACATTCGGCGTGACGAGCTCGTGGAACGAGTTCAAGATTCCGCTCAACAGCAACGAACTTCGGTCGCATCCCGAGTTCGTTCAACAGGTCGGCGATGGTCGAGCCAGCAGCGATCTCACGAGCTTCGTCGTTCACCGTGATTTGCACCGAGGCTCTCCTTCAGAAACACTGTCCAAACGGCAGATGTCATTCCGTCTGCCGAGTCCTCTAAAACGTTGAATTCATCGATCCGGCGCGAGTTTAGGAACGCTGCGACAAGACCGTCAAGGAGCTGAATTTGCTCGTTCCGTCCAGCCGATCAAGTAAACATGCTTTGATCTGTTTTCTGACGAGCCGTACAATCGCTGTCACTGTTTTTCGAAGCTCGTCAGTGCCGCTGGCCACGTTCTGGCGAAACCCTCCCTGCCAACGGCCATCCTTCCCGAACGCTCCGCATCCCCGCCCTGGAGTCACGCAATGCTTGATCTGCTTTCTGGAATTGACCACACATGCGAAGGCGTGTCCCGACGAAGCTTCCTTCAGGTGGGAACACTTGGTGGATTGGGGCTGAGTCTGCCGACGCTGTTGGCGAATCAGCAGGCATCCGCCGCAGGGACGCCTAGCGATGTCAACTGCATCCTGATCTGGACTCGCGGAGGGACCAGTCATCACGACACAGTCGATCCAAAACCGGAAGCTCCGGTCAGCATTCGCGGTGAGTTCGGCGTCATTGATACCGCCGTTCCGGGAGTTCAGTTCACGGAGATCGTTCCGAATCTGGCGAAGGAGCTGAATCGGTTCGCCGTGCTCCGAGGCTGGAATCCGCAGAACGGAAGTCATGGTTCCGCTGATCAGTTCGTGATGTCCGGACGAAGGTTCAATCCGGCACTGGCTTATCCGACGTACGGCTCGGTCGTCAGTTACGTCAAAGGTTTCAAGTCGGCACTTCCTCCGTTTGTACAACTTGGCAGTCAGGTGGATCGCCGATTTGGAGGCGGCACCTCTGGAATTCTCGGCCTCGAACACAGCCC
>Ga0316208_1002137_pt1 | contig 16671 bp, 9 predicted proteins | sample 3monopyrite_MG_FD_204944 | JGI IMG/M metagenome (GOLD analysis project Ga0316208, IMG submission 204944) | Microbial mat bacterial communities from mineral coupon in-situ incubated in ocean water Damariscotta River, Maine, United States -... | ecosystem: Environmental > Aquatic > Marine > Coastal...
AAACTTTTCGAATGAGCCGCACGGTTTTTCAAGCAAAGACTCAAAAACCCTTGCGGCTGAAGAGTTCTTAATCGTGGCTTGATACATGAATAGCAGTACGATAGACTAAATCAGCAAGCCCTATTTAACGGCAAGCCAAAGGCGACTGCGCAACAGATAGGCCATGCTCAAAAACGCTGTTCGTCTTATCGGATCTGTCAGCCAACATGGTTTTACAATAATGCTTGATCTTTTAGTTATTGCGACACACCCGGACGATGCTGAAATTTCTGTTGGCGGGATTCTATTGAAAGCGAAAGCAGAAGGATTGAAGACAGGAATTCTCGATTTAACATCGGGGGAACCAACGCCACACGGCACAGAAGCAAAACGCAAAAAGGAATCCTCGGCTGCCTCCGATGTGTTACAGCTTGATTGGCGAGACAATCTTGGCTTACCAAATCGAAATTTGATGGCCAACCTGGACGCACGACGGGAAATCGCAAATTGCATTCGCCTCACACGCCCGCAGCTAATTCTTGCTCCATGGGAAGAAGATGTGCATCCCGATCATGTCCAGGCAAGTCGGCTCTGTGATGATGCCAGATTTTACGCCAAGCTATCCCGCACAGATATGGAAGCAGAACCGTACTGGACACCCTGCCTGTATTACTACCTCAGTATTCACCTGCGAATTCATCCCAAGCCGAGCGTTGTGGTCGATATTTCTGATCAGTTCGATGAAAAAATGAATGCCATCCGTTGCTACCACAGCCAGTTAATTGAGGGAAAAACAGAAACATTCCCGACAGTTCTGGATGACATCCGCGACCGAGCCCGCTACTGGGGCTGGAGCATTCACAGCAGCTACGCCGAACCACTGATCACTCGAGAAGAAGTACCGATTACAAAAATCAAAACACTTTTTGAATATTAACCTCGTAGGGTCCGCTATTGCGGACCACGATGGAAAATGAATTCTCCCAGGTAAGTAGGATGCGTCGTGGCGCACCCTACGGTTCTTGGTAAGATACTACTGCGTCAACCTTTCGCTTTACTTTGCGATTTCTTTTTCGATGGCAGCCATCACTTGGGGGGCATCGGGTTTAATACGGGGGGCGAATCGTTCGGCTATCTTTCCCTCTTTGCTGATGAGGAATTTCTCGAAATTCCATTGAATTCGCCCCGCGTGGTCGGGATCGGTTTTCTTGGATGTCAAAAACTTGTAAAGCGGGGCAGCATCAGGACCATTCACATCGACCTTGCTGAACATGTCAAAAGTAACACCGTAATTGGACGTGCAAAACTGCTTAATTTGCAGGGCAGAACCTGGTTCCTGTTTCCCGAATTGATTGCAAGGAAAACCGAGAATGACGAATCCTTTATCCTTGTAAGTTTCGTGCAGTTTTTGAAGTGCTTCGTATTGAGGAGTCAAGCCGCATCGACTGGCGACATTGACGATAAGAACCACTTTCCCCTGATACTTGGAAAGTGAGACATCTTTACCATCCAGCGATTTCATTTTGAAATTCAATACCGCAGGAACTTTTTCTGCTGCACACACAGGGCCGCCAGCAAATACTCCGAACGAAAGAACAACGACCGCAAACAGATATTTCATCTCTTCTCCTTTTCAGCAAATGTACTGATAGATTTCTGATACCAAACAAAGGAACTTCCATTGGCTGGAAGTTCGATGCCCCTTTTTTATGCGATGGCCCGCAATACCGGCGGACCCACATAACTGAAGATTAAACGGAACCTCTATTTATTCAAAAGGAGCATAGACATTCCTGTCTGTCTCGTTTGAGTATGCTGTATAGTAGGCAGACAAGAATGTCTACCCTCCGTCCAGTAAGAAATTTTTGAATGAATAGAGGTTCCCTAAAGAATATTATTTTGCAGAAGCTTGTGCTGAACCTGCAATTTGTTTTTGCAGCCCTTGTCGATAGGTTTGCAGGGTCGCAACGAGTTGCTGATTTTCTTTGAGAATTCGAGCCGAATCGGCAAGGACCTTTTTCTCTGCGGCAGTGACAGGAAGCACTTTCTGTGTATTTGCCACCTGCTTTTTCTGATTGGCGATGCCAGTCGTTAACGATTTTATTTGAACAGCAGCAGTTTTACTTTGCTGTGCGACAACTTTCTGAGCAGCAATTGATTGATCGTACTGTTGTTTTGCCAGATCACTTTTTTTGGTGAACTCAGCAATCTGTGTTTTAACCATCTGCACGGCTTTAACTGCCTGGGCCGATTCGGTTGCCGCTTTTGCAACAGAGGCTCTCACAGTTACTAGGGCAGCTTTTGTCTGCTGAAGTTGCGGGATAACTTTAGCCAACTCCGCTTTTCCCTCCTCCCCTTTCTTGGTCAATTCCTGAACTTTTTTGTCCAACTCGGCAATCTTTTTATCTACCTGCTTTTTAGTAGTTGTCTGTTTTGCCAATGCTCTGCTGCGGTCTTTTGCTGTCTTATTTGCGGTGGCAAGAGTCTTGTTGAATGTACCTAGTTGAGCCTTTAGTTGATCGTAATTCTTTTTATGGACAGCAGCAGCTTGAGTCAGTTCGTTAACTTTTTTATCTGCAGTTGCTTTATCCATAACCGCTTTTTTCAGGTTCGCTTCTAATGCCACCTGTTTTGCTTTGGCTACCCCAAATGCTTTTTTGCGAGCCGCGATGGCATTGTTTGTTGCAGTGATTTTATTGGTTAACGATGCGACCGCCGCTTGTGTTGCTTTCAGTTTTATATCCAACGCGACTAACTGTTCGTTCAAGCCAGGGGGATTGGGCGTCAGTGTGAACAACGTTGCTGCAGAAGTTGCATCCCAGATACGAACCTGTCCGGTCCAGTCTCCTGCAATTACGCGGTTTAAGTCGGAATCAAAGGCGACTTCAAGACCAAGGTCAGGCAGTCCGCCGTACGACTTGATTGCTTTGCCATCTCCCTGCCAAAGTTTTGCAACACGATCACGACCAACAGAAACGATGCGGGCATCTCGCGTATATTCGATGGCAGAAACACCACCGCCGTGCGCGTTCCAGCGTTTGATCTCTCGACCGTCGTTCAGTTCCCATAAACGAATTGTCCCATCATCACTACAACTGGCGACAGAGTTCGAATCGGGACGCCAGGAAATATCTGTAATTGGTTTGGTGTGCCCCTTGAGAGTCAGATACTCGTTGCCGGTCATCGCCTCCCATAAAACCATTCCGGCACTTCGATCCCCCGTTGCCAGTAAAACTCCATCGGGAGAGAATTCCGCCGCCATGACCCAGTCGGTATGTTTTTTTCGTTCATATAATAATTCACCCGTTTGGACGGAATAAACCCGCACCATTCTTTTGGGGCCACACATCACAACAAGAGCATGATCAGAACTGATATCGGCTGCAAGGACGGCATCGTAATCGTTACCGAGTTCTGCAACACGTTTACCAGTTTTAACATCCCAGACAATAACTCTCCCTGATGCTCCACCTTGTCCACCTCCAGCCATCAGGAGTTGACCATTTCGGCTGAATTTCAAAATTTGCGGTGTTCCTTCGGGGAAGGGCAGCACTCCTGAAAGTAATCCTGTCTGGGTACTGTAAAGTAAGATTTCCTGGAACCCGGAAACAGCCATCAGCGGTGCCCAGGGACTATTGGCAAGCGCAGTAATACTATTTGGCTTTTGTGTCACGGTTACTGGTTTTAGCGATACGCCCACTGGAAGCACGGGTGGACCTGCAGGACGCGCGGTTGAAATTTCTATTTTTGCTAATTCATTCTTTTTCTTGACATACTTACTCCCTTTATTTTCCAACGCTCCTGAATCGATCCATTGCTTAATCAGAGCTAATTCTTTTTCAGGAATTTTCGGTTGCTTGGGTGGCATGTATGGTTCGCTCTCGCGGTTAATCACCATAAAGAGATAAGATGAATCCGAATCGCCCGGTTCAACAGAATCTCCCGAACCACCTCCTTGCATCAAACCGGTGAAGGTATCGAGAACGAGTCCTCCCTTGGCATCATTTGCGTTATGACATGATCCACATCGCTGCCTCAAAAGAGGAAGAATGTGCTCATCGTACGTGACCTTCGGTGTCTCTTTTTTTGCAGGTGCTTTCTTATCCTCAGCTTGCAGGGAAGAGATACTGAGTAGTGAAACGAAAACAACCGTGGATAATGTCAGGCGTGTCATCATGGCAGGAACTCCCGGGGAGTTTGTTTTTTTGGGAATCAAGCCCCAAAGAGTGAAGGAATTTATCTTGTACTCCAAACGGCAACAGCATCGGGTGCGTCACGACGCACCCGACAAGAAGTCAAAACAGATCAATGATTGAAAAGAAACTCCCGGCTGTTTAACAGGGCCCAGAAAACATCTTCGCAGGCTTTTGTATAATTTTTAGGATCGCTAAACATGGGGCGAAGTTTGACCAGTTCTTCTTCAACCGGTTTTCGTGAAAGACAAATCACATAGAGGTCTGTAATCACTTCATCCGGGGCGGTCTTCTTAGTAGCGTACTCTTTTACGACTCCACCGCTTTTAATTTTTCCGTTCACTGTATCGCCATTGAGTAAATGCAACGCCTGTGAAAGGGAAGGTTCCATTTTCACTTCGCAGGAACAAACCGTTTCTCGGGTTGCCCGGCCAAACGTTGTTAAGAAGTAGCTTGAGGTGGCCCCATCAGAAACCTGGACCGCTCTTGAACCAAGTGGCAATCCACGGAATTTATCTTTGGTGTGTGTCACCTGCGAAATGATATCCAATAACGATTCTGCCTTAATTCTCCGAATCGCCTGGTGGGCAAAGTTCGTTTCATCTGTTTTGTTCGTTTCATTTCGTTTTGTGGATCGCTGATAAGTATTGGAGTTACAGATTTCGCGAATCAATTGACGTGAATCGTAGCCAGATTCCGTAAATCGTTTCGCCAGTTCTTTCAGCAATTCAGGATTAGTCGCCGGGTTACTGACACGAATATCATCCACAGGATCGATAATTCCGATGCCGAAATACTGCTGCCAGATGCGATTCACAAAGTTCTCTGCAAAGTAAGGGTTTTCCGGGGAAGCGAGCCATTTCGCCATGATTTCTCTGCGGTCTTTCCCTTTGACATCGGGTTGACGTCCTCCCAGGAAAACGGGGACGGCATTTTTACCAGTCACAACGTGCCGAACTTCTCCGCTGCCTCGGTTGTAAATAATTCGTTCGCGATAATCTTCAGCTTGTTTACGACCTACTTGTGAGAAGAATGCGGCGAAGTTGTAATAATCATCCTGTGTCCAACGATCAAACGGATGGTTATGACACTGTGCACATTGAATCCGCATGCCCATGAATGTTTGTGCGATATTCTCAGCCACTTTCAGGTTATTTATTTCCAGTTCGTAATAATTGGTAGCAGGCTCACTGAATGTTCCGCCATTGGCTGTCAATAAATTGACGACCATTTTATCTAGTGGAACGTTGCTGCCGATTTGATCTGCCAGCCAGTTGTAGTACAAGACAATTGCTTTGTAACTGACGCGATTACTGGATCGCATCATCAGCCATTCTGCCCATTTAGAAACCCACAGTTCGGTGAATTCTTTTTTCTGGAGCAGTTCATCAATTAACTTGGCTCGTTTATCGGGCGCCTTGTTTGCAATGAAAGATTCGAATTGCTCACGATTTGGCACCATGCCAACCATGTCGATATAAATCCTACGTACAAATACTTCATCTGAACAAACCGTAGAAGGGGTCATACGTAACTTTTTCAGTTTAAGCAAAACCAACTCATCCACATAGTTAATCGGTTTTTCTTTAGTCGGTTCAAAAACCAGCCCTTTGGGTAAAACGATAAACTGAGACCCAACAGTATGAGAAGCGAATCGAGCCATGATGAATGCTTCGCCGCGTTTCCCGGCAGTAACCAGTCCGGTCAATTTATCAATTGTTGCTGAGTTATCATTACTCGATTGGAACAGTGCCAGGTGAGTGACATCACGTTCGGTGCCATCAGTGAAATGAGCGACAACGGTCATCTGTTGAGTAGAGCCCGCTCCATCAAGAACTGCTTGTTTTGGATAAACATTCACGGCGTCACAAGTGGGAATATCAGCAGGGTCTTTCGGGCAACTGCTGGCAATCCATTCGATAATATCTTTACTATATTCGGAATCGATATCGAAACATTTACCGCCTGTATGAGGAACGGCTCCAACAGCTTTTTCGACCATCAAACTCGCTTTCGGAACCGCTAAGTTAATACGACGTCCCAATTGTTCACGCGTAATACGATAAAGGTCTCCATCAGGATCGAATCCGAAGATGGAAAGATTAAAGCCATCTTTCCCGCGTGCAGAACCGTGACAACTTCCCGTGTTGCAACTGGTTCGCATCATAATCGGCATGATATCCAGCTTGAAACTGACGGGGCGTGGCGTTTTCGCTTCGTCAACATTCACTGGAATCTTGACTTCTTTCCCGCCGTAACTACATTTGAGTTGTGATTTCCCATCCGCCAGTGGGTAGAGAATGCGTCCATCAATGCGAACGCAGGCTGGTCCTTCGAGCGCAAAAGCCGTTTGGCTGGTGACTTCTTCAGTCACACCATCGGCGTAAATCGCCTGAATAACCATCGATTGACGATCCTTCGCCGTCTTCAAATTAACCTCGGGAGGATAAACACCCAGCTTGACAATTGTCCGATCAGCAGCTTGGGCCGAAATTGTATACAACACTGCCAAGCAAGCCATTGCACTAAAAAAGACAGGTCGAATTATTGTCATTCTCATTTTCTCATCCTCTATTAATCATTCACAAACAATATTTGAATAACAAGGTTGGTTTGCCCCCCATAGGGGCAACGGGTGTCATTCTGGCGGGCTATTTTGCATTCTCTCGAATTGCCTTTTGTTGCTCTCTGAGCATTTCAAGCCGCGAAAGAACTTTCTTTTTCGGTGTGACGGCAGCGACTTTTTTGGGAGCCGCTTTCTTCGGTGCCGCCTTTTTGACAATTTTGGGAGCCGGCTTATTGAGCCGTAAACGTCCGGTTCCAATATTGTGCAGGACAGGTTCGCCGTTTTCCATCACTGTAATACGACAAAACAGATTCTTATGTTCTCCCAGTGGCGATGTTGCATCGGTTTTAATCGGAAAGACAACTTCTTTTGTATCCTTCGTAATTTCCTGTGGGACGCTCGTCACTTTATTAGGTAAGCCAATCAGTTCTACCTTAGCCTTGCCTTCAAATGGCGTCACATTTTCAATTTGAATAGGGAAATCGAGGCTTGAACCCCGTTCCACCGCGGAAGTGACATATTTCAGTTTCATGTATTGATCAGCAACCCGGTATTTCACAAATGGAGTGCAAATTTCGATATTCGCATTACCAACCCTGGCAATTGCCCGGACCGTAATATGAGATTCTCGAATTGGAGCATTGCCCGAAGCATTCATTGGAATCAACGCTTCGTTTTTTCCTTTGACAATTTTTATTGAACGGCTCGCGTTAACACCGGGAGGGTTTTGCAGAAGCAGCAATTGAATATCGGCATCAAATCCTTCGTCGCGTGTTGCAACAACTTTCAATTGCATCGATCCGCCACGCACTACAGGTGCTTTCGGTTCAATAATTTTCACATCAAACGGAATGTGCTGGGTCGTCACAACAGGAATCACATCGAATCGCTCCTTCCAGATATAATTATTCTGGTTGCGCCCGCGAATTCTCATATGCTCTTGAACAACTTTCGCTGTGACGATTTGTTTTGCGTTACCCGGATTAACCCATGTCCCTGTCACTGTTGCAAACGTTGCCCCTAAAGGAGCTTTTGCAGGAGCATGGAACATGATAGGCACAACCCCATCTTTCGCCCAGGTTTCCGGGGCTTCGATCGTGACACCTGCCGGTAGATTGCCTGCAGTAAATGTGACAGCCCCACCAAAGTTTTCGCGTTTTACACTGGCTAAAAATGCCACGCGGCGACCTTCCGGGATTTCTACATCTGGCTGAACGTAACGAGTCACTTCGTTACTGGTAATTGTCATCTTGGGAGTGACGGGCGCGACTTCAATACGGTAGTAATAATCGGGACCACCTTTACCAAGTTGATCAACAACTTTAATAAAGTAATCCCCATCAGCAGGAGCTTTGAAGCGAACCCAGCTATCAGGACGCTTGCGGTCATCATCCCCGGCAAGCCTGCCCCCTTTGGCGTTATAAACATTAACAACAGAATCGATGGAAGAACGAACCCGTCTTGCGATTACATCGATATCGACCTGCTCGTTTTTCTTCATCGTGACTTTGAAGTAGTCGCTGTCTTCACCGGATGAAAGGTATCCATTCGCAGCCGCGGGGATAGACATCGCGGTTGCTTGAGCAATTGTTTCATTCGGCTCGACTTCAATCACATTATTCAGCGACGAAACCCAGAGCGGATTCCATGTTGGTGTGACCAGATTATTGCTCTTGGCAAAAATTCCAAATTCAAGTGGTTTCACAGAAGGAATCGTTACCGCCTGCTCAAAATCGCCAGCGACATCGCCGAGCAATTTCACCTTGAGTACTTCACCCGGCTTTCCTCCCGAAGGAAGTGTCCCGACCGGCCGAGCAAAATTGCCGATGTGTGTCCGATACAACGAAGCTCCATGCCCCCCGTAAGAAGCATCTCGCACGAGAATGTAATAGGTGCCATCTTCAGGAACGATGATAGAAGCGAAACCATCTTGCCGGGTTAACGCTCGGTCATCACAAGCATCCAGTTCAAATCGGCTTGCATTCATGATCGCAACATACGGATCAAAAAACGTTCCGCCCTGGTAGTACGTTCCCATGCGAAGCCCCTCGACTTCGACGCTCAAACGCTCTCCCTTTTTGGCTTTCACGGCAAAGTAATCGACATCTTCCCGATCAATGCGACCATGAACGGTCACGTTAATTTCTACAGCCTGAGGAGTTGTAAAATCAGTATTCGGTTCTTTTTCATTAACAACGGGATAAGCCCCGACAAAGAAATTAGCCAATTTGGAAATACCAGATTTCGTTCTGATACGCAGGCGATGCGTCCCCAATACAGCATTCGCAAGCACCTTCACCTTAGCGGTAACCTGGTTCCCTTTTTTATCTTTAACCACGGTCAATTCAGAAAACTGAAGCCCGGGTTCGTTGCACAGAATTTCTTCTGCGTCATCAAGACGACTTCCATTGAAGGTAACGACAACTTCGTCCCCCAACTTAGCACCGTAAGGCGTCAGCGTACTTAACTGCGGGTCAGTCGCGTGAACTTGCTCAGTTGCCAAGCCTGAAAATAAAACCAAGCTGACAGTCAGGCAAAACAGAAACGATGCAGAACGAAATCGTAAAGTCGGTAATTGACTCCACATGAGCAGTCCCCCTTTAGAAGATGTTTTAAGATTCATTTTTGACCATGAAGTTTGAAGATTTCTGGAATCAAGGAACGAGGAGGAGGCATGTCGTGACCTGCTGACGACGAGTGACGCTGAGTCCAGGAATCTTCAAACTTCCCCTCGGGCAGCGTGAAAATCGCCTCTCGCTTCGTTACGATTCCTCAACGAGACATAGGCCTCGCTTCGTCATCGACGCCTTGCGAGAAACGATTTTCTCGCTGCATGGTCGGAAATGAATTTTAAAACACCTTCTTAGCTCACGGAGATAGTTGCAGCAGTCAGATTTACTTACAGTCTCCCTCCCGCGAAGCCCCCGCCTCACAGGTACCAGATAATCTAACAGGTAAAATCAAGCTGTCCATAAAGATCGATATATCCAAAACCCCCTGCCTAAATCATTCCCGATGATTCAGCAGGGGTCTTTTTTACAAATTCAAGCAAGAATATCTTTGATTACTTTCCCACCGTTCACAATTTCGATGGGGCGATCACCAGGTGCCATGATTTCTTTGTCGGAGTTAATTCCCATGGTATGGTAAACCGTAGAGAACAGATCCTGACAACCAACGGCGTCTCTTTCCGGCTCAGTCGCGGTCGCATCAGAGGCTCCATAAACATAGCCCCGCTTCACGCCACCGCCAGCCAGAACAACACTGAATACTTTTGGCCAATGATCGCGACCAGCATCTTTGTTCATTTTCGGTGTTCGACCAAATTCAGAAGAAACCATCACAACCGTACTGTCGAGCAAACCTCTTTGATCCAAGTCGGTAATCAATTGAGAAAACGCCTGGTCGAACGGAGGCATCTGACCTTTAAAGCCTGCCACGATTCTTCCGTGCATATCCCAGCTGCCGTAGGTCAGGTTAACTAATCGCACACCCGCTTCAACAAGCCGACGAGCCATCAGCATGCGAGCACCGGCTGTGTTACGACCGTAAGCATCGCGAAGTTTGGCGTCTTCTTTATTCAAATCAAACGCATCACGTGCCTGCGGAGAGCTGATCAGCGAATAAGCTCGATCATAGAACGTATCCATTGCAGAAAGCTTGTCAGATTTTTCCACTTTCTGAAAGTGATCATTAACCGCTTCCAATGCACTTCGGCGAGTCGCAAAACGAGATTCATCAATCCCTGCGGACATATTCAAATCGCGCACTTTGAAACCGCCACTTGCAGGATCGGACCCCAAACTAAACGGAGCAAACGAAGAACTCAGGTACCCCGTTCCCGCAAACTCGTTCGGCTGGTTTGGAACACAAACATAAGGAGGAAGATTATTTCTTGGCCCAAACTGCTGGCTGATAATGGTTCCAATACTTGGGAACTTGAGCGCTGGACTCGGGCGATACCCGGTATACATGTTATGGGTGCCACGCTCGTGAGCCGCTTCGCCATGACTCATTGAATTGATGATCGTCAACTTATCAGCAATTTGTGCTGTCTTGGCAAGCGTTTCGCCGAAGAGCTTCCCTTCAATCTTCGTTTTCACCTGCTTCATCTCGCCGCGATATTCAATCGGAGCAAATGGCTTTGGATCGAACGATTCCTGATGAGCCATTCCGCCAGGCAGATAAATATGAATGAGTGACTTAGCCGTTCCCTCAAAATTCGCGTAATCTTTTAAGTCTGCTTGAGCAGATTGAAGACGGAATAAATCGGGAAGTGTCAACCCTGCCCCTGCAATGGCACCAACAGTTAAAAAACCACGTCGAGAAAGACGACGAAAATGCGAAGGATTACAGCTAGATACTTTTTTGCTTTTGTGCCCCATCAGAAACTCTCCTTAGTAAGGAATGTCGTAACTCAAAGGTAAATACATTTTTTTATAGGCAACGGTTTAACTCTGTGGCATCTTCTTTAATTTCGAAAATGCCGATTCACCGATATTTTCTGCGGTATGTATGCTCCGTGAACAATTTATTTGTTCTCGAAACAAGTTTACGGGGAAGGATTGTTGGTAAGTGTATTGGGTGGGTTTTGAGTGTCGCCACTCAATGATATTGTCGTCGTCAGTATGCCAATCCTCCAAAGTATGTAAATAAGTTATAAATCAACGAGAGTAGAAGTCAACACTCTTTTGTCTGATAAGCAAGAATGAATAAGAAATTCCCTCTAGTATACAAATATCTCACCCAGCCCCCTCTCTTTGCCTGGTCCCCCTTGTCTTCCTTGCGTGAACAGCTTGAAACTATTCAGCGATGTTTTGTTTCATTGCAATTAAGCATCAACCAGGCAATAACTGTTATCTGTTGAGTCAGATGCCTTACAAGCACAAAAGTGGCAGGATATTTTTTAATGAATCGTAGGTTAGGCTTTCCAGCCTGACACGAATTGCAGTGATCTTTCAATTGACAAAACTGCGATCACTGGTAAATCAGAGAGTATTTTGATGGAGACCATTTTTGTCAGGCTGGAAAGCCTAACCTACTTTGTTTGGTTCCGGTTTATCCAGGTTAGGAGAAGTCGATGAATACTGAAATGTGGGGACTGGTAATGGTCGGCATTGGTCTCTTCTTCGTGGTTAGTGGTTGGTTGAAGAGTGACTTGTTCATCTATCGATTGTTTGTTGCACGTTCAAGGCTCCTCTGGGGAGATAAGGTGCATCTGTTCCTTCTGTTTTCCGGGGTCGCCATCATGTTGGTTGGGGGACTGATGGCAAGTGGGCTTCTCTGAAAACATTTCTTGTCCAACCTTGCGGTTTACGTTGAAAACTTTCCTCATTGAGAACCAACCTTTCCTGGCAGTTTCTTCGAATAGAGCCTCCATCGTTGTTGATCGGTGAGCAGAGCCGTATTGCTGGGCGGCATCTCAACTGATCGTGCCTTCTCAACTGCGAGAAGACCTTCCCGCCATTGAACGTTTTCGACGAATGATGCCCCCACGGACCACCCCAGCACGACTGGTTTGTTCTGACCGCGGCAATCAAAACAAACCAGCCATGCCGGGGCAGTGACGTTTCGGTTTGATCCATTCGATCTCGCCCGCTCGTGTGGCCAGCGGGCGAGATCGCGGAGCCGCTTTTTCCACCTTCTTCGAGCATCCAAGGCAAACTTCGTACTCCGCAGAAACTTCCTGGTCGGCTTGATTTTGGGCGGCTTGCTGCATCAAACTGCGAGCCAGATGATGCGCCAGTTCCATGGAAACATCTTCCAATTCCGAAAACGGCGTCCCCAAGGCAACCCCTGCGCAACCCCCAATGTGCACCCAAAATTCGCTATTCAGATGTATTCACATTGACCTCAATGCGGTACTTGAGATACAAAACTCCATTCCTCTTTCAGTAACGATACATACGGATACTTCAGGAGTCGGAATGGCGACTGCATCGACACAAATAATACCTCATTCTCACCTCGAACATCTTCGAGAGGCGAAGCGAATTCTTGAACATGAGGCGAATGCGCTGCAAACGATTTCGCAGCAGTTGGATGCCGGGTTTTGCAGCGCGGTGGAGTTGATCGCTGCGTGCAAGGGAAGCGTTGTTGTGACCGGAATCGGTAAAGCAGGGTTAATTGGTCAGAAGATTACGGCTACTTTTTCATCCACCGGGACACGCTCTCATTTTCTGCATCCCGCAGAGGCAGTGCATGGCGATCTTGGTTGTTTACATGCAAACGATGTCATTTTGATACTTTCCAACAGCGGCGAAACAGACGAAGTTTGCAGGTTGCTCCCGGTCTTAAAGCGAATGAGTATTCCTGTGATTGCGGTCACTGCAACGAGTTTAAGTACGTTGGGACATGCAGCCGAAGCGGTAATTTCGCTGGGGCGGCTTCGCGAAGCTGGTCTGCATGGATTGCCCCCTTCCACAAGCACCACGGCGATGTTAGCTGTGGGCGATGCAGTCGCGTTTGTTGTTGCCCGCATTCGTGGATTTACCTCTCAGGAGTTTGCATTTTTTCATCCCGCAGGTTCACTGGGACGCAAACTAACCCCGGTGACCGAAGTGATGAGAAGCGGCAAGGAACTGCGAACCGCCTGCGAGAAGGAAACCGTTCGCGAAGTATTTGGGCACAACATAAAAGAAATCCGCAGAACCGGAGCCGTGATGATTATTGATGACCACGGTCTGCTTTGCGGATTATTTACCGACAGCGACTTAGCTCGCATTCTTGCCTGTCATCGTGAAGAGGTGCTGGATCATCCTGTGAAAGAAGTCATGACGTCCCATCCGCTGACCATTGGCGAATCGGCATTACTTGGCGAAGCAGTTGACCTGTTGGCTGAACGAAAATTAAGCGAACTACCGGTTGTTAACAAACTTGGTGAACCGGTTGGATTGATCGACATCACAGATATCATCGCATTGATGCCCCAGGCATTGGCGTTGAATTCATAAAGGGAACTTCTATGAATTCAAAAAGGAGCACAGACATTCGGAGCCTGTCGTGTTTGAGCACCCCGCATCAAAGGCAGACAAGAATGTCTCCCCTCCGTTCAAACTGTTTTTTTGAATTAATAAAGATTCCCTAAAGAATACAGAATTGAATACCCGGTTAAATTAAATGGTTCGACGTTATCTGTTAACTTTGTTCTCGACGCTCCTCGTCTTGGGGGTTTACTCTGTTTATGCGCAGGTTTCAAAGCAGTTACTTAAACGACCTCGTCCAGTTGTACAACAGCAGACGCCAACTCCAAGTAATGATTTTCAGGTAAGCGGCCCGCGTATCAGCCAGGAAGCAGCGTTAAAGTATCTGCCCGATGCTCCCTGGACGATGAATGCCCGTGTGAAAATACATGCTGATGGCTTGCACCTCTTTTTTAATGAACGCGTTCAGGAAAACGGCAACAAAGAAATTCGCATCAGGCCGGTGGCGATGATCTGGGATGCCGATGCTGACGGTAAAACACAAGGAACGGACGATTCACCAAAAACAGCTTCCGGGCCAATCACAATTTTGGCTGATTCTGCAACTTTTGTATTTGATAAACCTGTCGAACTTTCAGATATAAAAATGCACATGCTTCAAGAAGGGATGTTAAGAGGAAAAGTAATCATCCGCGGAGAAGACGGATTAAAAATTGCGGGGAATAATTTTGTTTTCTCCCGGGCAGCCCAGCACCTTCGCAGCGACGATCCCGTTCATTTTCAATTCCAGCATAGTGAAGGGCAAGCCGGAAATATTCTTCTCAAGCTGAAAATGCTGGATGGTCCGCTGTATCGAGATAACCCGCAAATCCTGGGGATTTCCCATCTGCGAACATCAGGGCATCTGGAAATGGCGTTGGTTTCCAAGCAGGGCAGCCCCCCCGTTATTGTTAATTGTGAACGTAGTTTCGATTATCAAGTAGACGAAAAACTGGCGACATTGAAAGAAGATGTATCGATCATACAAATCGACGAACAGGGATATACAGCTTCCATCGACTGCGACAAATTAAAGCTACAATTTGTGGATGCCGTTTCAACAGAGGACGTTTCGAGTAATAAAATCGGTCAGCCGGGAAGTAAAATTGAAATCGGTTCGATGCGTGCCACTGGCTCGCCGGTTGTTTGCTCATCACAAAAACAGCACCTGCAGGCAAAGGGGAGGCAACTCGATTTCGACTTCATTAAAAGAGTCCTCATCATCAAAGATCTTGATGGTCTCGCCCCCAGAAACTCCTTGATGGTGGATATTAAATTTCGGGAAACCGAGTTGAAAACTCCTCAGTTGAAAATTCATCTCGATGATAAAAATAAACCGATCTACGCCAATTGCGATGGTCCGGGAATTTTGTCTTGCTATCATAAACAACCGCAATCATCACAGGTGCCGACTGCGATTCACGAGTCCTCTGCATTATTAAAGGCGGAGTTTAACGAGTCCCTGACGTTTGAACCTTCCGCATCGGCTACCGATTCGCAGAATCTTAAAGTCATTACCTTGAACGGGAATGCCATTGTCCGTTCTCCCGAACATCATGCTGGTATGATTGCGGATAAAATCCGACTGCTTCTTGAAATCACTGACAAGCCTGAAGCTTCCAACCAGACGCGACCGCGAGCCGATTCGGTTGAAGAGGGCTGGTTAATACGCAAGGCAATTGCAGAAGGCAATGTTGCGGTCGCCAGTTCTCCACTGGAAGGAGAATACGAAACGTTAACATTAAATTTTGAAGAACGCTCTGATCATCAACTCGCGACTATTTTGAATAAGCAGCCCGGACAAAATAAAACAGGAAGCGACACGAATATCGAGCAGGCTTCCGCTGAAAAATCGGAAATTGCCCGCTTGAATATGCACGTCGATGCAAAACAAGTTTCCATCGATATTCTGCATAACCATGCCTTTACTGATTACCATATTGCCCATGTTGAAACCAGCGGTAATGTCCTGGCATCCGGTAAACTTCCCGATGCCCAGGAACATTTTCAGGTTCAGGGACAAGGTGTGGAAATTGAAAATGCAGGCGATCAGAATCAACAATTTCGCCTGCTGGGTACTCCTCGAAAGTATGCTTTTATTCAGAATGGTTCTTTACGCATTGAAGGTATTGAACTGTTTATCGATACGGCTGCAAATTTTTCTCGCGTGTTTGGCCCAGGCTCACTCCAGTTTCCAGTAAATGTTGATATGGAAGGGAATAAACTTCAACAAATGCAATTGATGGAAGTTTTCTGGAGCGAGCAGATGAAATTCAAAGGAGGAAAGGTCCATTTTATCGGAAAAGTGCGAGCCGTCATTCAAGATTCGGTAATTAATTGTGAGCAACTTATCATTACACTTGACCAACCCGTTTCTTTTCAAAATCCTGACAATAAAATTAAGCCACAAATTAAAGAAATCGAATGCACCGATGGCGTGAAGCTTGAAATGAATCAGTTCGAAAAGGGAAAACTGATTGCAGTCAGACTGATTGATGTCGCGACATTCAAAATCAATCACTTCACCGGAGACATGCAGGCACAGGGGCCAGGTGAAATGAACTTCTGGCAAAGGCGAAACGGCAAGACTTCGCTCGGGATGCCAGAAGGAATGTTTAAGAAAAAAGAGGAGCAGGATTCACAAAAAAGTAATTCACCGAAATCTGGTTGGGATTACACAAAGGTTACTTTTGCTGGTTATATGAAGGGAAATATTGACCAATTGCAAAAACAGGGGCGGGCAGCATTCCACGACCGGGTTAATGTTTTGCATGGCCCTGTTTCTGCCCCGCTGATTAAATTCACGCGAGACAATCGCCCTTTGGAAAGCGCCTGGATGCGTTGTGAATTACTGGAAATCCAAGCATTTTTAGTCGATTTGAAAAAGAATCCTCAATCAAAATCTACTTTGGCGATCGAATTCAAAGCGTCGAAAAATGCAGAAATCGAAGGGGATCAATTTCAAGTTCGC
>Ga0316208_1002138_pt1 | contig 16670 bp, 5 predicted proteins | sample 3monopyrite_MG_FD_204944 | JGI IMG/M metagenome (GOLD analysis project Ga0316208, IMG submission 204944) | Microbial mat bacterial communities from mineral coupon in-situ incubated in ocean water Damariscotta River, Maine, United States -... | ecosystem: Environmental > Aquatic > Marine > Coastal...
CCTGCTCTGGTGTATGACCGACCTAAAACCCGTGCTCAATCGGGCAGCGCAGATAACAGCACCGGAACTTTGGCTGCCTGCATCGACCATGGCTTTGATTCTGCCGCGGTGCAATCACAATTCGCGAAGTTGTATGGCCTAGAGCCAAAGCAACTCATGCAATTCGTGCGTGGCGGTCGCTATCGATTCCGCACGTCTTAGCGACGTGCGCCCCGGCGCATAACTTGAGCGATGCGCTTGGCAATTGGGGTCACGTGAACCTTAGTCAAGATGCCGAGGTGATCCCCTGCCGTGGAGTGATATTCCAGGCCGCCCTTGGCTAATTCAGCAAAGCCTCCACCAGGCAAGACCCGGTAGATGGGGCTAATCTTTTCATCGGCAGCGCGGTAGTACAAGATGTTGCCCGGATACTCCCGGATACTGCCCTCATAGTTCTTGGTGGCATGGACATAGAAGGAGCTTTGCAAGCGGCGGTTGTCCTCTTGAATCGCTGGCTCCACCGCTTCCTCTTCTTGAACCGGGTCGGCGATTTGCGCTTCGCCGTTGCGCGCTTTGATTTTTCGCAACACAGCCATAGGTCCCTTGCGGCAAAGCAGTTTGAAGGCTTCCAATGCCGTACGTAGAGGTTTACGTGACCAACCACGATCGAGAAAGGACTCCATTAAAGTCAAGGATCCCACCTCTTCGCCTTGAGCATGCAACTGTTGCGCGATTTCATAGGCAAGAACGCCGCCGAAGCAGAAGCCTGCAAGGTGATACGGACCACTTTCCTGCTTTTCGCGAATAGCACGGACATAGGCTGTGGCTAAAGCGGGGACATCGGGAACGCCCTCTGGTGGCGGAATGAAAATGCCGTACACCGGATGGCCGTCGGTCATGGCCCGAGCCAATTCGTAATACAAATGCACGCCGCTGACGCAGAACAAAGGTGTGCCGCCACCATCGGCATTCAGCAAAATGGCATTGGCCTTGCCTTCGTCGACACCCAAACGCATGGCATTAGCCAACTGGCGTACGGTGGGATTCGCAAAAATGGAGGCCAGAGGAATTTCGCGATCAAAATCGGCACTCAGTCGCTTTACTAATTCCAAGGCCAGCAGGGAGTGCCCGCCTAAAGCAAAGAAGTCGTCATTAATACCCACGCTGGGGATGCCCAACAATTCCTGCCAATGTACCGCTAGCCTCAGCTCCTGGTCATTGCGCGGGGGCGCGTGAATTTCCGAAGCAACCCCAGTTGAGAAGCTCTCTGGTTGAGGCAAAGCCTTGCGATCAATTTTGTTATTGGCCGTGAGCGGGAAAGACTCGAGAACCAAGATGGCTGCTGGTACCAAATAGGCCGGCAAGCCTTCACCAAGCCAAAGCCGAAGGGCATCGGCGTCGATGGGTTCTTCAAGGTTCGGGTCGGGAACGACATAGGCCGCAAGACGTTGGTCCCCCGCCTGCACTTCGTGCACCGCGACGGCTGCCTCGCGTACAGCCGGATGCCCTTCGAGGGCATTTTCGATTTCGCCCAGCTCAATGCGCACTCCACGAATCTTGACCTGGTGGTCGTTACGCCCGACGAACTCCAGGCTGCCGTCATTGCGCCGGCGCACGATGTCCCCGGTGCGGTACATGCGTGCATCCAGGCCGGTGCGGTAAGGATCAGGAACGAAGCGATGCGAACTCAATTCCGGCTGGCCGAGGTAGCCACGAGCCACCCCCGCGCCACCAATCACGAGCTCGCCGGGAACGCCTTGTGGGACTGGTTTTCGCGAAGCATCGAGAATGTACAGCGCGGTATTCGCCAAGGGCTTACCCAAGGGAACGATGCCTTGCACCTCTTCGACTTCTTCCATGGTCGCGTACACGGTGCATTCCGTGGGGCCATAACCATTGATGATGGTGTCGATGCCCAAGCCTTGCAGTTCGGTGGCAAGCTCCGGGGTGAAGACTTCACCGCCTAGAACCAGTTGCTCTAGCTCGCTAAGTGCATTGCGGCCCGCGGCCTCGCCGAGGAGCATCAGTCCTTGCGAAGGCGTGCATTGAAAATGCGTGACCTTGTGCTCGCGGAGAAGTGCGGGAATGTCAGCCTGTCCTGGTTGCCGTGTGGCGCTACGTGGATCCGCCGCCAAAACCAGTTCGGCACCAAAGGCCAAGCTGCCAAAGATTTCAAAGATCGAAATGTCGAAAGAGATGCTGGTCGCAGCTAAGCAAACAGATCGGCGCGACGCTTGGAAGCGATGACTGACCCCTTCAAGAAGGTTGACTGCGTTGCGGTGTTCCACCATGACACCCTTAGGGCGCCCGGTACTTCCACTCGTGAACATGACATAAGCCAGGTGTTCTGGCTCTGCCAGATTTTCCAGCGGCGTGAGTTCTTGACCCGACTGTGCGGCCGTTGACGCGGCCTCTTGCAACAAGCCATCAATATCCAAGACATGCTGCGGTCGCTCACCCATGGCATCGGCCGTGCCCGCCTCTACGACAAGGTGCTCGACCTTGGCTTCCTGCATGAGCATGTCCAGGCGCGCCTGGGGGTAGGCCGGGTCCAAGGGCAGGAAGGCGCCGCCGGCCTTCAGAATGCCAAGCATGGCCACAATCAAACGAGGATTGCGGTCTAGGCAAAGGCCCACGACGACTTCGGGGCCAACCCCACATTCGCGTAAGGCAGCAGCCACCACATTGGCTTGCTGATGAAGCTCACCGTGAGTCAGCTGTTCCTGACCGGCACGAACGGCAACGACTTGGGCATCTCGAGCCAAGCGCCGCTCTAAAACCTGGTGCAGGCAGAAGCCACGCAAGTGCATTGCCTCAGGCCCTTGCCCCTGCGCCAACTGTCGTTGTAGTTCCGCATCGCCCTGGACCGGGAGTTCTGAAACATGAACTTGTGGGCGCGCCACGATTGCCGTGAGCAAGTGGCGATATGAAGTCAGCAAACGCTGGATTGTGCTGCTTTCGAAAAGGTCGGTGGCATATTCGATACTCATTTCCAAACCATGTTCATATTCCTTAATCCAGAACATGAAATCGGTTTGGATATGACCCGTCTCGATGTGGAACTGATCCAAGGCAATCTCCCCCATATATTGCTGACGTTGCTGACCACATTGGTAGGTAAACAGCGCCTGGAACAATGGGGTTCGGCTCGGGTCGCGCGGCGGAGCCACGGCAGCAACAACATGACCAAAGGGGACATCTTTGTTGGCCGTGATTTCAAATCGTTCGCGTCGGACGCGATCTAATAAATCAAGGAAGGTTGGATCGTCTTCCATGGAGGTGCGCATGACCAGAGTGTTGACAAAGAAGCCAATCATTTTCTCCAACTCTGGAGATTGCACACCTGCCTGTGGGCAGCCCAAAATGATTTCGTCTTGCCCGCTCCAACGGTGAAGCAAAACATCTAGCGCAGCAGCCAACACCATGAAGGTCGTGCTTCCTTGACGCCGAGCCAGGCGACTGACAGATTGGGCGATGCCAGGCTCAATCAGAATCTCTTGATTGGCCCCGCGGAAGCTTTGCTGCGGGGGGCGCAGATGGTCTGTCGGCACCTGGAGCACCGGCAATGGCCCAGCCAAACGTTTGCGCCAAAACTCTAACTGCGCTTCGTGCTCTTCTTCTTGCACCCAAGCGCGCTGCCAAATCGCAAAATCACCGTACTGCAGGTCCAAAGGTGGCAAATCTGGCTCGCGTTGCGCAACGCGCGCTTCATAGCCTTCTGTGAGCTCCCTCAAGAAAATGTCGAAGGACCAGCCATCCCAAATTAGGTGGCTTGCCAGCATATAGAGTGCGTGGTCTTGATCGCCAAGCGTATACAAGGCGAAGCGAACCAACGGAGCCCGCTCCAAGTGGAACGGCAGGCCGGCGTCGACCGTCATGCGCCGCTTTGCTTCTGCGCGGCGCTTTTCCTTGGGCAAATGACGCAAGTCGATCTCTTGCAAAGCAATTGAGACTTCGGGGCTGACTTGCTGACACGGGCCGAGGTCGTCAACCTGAATCGAGGTGCGCAAACTCTCGTGCCGCGCAACCATGGCCTGCAAACTTTGCGCGAGCGCGCCACGGTGCAAAGATCCGGTTAACCAAAAAGCTGCAGGGAGGTTGAAACTGGAGCGCGACATGCCGCCCTCTAAAGCCAACCACAATCCTTCTTGCGCAATGCTCAACGGAAGGCGTGCGCCCGCAGGCCGCTTGGGAATGACCGCGCCTTGGGTTTGCGCACGACTCCCTTGCTCCAAGAACAGCAAGATTTCCTCTTTGCGCTCTTTCAGCTGCCGACGCAGATCGGGCGTCAGAGCGCCTTCAGGGGCATTAACGACGAGGTCTTCGCCATCCAAGCGCAAGTGGATTCCTTCGCCACTTAGGGCGTCTAGAAACTCGCGCAAACTCATAGTCTTAATTCTTCGCGATCGCCGTCTTGACCATCGCTTTGGTTTTGTTGTTGATACAGGGTCGCTTCAATCACCGCTGCTAGGCCGCGAATCGTGGGTTGGCGGAAGACCTCTTCAAGGGCCAATAGCAAGCCGTAGCGGTCTTCGACTCGTGCCAGCATACGGGCCGCCAACAAACTGTGACCGCCGAGCATGAAGAAATCGTCGTCAAGGTCGACTTCTGGCAATCCCAACATCGAAGCCCAAATTTGCTGCAAGAAACTTTCCGCGTTTTGTCCGGCATCCTCTGAAACGCTCTCTTCCTGACGCGGCAAAGTCAGCGCGGAACGTTGCACCTTGCCACTGTCACTCAACGGCAATGCCGAGACCTGCAAGAAGCGGCTTGGCAACATATAGGTGGGCAACTTGGTGGCGAGGCTCCCCCGCAATTCCATGGCGCTCGGCAAAGCTTGACCAACCGGGCGTAACCACGCCACCAGAAGGTCGTCGCCAGATTCATCCTGGCGCAAGGCTACGGCAGCTTGGGCAACGGCCGGAAGAGTTTCCAGAGCAGCCTCCACCTCGCCGCATTCCACGCGGAAGCCGCGCAGCTTGATTTGATCATCGTTGCGACCTAGACATTGCACTTGTCCTTGCGGATTCCAACGCGCCAAGTCGCCACTGCGGTAAATGCGTCGCTCTTCACCATCAAGCAGGAGGGTGGGGAACTTGCTTGCCGTTTCCTCTTCGAGGTGCAAATAGTGTTGCGCCAAAGCCGGGCCACTGATGCACAACTCGCCGACCTCGCCTGGCGCGACGGCCTGATCGTTGCTATCCAGAATGTGCAGACCAAGGTTGTGGATCGGCGATCCAATCGGGATTTCCTCGAGTGGCTGTTCGATCTTGGCTGCGCAGGCATACACCGTGGTTTCGGTGGGGCCGTATGCATTCCAGAGTTCTCTGGCGCAGGGCAGCAGCTGAGCCGCCAAGGCGGGCGTGAGTGCTTCTCCACCAGTCACGATGCGCAACTGGTCTTCTGGGGCGAGTCCCGCCTCCAAGAGCATGCGCCAGTTGGCCGGCGTGGCTTGAATCACGTCGATGTCGTGCTCGCGAATCATCGCCAACAGTTCCGGGCCGCCAAGCACTTGATCTCCCGGAGTGAGCACCACGCGGGCGCCTACAGTGAGAGGCACAAAGACCTCGACGAGAGACATATCGAAGGTTGGCGTAATCACGGCCAACCAAGTTTCCTCTTCTTTGGCGCCAGGGCGCTCTGCAAAAGCGCAAAGCAAGTTGTGGAATCCGCCATGACCAAGGACTACGCCTTTCGGTTTGCCGGTCGAACCACTAGTGAACAATATGTAAGCCGGATCTTCTGCGGTGACCGCTTCCCAGGGAGCCACACCTTGCACGGAAGGCGCATCCATGGCAATCGGTAAGGCAGAAACAAAGGCCAAGGAAGATTCCGGAGGTGCCTCGGAACCGTGCAAAATGAGCTTGCAGGCACTTTGCTGGAGCAGCTCTTCGCGACGCGCCAGGGGGTGCGAGGGGTCGAGGGCTAAACAGACTCCACCAAGCTTCCACAACGCCAGTTGCGCTAGGGTTAGCTCGGCCGAACGGCCTAGATGCAGCGCAACGACATCGCCTTTGCGCAATCCCTGCGCGTAAAGCTGGTGGGCAAATGCCTCAGCTTGTCGGTCAAGCTCGGAATAGCTCAGTTGCCGCTCGCCATCGACTAATGCGATGGCCTCACCGCGTCTTGCTGCCTGTTGCGAAACCATGTCCGCCACATTCTGGAAAGCTCCAAAATCCTGTGGGGCATAGAGCGAATGTCCTTGTTTCTCCGTGGACGCCGCTGCCTGAGCAGAGCGAGCAGCTGGCAACTCCCCCACTTTCGTGTCTGGATTCTGTGCAATGCACTTGAGCAATGACTCATAGGCATCCATCCAATGCGATGCGGTAGCGTGGTCCAGGATGTCCGTGGCATGGTCACACTCCAACAAGAGAGTGCCCTGATCTTCAATCACATTGAGCTGCAACTCAAGGCGCGCAAAGTCACGCGGCGTAGAGATGTACTGGCTCTTCAAGCCATGAAAATCCATGCCCTCTAACGCCGGATCGACATTAAAGTCGACAGCTAGGAGAGTGGGACGCGTGGCATCACGCGGCATCCGTAACTCTTGTAGCAAATCACCAAAGGTGAAGTCCTGATGCTCGTTCACCGCAAGCATTTCTTCGGCAACGCGTGCCGTTAACGAAGCAAAACTTTCCTCGGGCCGAACTTGCATCCGGAACGGCAAGTAGTGCACGCAATGCGCTACCAAGTTATTCGCGCCAAGCAAGGCCTGACCGGCAGAGGGAATTCCGACCACCATGTCGGTTTGGCCCGTCAGTCGGTGCAAGAAGCTGAAGTACCCTGCCAACAGCAAGGAGAACAAGGTGCATTTCTGTGCCGTGGCTTGCTCCTGAAGCGCACGACCAATGGCGGCATCGATATGGCGGAACTGGCGATCGCCGCCATAGCTCCGGCGTTCTGGTCGCGGCCGATCGAGTGGCAAATCCAAATTCTCCGGCAGCGTGGCGAATCGCTCGCGCCAAAACGCCAAGGTTTCGGCGTGCTCTTCGCTCGACTTTTGTTCCGCATCCCAGGCTTGGAATTCCGCCAAAGGCATGGCTTCGCCGAGCTCCTCATTGCGCCCTTGCATCATCCGCGAATAGAACTGGGCCAGATCGTGGAACAAGATGCTGATGGACCAGCCGTCGGCAACCAAGTGGTGCACGGTGAGCAGCAGCTCGTATTCCTCATCTCCAAGCTGGAGCAAACTCACACGCAGAAGCGGAGGCTTCTCCAGGTCAAAGAATTCCCGACTATCGATGCGGTAGATGTCTTCGCGTTGAGCAGCCAACTCGGCAGAGGGCAACCTGCGAAGATCATGGTGAACGATTGCCGGTGCCTCGACTTCAGGCAGGACGCGCAAGCCAGAGCCGTCTGGTGCGGCTGCAGCACGCAAACCGTCGTGGCGTTCCACCAACTTGCGCAGCGCGCGCTCTAGCACTGGAATATTGACGCGACCTTCCAGGCGGAAAGAACAAGGCTCGTTCAGTGCTTTAGATGCTTCTTCCGAGGCGCGCGTCGTCAACCACAGCTCTTCTTGCGGCCCGGTCAACGGAATCAGCTGTTCTTCACGCGCAGGGGTTTCGTCGCGATGGAGGAAGCCACCTTCGACCATGGCCTCGGCAGCTTCGACAAAGACACGGCGCATGAAATCCAGTTCTTCCTGACCATGTTCGGTAGTGAGGAATCCAGGGCGACCCTCCCAGGCGTGCAAACCACGCAAGCGCATGTGCTGGAACCACAGACTTTCAAACTCGGGGTCTCCTCCCCACTTCGGATAGACCATCGAAGCAAAGTGCAGCATGCGCAAGGGCAAGTTGGCTGCTTCAAAATCATCGTTACAGGCTGCAGCGAAAATCGCAATGCGATCATTTAGACCTTGTTGCAACTCTTCGCCACCTTCTTCGAGGCGGTCCATCACCGCATTCATCGCCGCCAAAGCCAGTGGGTGGCGCACAAAGGTACCAGCAAAGTAGGTCACCCCCGCTTCGGGGAAACTGTCGTCGCCGTATTCCCAATAACCGCCATCCATGGCATCGAGATACTCCGCCTTGCCAGCGACCACGCCAATTGGAATGCCGCCGCCAATCACTTTGCCATAAGCCGCGATGTCCGCCTGGATGCCGTAGTAGGCCTGGGCGCCACGCGGGTGGGTGCGGAAACCGGTAATGATCTCGTCAAAGATCAGCGGAATGCCAAGCTCTTTCGTGAGTTCGCGCAGTTGCTTGACGAAGGCATGCGGCTGCAACTCTGGCGCGCGACTTTGCACCGGCTCGACCAAAACTCCGGCGAGGTCATCGGCGTGGGCGCGAATCAATTCCAAAGAAGCTGGCAGTCCGTACTCCAGCACCATCATGTTGGTGTTAGACCCTTGCGGAATGCCCGGCGCCACTGGAATGTTTTTGCGCTTGCCTGCCGCTTCTTGTGCGCGCACCAACACTTCATCGAACAGGCCGTGGTAATCACCACTAAAGGTCGCAATCCGATCCTTGCCGGTCGCGGTACGCGCCACGCGCATTGCCGCCATCACGGCTTCGGAACCAGTGTTGCAGAAGCTCGCTCGCTCCATGCCGGTCATGGCGCAAAGGCGGTCGGTCAATTGACCAGCCAACTCCATCGTCGGTCCATAGTCCAAGTTATTCGCCGCCTGCTCGCGAACCGCATCGACGACAAAGTCTGGTGCGTGACCAAACAGGACCGCACCAAAGCCACCGACGGCGTCGACGTATTCATTGCCATCGATATCCCACATGTACGCGCCCTTGGAGCGGTCGACGGCAAGTGGATAGACAATCTCCTTCCACATCGTCTTGAAACCACCCACAGCGCGCGGGTCGGCCAAGGTCTTACGATGCGCAGCAGTCACCCGTTTCGAACCAGGAGTCTTTTGATTGACTGCCTGAATCAACTTTGCCAGGTGCGTTTGTTGTTGTTTGGCTAAGCCACCGTCATCGCCGCGCTCCACCGGAGTGAACGGACGGAAGCGCCAAACTTGGTCACCGGGGTCTGCGCCCTCGGGGTGCAGTGCCGGCAACACCATGGCTTCTCCAGCGGCCACCGACTCGCCTGATGCCGCGGCCAAACTGGCTTCTGGCATTTCGACTTCCACGCCTTCTTCCAGCTGGCTATCAATGTAGGCGGCCAGCGAAGTCAATGCCGGAGCGTCGTTAAACAGCTGGCGGAAGGTGATGCGTACCTGGAAGGCACGCTTAAACGCAAGGCTGGCCTGGGTCAGGAACAGCGAATCAAAACCCATCTCCAGGAAGGGTTGCTCGGGATCCATCGAGGCCGGGTCATGGCCACTGAGCTGTCCCAAGATTTGCGCCAAACGAATTTGAATGCGCTCGAGGCGCGGCATATCTGGATCGAATGCCGGCGCGGAGCTCTCTTCCGCAGCAAGGCCATCGACCTCGACTGCAGGCGCGGCTTCTGCGCTACCCGCAAGTGGGTCGACAAAGAAGTACTCCGTTTTCTCGAAGGAATAAGTCGGCAACGGAATGCGTTTGGCCGATGCCGCGGTCGAGCGTGACCAATCCACATCGAGGCCTGCGCACCAAGCGCGACCAAGGGCTTCTTGCCACACCACAGCATCGCTGCGTTCCTCCTCGGCATGACGCAGACTTGCCCAAGTCACTTGACCAGCAGGCACATCCAGAGCTGGTCGCGCCAAAGAGCTGAGCGTGCGCCCTGGACCGACTTCGATCAGCTGGCAGGACCGGTCTTGAGCCACCAAAGCAAGGCCATCGGCAAAGCGCACGGTTTCGCGCAAATGACGCACCCAGTACTCGGCAGAGCAAGCCTCTTCGGCCGTCAACCACGTGCCGCTTAGGTTCGAAGCAATCGGGATTTGCGGAGCTTGCAAATCGAGTTGCTCCAGATAGGAGCGGAAGGCCGGCAGGATCTGCTCGACCATTTGCGAATGGGCCGCGACATCAATGCGTACGCGGGCGACATCGACACCTTGCTCTTCCAATTGGGTTTGCAAGGCCGCCAGCGCATGGACCGGGCCACTGGCCAGGCAAAGCTCGCTGCCGTTCACAACGGCAAGGTCCAACTCTTCCCCAAGTTGTGCGCGCAACTCGGCTTCGCTCAGTGCCACGCTGAGCATGGCGCCTTCGGGAAGCTGTTCAAACAGTTGCCCACGGAGGAGGACTAAACCCAATCCCTCTTCCAAAGTCATGATGCCCGCGAGGCATGCCGCAGCGTATTCCCCCATGCTGTGTCCCAGCATGGCCTTGGGCTGCAAGCCCTGTTCTTGCCACAAGCGGGCAACGGCAACTTCCAACAAGTAAATCGCTGGTAATTGCCAGGAAGGCTTTTGCCACAGCGCTTCGGCTTCCTGTGCAGAAAGCGAAGCTTCACCAGGCCACCACAAGCGCCCTAAATCTGGGCCTTGGTGCTGGGTTAACCAAGCTAAGCCCTGCTCAATGGTCTCGCGCACGATGCCATCTTGCGCAAGCAAGCCGCGGCCCATGTCGTGGTATTGCGCACCACCACCTGGGAACAAGAACGCTGCTTCCGCGACTGCGGGGCGCGCGGATTGGCGAGGCAATTGCGGCGAACGCAGAGCCTCAATGGCTCGATCGAGAGTTTCGGCGGCGACCACGGCGCGATGCGCCATCACTTCGCGGCCTTGCTGCAAGGTCTTGGCGACATCGGCCAAGGCTACGTCGCTGTGTTCTTCTAAGTAGTTGGCAAGAGCAGTCGCTTGCTCGCTGAGTGCGCTTGCCGAGGCCGCGCTCAAGGGGAAAAGTTGCGCTGGAGCGTCGACAGATTCTTCAATCTCCACCACCGCCTGTGGCGGCGCTTGCTCCAACAGGACATGAGCATTGGTACCGCCTAAGCCAAAGGCGCTGACTCCGGCACGGCGTGGCCCAGACTTCTCTGGCCAAGGACCGCCTTGCCCGGTGACGTAGAACGGACTTTGCTCCAGGGACAAATCGGGGTGCGCCTCGGCAAAGTGAGCCGTGGGCGGAACCTCGGCATGCTTGAGCGCAAGAACAGTTTTGATCAAGCCACTCACGCCTGCAGCAGCAATCAGGTGGCCCAACTGGCTCTTGACCGAACCAAGTGCACAACTGGATGGTGGCAAGTGACCATATACCTGGCGCAAGCCGTCGACTTCAATCGGGTCGCCAATCGGAGTGGCGGTGCCATGCGCCTCAATCATGCCGACGGAAGCAGGATCCCAACCGGCATCTTCTAAAGCTAATGCAAGCACTTCGGCTTGGCCTGAGGCGCTTGGCGCAGAGAAACTCATGCGCGCCCCGCCATCGTTGTTGATGCCGACGCCGCGAATCACCGCATGAATCGGATCGCCATCTGCTTGCGCGTCTTGCAAACGCTTCAGAGCCACCACGCCCACGCCGTCGCCGAAGAGTGTGCCATCGGCCTGGCGGTCAAAGGGGCGACAACGCCCATCTGAAGAAGAAATATCCCCTTCTTGATGTAGGTAGCCCTGGTTCTGCGGGAACAGCACCGAAGCGCCGCCGGCCAAAGCCATATCGCACCGGCCTGCGCGCAAAGACTGCACCGCTTCGGCGATGGCGACTAGAGAAGTGGAACAAGCGGTTTGCACCGACACACTTGGTCCATGCAGGTCGAGCAGATGGGAAACGCGCGTGCACAAGTAATCATTCTGATTCCCCAGCATGGCGGTCAAGGTGTCTGCACAACCGAGCGCACCTGGCCGCGCATGCAAAACGCGCAGCAAATAGGTGCTGTTGGCCATGCCGGTACTGATGCCACCCCAAACGCCGACCGCCCCAGGAACCGAGCGCGGGGCATATCCCGCGTGCTCCAAGGCTGCCCAACAGCCTTGCAAGAACAGGCGTTGCTGTGGGTCCATCAAGATGGCTTCGCGTGGGCTGACGCCAAACAGGGTGGCATCGAACGCGGTGGGCTGGTCGATCTGGCCGCGCGCACGCACATAGTCCGGATCTTGCAAAAGCTCTTCCGCAACCCCGGCCGCGCGCATTTCTTCTTCGCTGAAATGGCGGATGGCATCTTCGCCACTCTGCAGCAAGTCCCAGAACTGGTCCAATTGATTGGCGCCAGGGACTTGCATATGCATGCCGACAATGGCGATGCCCTCGTTTTCTTGCAGCTGCGAATTGCTTCGGCGCGCACGCTTAGGCGTAGCGGCACCTTGGTCATTTAATGTCGCCAGCAAAGTGCGAATGGTGGGCGCACGGAAGGGCGCCGTCACCGGAACTTCGCGGCCTAACTGTTGCGACAAACGTGCGGCCATGCGTACGCAGGCCAGCGAATCACCGCCCAAGGCGAAAAAGTTGTCTTCGACCCCGACTTCCTCCAGAGCCAACACTTCACACCAAACTTTGGCGGCGGCAGCCTCGTCTTCGGTAGCGGTTGGAATCAGCGGATGGTCTTGCGCTGGTCGTTGGTGATCCGGCAGCGGCAACTCTCGCCGCGCCAACTTGCCACTGGGGGTGCGCGGCAAGGAATCCAATTCCATGATGCTCGACGGCACCATGTATTCCGGAAGTTGTGCCGCAACATGCCGACGCAAGGCAGCCATGCGTAGAGTGTCGCGCTCTTGGGCAACTACGTAAGCAATCAAACGTGGTCCAGTGGGACCATCTTTCTTGGCCACCGCGACTTGACCGACGCCTCTTGCCGAAGCCAGACAAGCTTCAATCTCGCCAAGTTCAATGCGATACCCGCGGAGTTTGATTTGCTCGTCGTCACGGCCTTGGAAGTGCAGATTCCCATCGCTGTCCTGCACCACTTGATCGCCACTGCGATACCACAAGCCGTCGCCATGCTCGGCGAGGGTGGTGAATCGCTCCGCGCTCAACTCCGGCTGTTGCCAGTAGCCCAATGCCGGAGCTCGTCCGCCCAACCAAAGTTCTCCCGCTTCCCCAACGGGCGTCTCGGAGCCATCTTCCTGGAGTACCAAAGTCTTCACGCCAGAGATCGCTTTGCCGATAGGCGGAAGTTCAGGCCAGGATTTAGCATCGCCAACCAGCGTGTAGGCGGTGGCGACGTGGGTCTCCGAAGGACCGTATTGATTGACCAATCGAGTCTCTGGAAGGCCCTGGAACCAACTGCGCAAACTCGGGGTCATGACCAGCTGTTCGCCGGCGGTGATGACTTCGCGCAGGCTGGAAGGGAACAAACCCGCAGCCATCGCGGCATTGGCCAGTTCCTGCAAGGCCACCGCGGGCAAAAACAGGCGCGCAATGTTTTGGTGCGTCAGGAGTTCGGCCAGGCGCAAACTGTCGAGCCGATCATCCTCTTCCATCAGGACTAAGGTGCCGCCACTGCCTAGGGTTGCGAAGATCTCTTGAAAGGAGACATCGAAGCTCAGCGGAGCGAACTGCAGGGTGCGCGCGCCTTCCTCAAGACCGGAATCCCGGTCCTGCCAGGCCATCAAGTTGCACAGCGGCCGATGCGGCATGGCCACCCCTTTGGGGCGCCCGGTGGAACCCGAGGTGTACATCAAGTAGGCCACCTCCTCTGAGGTGTCGGCCTGGAGCTCGGGAAGTTCTACGGAGGATTCTCGAGCAAGTTCTTCAGCGCAAAGCTGCGGAACCGCACTTCCCAAAAAGCGACCTTCTTCTGAAGCGCTCAATAGCAAGCATTTGGGGCCAGCTTCCGCCAGCATCATCTCTAAGCGAGCCTGTGGGTAACTCGGATCCAAAGGCAGACAAGCCGCACCGAGCTTGAGCGTGGCCAATACCGCAGCCACCCGCTCAGGTCCGCGAGCCACGGCGAGACCGACGACATCGCCCGCAGCAACTCCCTGCTGATGTAGGGCGACGGCCCAAGCATGGGCCACTTGGTCCAGCAGCGCGCGACTCCAGACCTCGCCCTGGTGCAAAAGGGCGGGGGCGTGCGGATTCTGCTCAAGCCAAGGCAAGAGCAGCGAGGGCAGACTGCGTCCACAGTCCGCCTCGGCGATGGGTTTAGGCGGCGACAAAGCGTTCTACATGCTGTTCATCGGCAAAACCAAGGGCAAGCTTGCCCATTTGCCCCCCAGGAAGAAGGGAATCCGGTGAAGTCCCGTAGTGATTTAGGAGAGACCAATCCCTATTTCCTAGTTTTGGGCCTATCAAGCACCATTTTTGGGGTGCCCAAATCCTAAGAATCAGAATTCTCCCCTTTTTTGGCTGTAAGAGTGAACCTAGATAGGAATCCTGGGATACAATACTGGACCAGGACGCATCCCCTGAGTCCTTAAATACCTCCAAAACCCCTGCACATCCCCATGCGCAAAGCTTTCGTACTTTCCATCGTCGCCATCCTGGTTCTTGGCCCGATGGCCGCTGCCCAACAGGCAAACGCCGTCCGCGGTAACACCCTGCAAAACGGCACATCTGCTGGCACTCAGGTTCCTGTGAGCTCCCCCGAGCCGATCACCATGATCGCCCTCGCTGGTGGTGCCGCTGCAGCTGGTGGTCTCGCCCACCGTCGCCGCAACCGCAAGTAAGTCTAAGCATTCGGCACCCCTGTCGCCGATAGGCTGACAGTGACCTCGCCAAGCGCTAGACTTTCCCCTATGGAGCGCCCGAATCCCCTTTTGTGTTTCGGGCTGCTCCTTGGTCTATTTGCCCCCCTGCTCTGGGAGTGGGGTGGTTACGTTGCCCAGGTTGCACGCCTGAGCTACGCCCTATTGGTGCCCTTTTTGGCGCTGTGGCTGTTTTGGCATGCCCGCGGCCACGAAGAAAAGCTTCCACGCTTTTTTGAAGCCAAGACCGATGACCCCCTGCCATGGCTCCTGCTCTTTGGCGGCGGGGCTCTTTTTGTGATTGGCGGCGTGTCGTCCGTGTTCACGATTTCGGTGGCCGGGTTCCCCTTAGCCATCATGGGCGTTTGCGGCCTCTTGAGTGGCCGCCCTGGACTGTGGCGCTATCGCTTCGCTCTGATCATGAGTCTGGCCATGGTTCCGATTCCCTTGCCCTTCCTGGACCGCTTCACCCCACTCATGGTGCAGGCGTCGGGAGACACCGCAGTCGCCATGTTGCGGGTCGTCGAATCAGGGGAAATCACCTGGGTCGGCAGCAATCTGAACTTTCGCGGCTGGGATATCTTCGTCGCAGAAGCTTGCAGCGGCTCCGGCACCCTGCTCACTCTAGGAGTCTTGAGCATGCTCCTCGCCGGCCTGTTCTCGATGCGCCTGTGGACTCTTGGCCTCATGTTGGCCTTAGTGGGCCCACTCACCTTGGTGGTCAACGGCCTCCGCATCGCCCTCACGGCTTGGATTCTCGATGTTTATGGACCAGCTGCCGTCACGGGTAGCGGGCACGAAATCCTCGGCCAAGTGGTGGTCATCTTGGCTGGCGCTGGCTTCGCTGTCGCTGTCGACCGCCTCACGCGCCCCCGCAGCGCCAAGGTCGCCGAAGAGGAGGCACCAGCATGAATCGCATCTTTCGCTTGATGGCGCTCATCGCTCTGAGTTTAGGCGGCGCCATTTCCTGGGGATCCTCCACTGGCTTGCTCAACCCCGGTGCCGAGCCACAGCTGGATCAACTGCCCACGCAGCTTGGACCTCTTCATCACGTCACCACCTTCGATGTCGATAGTGGTCTCCTGGGCGACCTGCCGCCGGATGGCTTCACCTTCCAAGACCTTGCCGATGCCGACGGCAACACCGGCAAGCTGTACATCGCCTATTACAAACGTGGGCGACGCTGGAGTGGGCGGCCACACGAGCTCACCATTTGCTACCGGGCCATTGGTTATGACCAACTTGGTGGCACCGAACGCACCTTGGCAGACGGCTCGCGCGTGCGTTGGACCAACTTCACCAAAGACGGTCAAGAGATTCAGGTGGTGCATTGGCTGCAACGCCCCGGCCTAAAGCCCGGGCACGATAGCGCCGGTGACTATCTGCGCCGAATGACCTCTTTGGACGGGCTGCGCCAGGATGTCGCATCTGTCTATTTAGAGTTTCCGGTCGATGCCTCACCGAGCCAGGAAACCTTGTTACAAGCCGCTCAGGCGGTCAGCGAGGCCCTTGCCGACATCTGGAAAGATCCTGTGGCAAAGCAGGATTCCTGATATATTTCGGTGGGCAGCAGAGCGCTCATCATTTCTCAGAGCGTCCACAAACCACTTGCCCCTCAATCCGGCCCCCACAACAGGATGAGTCCCTCAACCAAAGCCCCAAAACCCATCGGAGACATTTTGCCTCCTGGGCGCCAGCGTAAGCCGCTGGAGCAGGAGCTGTTTCTGCGCACCCTGAACCGCGAGGCTTGCCGTTCGGAGCGCACAGGTGAGGTACTGTCGATGGTGGTACTCGGTTGTTCCAAGGCCAAGGATTTTGACCAGGCGCAGTTGCTGGACTACCTACAGCGCCGCCTACGCCTAACCGACGAGATCGGGTGGCTGCAAAAGGACTTCCTGGCCATCTTGCTTCCTGCCACCACACCGCGGGAAGCCGCCATTGTGGCTCACACCATCGCCATGGCATTGGGTGAAGCCCACCAGCGCTTTAGCTGCCGCCTCTATTCCAACGCCGGCCAAGGCAAAGACATGAAGCCGCTGTCAGAGGAAGAATTGCAAGCGGCCACAGCAGAGGCCAATGGCGAAGCTGCGGGCGACCTGCCACAGAGCTCTGCCATCGTTTGGGACCTGAAGCCAGAAGACCTCAGTCCCCTATTCATGGTTCCCATGCACTGGTCCAAGCGCGTCCTCGACGTTCTTGGCGCGGCCGTGTTGCTGGTCCTCACCTCGCCAATCATGCT
>Ga0316208_1002139_pt1 | contig 16662 bp, 11 predicted proteins | sample 3monopyrite_MG_FD_204944 | JGI IMG/M metagenome (GOLD analysis project Ga0316208, IMG submission 204944) | Microbial mat bacterial communities from mineral coupon in-situ incubated in ocean water Damariscotta River, Maine, United States -... | ecosystem: Environmental > Aquatic > Marine >...
GCGGCAGAGCCTGGGCTGAAGAAAATGGTGAAGGCTTATTTTACTCTCTTCCTGGAGCGATGCCCCAATCTATGGTGAATGGGGAGCCTACGACATTGCTGAATAGTTACTTCGAAAGTAAATGTTTGCTTGATGCGAAGCGATTTTTCATCGTCCAAACCGACTGCACAGAGAATCCGGTAGAGTCAGGACAATTCAATGTAATTTTATCTGCATGAAGGATAAACCGTACTCCGCCGCGTACTTTGCAACAGTACACGGCGGAAAAGGAATGCTTTATCCAGATTCGTTCTTAATTACAGACCAAGCCAGGGGAGTGGGGCACCGGCTTTGGGGAGTTCAACAATATCAACACCCGTTACATCAGCGTGGTTACGAATTTCTTCAAGGACATCGTCAGAAGGTTTGGCGTCGAGATTGATGATTGCAACAGAATCGCCACCCGGCTCTTTTTGTGATCGCCCTAAAGACATGTGGGCGATATTGAGGTTGTTTTTCCCGCAAATTGAACCAATAAAACCGATCAGGCCAGGGACATCGCGGTGCCGGTAGATGAGCAGGCAGCCGTCGAGATAGGCGTCTAACTGGAAATCATCCAACTGCACCATGCGAAGGTATTCGTGCCCGAACATTGTTCCTGCAACCTTTAACGTGCGGTTATCAGTCACAACAGAACCTGCAACCATCGTGGAGAAATCGCCTGCTTCTTTTGAGGTCTGTTCGCTAATCGTTACGCCCCGTTCTTCAGCCAGCATGTTGGCGTTGACGATGTTAATGCGATCTCCCAGAGCAGAAGAAAGTAGTCCAGAAGCGAACGACGAAGTCAGCAGTCGTGTATGCTTGCTGGCTGCATCACCCCGATAACTGATCTCTGCCGATTTAATTCCTTCGCCATGCGTTTGCTGAGCGAGGGAAAGACCCAATCGATAAGCAAGATCGATGTACTTTTTCATCCCTTCCATCTCGGAAGCAGAAACAGGAGCCATGTTGATCGCATGGCGAACTTCATTGCGTGTCAGGAAACCTGAAATAATATCGCCTGCTTCAACAGCAACCAAGTCCTGGGCTTCATCGGTGGAGGCGCCTAAGTGAGGGGTTGCCAGTACGCCGGGAAGTTTTGTTAACTTGAAGCCTTCCGGTGGTGGTTCTTTTGTAAAAACATCGAGAGCCGCCCCGGCAACATGACCTGATTCAACCGCATCGGCCAAATCGTTTTCGTCAACAATACCGCCTCGGGCACAGTTGATAATGCGGACTCCTTTAGGCATCTTTGCGATACGTTCTGCGTTAATCACTCCGCGGGTTTCGTCCGTCAGCGGGGTATGAACGGTCAAGTATTGGCAATGCGGAATCAGTTCGTCGATGTCGCGATAAAGTTCGATTCCGTACTCACATGCTCGTTCTGAAGAGATGAATGGATCGTAGCCGAGAACTCGCATTTCCAACGCCTTGGCACGCTGGGCAACACCGATGCCAACCCGACCTAAACCAACAACTCCAAGGGTTTTACCAGCCAATTGGGTTCCAGTAAACAGTTTGCGTTCCCATTTTCCTTCTCGCATGCTTGCACCAGCCGGTGCAATATTTCGAGAAAGTGACATCATCATCGCGATAGTATGTTCTGCGGTACTAACCGTATTCCCGCCCGGCGTATTCATCACGACAATACCCTGCCTGGTCGCAGAAGGAATATCGATATTATCAACACCAACACCTGCACGAACAATTGCTTTGAGCCGAGTTTGCCCTTCAAGAACTTCTGCGGTCAGTTGTGTTCCGGAGCGAATCACAATTCCGTCTGCATTTTGTAATTCTTCACGAAGTTGTTCAACAGTTAACTTGGGATCGGTCTTGATCACCAATTCAATTTCCGGATTTTCCTCTAAAACTTTTAAGCCAGCAGTAGAGAGGTTGTCAGTCACCAAAACACGCTTCAACACGGGGTTTCTCCCAAAGATAAATCTATTTGAACACTCACAATGGCTCGCTCGGCGAGCTTTTTAATTTTCTGAAGTACGACGAAAAGAATCCGAAGATGATTTAATCTTCCTCTTCTTCGTCCTCTTTATCTTCGTCATCCTCGTCGTTTTCGTCAGCCGAATCTGGGTCGTCTGCTGCGACCTTTGCTTTTTTCTCTTCTTCTGGCTCTTCAACTAGAACAGGAGCAGCTTCCCCAGAAATCAATTCTTTCACGGGCTGCATAAAATAAGTTCGTTTCCCCTTGGCGAGCAGATGTTCGAGTTTCTCTTCGGCCTGTTTTCGTTGATCGTAGGGAAAGCGAGCTTCTTCGCGCAGAGTAGCCGTATAAATCACCCAGACAAGCCGTTTGCGTTCCGGAACGGCGTCTTTCACCTTCCGGGTTGCTCGCTTCTTGGCTGCTTTTTTCTTCTTTTTGGCTTTTTTCTTTGGGGATTCCTCATCAAGACCGGCAGCCTCAGCGGCTTCCGCTTGTTTTCGTAATTCCTGTCGACTTGGCAGCTTCCGAGGCATTTCAATTCCACCTTAATCTATTTTCGTACAGCACTTTTTACGTTAAAGACAGTCACAGCTGTAACCGGTCGTCTGATCTCTTTTTCATTAACTGAAACGGAGGATAGCTTTTTCAGTCTTTCGATGCCACTGAATCGCGGCACTGAGCCGTGCAAATGTTACGAATACCGGCTGATTTCAATTCTTGAGTCCCAAAAACAGGGACATAGAGTGGTTATTTGAATACCATTTTGGTTTCAGGCAGAAGAAAATTGAGCAACTCCCTCGAAAATCTATCCAAATAATCAGAATAAATTGTTTAATCGGACCAAAACGACCGATCATAGAATCAGCGGCACCATTCCGCAGGTCGTTCGTCAGTTAAATGATGTCCCCTGCAAAGTGAATGGAGGAGCTAAGAGTACTGTCGGGCAGGACGCCTGGCAACTTCGCCGTCTTTCAGGACGAAACCAACGGCGGCGAATTTTTGGCTTGAAGTTGTTTTTTGACACACTTCAAGCCGATGAAGCATCATTCAAATCGATTTTCCCATCTGATGTGGGAAGAAGCATCTCCCCTCGGGAGAGAGGCATTCAGACACGGAGGTAACTACCCAATGCCCATTAACAGCAAGTGGATCCTGACATTGGGGATCCTCGCCATGTCTCCGAATTTGGTGATGGCAAAAGGCCCTTTCAGCCTACCCAATCCATTTAAGTCACCCAGCTCGGCAAAAAGTGAAGCCCCAGCAGAAACTCAGTCAAATCAGAAGGTGGCTGAACAGATTGCTGGTGCTCTTCGTAAAGCCAGGTTGACCGGCTACGACATTAACATTGAGTACAAGCAAGGCGTTGCAACTCTAACAGGAATGATTCAAGATTCCCGACAGAAAGCAGTTGCTGCGCAAGTTGTCAAGCAGATCGCTGGCGTGAACAAAGTGAATAATCGCCTTGGCTTGATTTCACCCGATGCAGATCAGGCGATTGTTCAAACTGCATTCAAGCAGCCAACACAATCTCCTGCACCACAACCACAGGTTCAGCAGGCAGCATTCCAGGCACCGGATCAAGTTCCGGTTCTCTCACCAATTCAACAAGTTGGTGGACAACAACCAGCCAGTAATGAACCGAGTAATAAACCGAGTCATAAACTAAGTAACCAGCAAGTTGCCAATTCAATCGCAGAATCACTGCGGGGAACAGGTCTTTCCGGTTACGATATTTCCATCAATTACAAAAACGGTATTGCATCGCTGAATGGTAGTGTGGGAAGTCAGGAACAGCGGGCTCATGTCTCTCACATCGTTTCTCAAGTTCCCGGTGTGAACTCTGTTAATAACCAACTTGGTGTTATTGGTACACCAGTGAGGCAGACAGCAGCTTTCCAACCACAGCCAGGTGCGGCACCACCGGCATTGGCACCTGCTCCCCATCATCATCCGGGAGCAATGGGACCACCACCCGGACCGAGACCAATGATGGGCGGCCCATCTTACGGGCATGGCGGACCAGGTCCTGTCAATCCGGTTTACAATCAACCAAACTTACCGAACTATGCCTGGCCTACTTACGCAGCGTATCCAAACTCCGCTGCAGTAAGTTATCCAAAGCAGTATTCAGCCAGTGCATTCCCTTACATCGGACCGTTCTATCCTTACCCGCAAGTTCCAATGGGATGGCGAAGTTCGACACTTGAATGGGACGACGGACAATGGCAACTCAAATTCAGCCCCAAAACAGAACGATGGTGGTGGTTCATGCAGCCTAAAAACTGGAATTAATTTGAGACCTTGAGAATGTCAAAGTGATATTCATTGATTTTGAATGATGCAGCACTTTCGATCAATTGGTCGAAAGTGCTTTTTTTATAGTTTTTGAAAACAGAGGTTCTCTTAACCCAGATAAACCGGAATCAAAGTAGGTTAGCATCGGGTAAACAATAACTGTCGTATCTATGAGCCATCCTACGAAAAACGAACACAGATGTGACAGTTGTAGTTTGCTCAATGCTTAGGCTTTCCAGTCTGATAAATGTGGTCTCCAAGGCTATCACTCTCTGTTTCACCAGAGAGTCCTGCATGGTTAATTAAACATCAATGCAATTTTTTGTCAGGCTAGAAAGCCTAACCTACGATTTCTCCAAATATTCTGCCACTTTTATGCGGCATTTCATTGATAAAAGGTAACGATTCAGCTTTGACGTAGGGTTCGCTACCCGCGGACCACGATGGGAAGTGGATCCCCCTATTTCGCGCGGTGGTCCGCAATAGCGGCCCCTACTGACAACCTGTTTTCCTGTAATAAATCGACCATCGCTGAATCGTAACGATAAGAGTTTAAATGGATCAGAAAACCTGGACAGTTACAAAGGCATGCCCCCGTTCATTCAATCTGGTCTAAAACTGCCCGAATTTTTGTTATTAACCGAAAAATCGGAATATTTTCACAAGATAGCCACGGTGAGCGTTCGATAAGAGAAGTAAGAATCACGTTGTGTACGTTTTCTTAGGTTGAGTAGTTGACTCAGCCGAATAAATGAAACTCTTCAAGTGACCATTTTTTGGTCGTCAGAAATAACATCGATTCGCAGCAGAGATGCCTGCCAATCACCCCAGGGATTCGGAGATTTGAAAATGATCAACTGGCGATACTTCCTCAGACGATTCTCCATGTGCGTGATTCTAGCCGGCATGGTAATGTCCAACAGCGGCTGCACAATGACCGGCGGCATGCTGGGGGTAGCATTTAACCTGGCGCGCTTCTGGGAAACAACGCCGTTGATTCCCGTGAGTGCTTACTGGACTCAGAAAATCGAAGACCGATACTGGGAAGAAGAACGGTACGACAAAGTGCCGATTCTCGATCCTGTCGAAGGGGAAAATGCTCCCATCTTCTGCCTGGATCCTCCTTCTCCCGATGAAGTCATGCGAGCACTACCCGACGATGTTTCCGGCGGAATGTGGTTTGTCTCAGAAACTTCTCGCAATAACGTTCGCATGACGATTGAAGCAATCGTCGACCGAGTGGACGATTGCAGATACTACCCAATGGTTGGACCAGCCAAGCTTCATCACTGTCACTACAAATGCACGATCTTTTTCGATAAAACAATCCGCTCAACATGGCCGATTCCTTTCAGCCACGACGATGCGACTCAGGAAGTTGTCTACATCGATCACGATCACCTGATTCGCTGTGCGGGACCACTGACAAACTAAGCTAAGAAAATAATTCAAAGCCGAATTCAACCGGCGATCAGCACTTCTGCAATGAAGTCTGGTCGCCGGTTTTTTTGTTGTCGTCGTAGGCTCGGTTGTGCCCCAGCAATTTCAGAACGCTATACTCTGCACGGGTACAACGGATCGTTTAATGGCAAGCCGAAGGCGACTGCATAAACAGATATGCTTGGCTCAATGCTATCAAATTCCATGACAACCTGCTTTTTAGTAAATGCTCAATTCTTGGTCGTGTGCGGTATAACTGCGGCGAGATACCCGGGCATCTCGTGTTGCCAGGAATCGCTGAATCGCCATTTGATCTGACCCGACAGTACAAATTTGCCAGGTAAACATTGAAATAACAACACCTAACCCGGCGTAGCCGGAACCCCATAAAGCAGGTTAAGCTTTCCAGCCTGACCAATGTGGCATCCATGAGAATTATTCTCTGGTTGACCAGTGATCGCTGTTTTGTCAATTGAAAGATCAGTGCAATTCGTCTCAGGCTGGAAAGCCTAAGCTACGATTCATCATAAATATCCTGCCACTTTTGCGCAGCATTTCGTTGACAAGAGCCTAGTGCCCTTTCAGGGCTTAGATTTGGGGTGTTTGTTTCCATAACCCGCTCCGTTGTCGCTCCTTAAATCTTTTGCAACCCCTTCTTTTTAGGATTGAAGTTGCACTAGTAGCGAGCATCGCGACGGCATTCAAAGCGATCACAAACCAGTCAAGCGAAGTCATTTCGATAAGTTCCTTCGCAAAGATATAAATGAAAATGACTGCTCGTGATGATTGCTATCAATCGAAATTCATCAGACGATGAAACAAACAATCACAACACGCCTTCACCAGTTGGCTCGCCTGCCTGCCAACGCTTCTGAAACCAACCACAGTAGAATCGGTCAAGGAAGGTTTCGCACGAGTCTGCGCCAAAAATGTTGTCGAGTGGATCAAGACGAACTTCAACTCTACTGTATCCTCCAGGCGCCAAGCGGCCTATCAAGAACACCAATCAGTCCTGAAAAACGCAACAATACCAATAACAACAACAACTTAAGAAATTTAACAGGCCAGCCCTACCGCCACCTGCCAATATGTTTTGTCCGTGTGGATGCTGACCGCCTGCGGGCAACTTGATTTCCAAACGATTCGCCGATTAAGAGAGACTCACTTGGCTCAAATCGTCTCTTGTGAGGTCGGTAATCGGCCCGGTCGCCTGGAGCCAAGAGTCCTCAAACAACGAAAGCACGGCTATCCGCTGATGACTAAACCTAGAAAAGCACTCAAAGACGATCTACGCAACAACTGCTCTTGAAAGAACTTATGACACGACAGTACCATTCCGTGCTTGACCTGGTCTGATTTACTGATGAAAGAGGCTATTCTATTCTGCCATCTTTTCCATACGGGCCAGAACGTCTTTGTAGTCGTAATCGATGGCCAGGATTTCGCCGTAATGGTCCTCGGCTTTTTCATTCTTTTTAGCTTGCTCGTAAATACGTGCCAGGTAATAGTGAAGGTCTTTAAATGTCCCGGGATTCTCTTCGGAAGATATTTTGGGGAGCGCTTTGATAAACTGTTTCTGCGCCAGTTGGGCTTTATTATCCTGCAAGAAACATTTTCCTAAAGCAACCAGTGCTTCCACTTCAAGACGGGGGTCAAGACTGGCTTGCTGGAATAATGGGATTGCTTCCCCCCAACGTTTAAGCCTTTGAAATCGTTTGGCAAGATCAAATTTCAATCGCTTATTTTGTGGATAACGTTCGGTTCGTTCTGCATAAATTTCAATCTCTCGGTCAAGTAATTGACGGGCCAGTTTGCCCGCTTGTTTTTTCAAGGCTTCATCATCTGGCGAAGCGGTTGCCGTGTTGCGTGCATTCTCCAATTTTTTGGCAAGTTGTTTCAGTTCAATATCCTCAATCATTTCTTTGATATTCTGATCATCATCGGAAAGCTCCAGAGCTTTTTGATAAGTTTCTTTCGCTTTTTCTAACTGCTCTTTCTCTTTGTAGAATTCTCCCAACTTCTGGTGTAACTCGATACTGTCGGGTTCTTTTCGAATGGCGTGCAGCAAATCTTTTTCGGGGTCCATTCCTGGTGCATCGGCTTGTTGATTTTTGGGATTTGTCCCAAGACGTTTATTAACTTCGTGCGTCGGCATGACGTCACGTGTCGAACCAGCTTCGTCGTACCTTCCCACTTTACGAGCATCTTCAAATTGACACGCTGTTTCATTACTGCGTGCTTCTCCATCGTTCGGGTCAAGTTTATGGACCTTCCTCCAGGCAACCGCAGCTTCTTTGAATTTTTCATCTGCCTGGAGCAACTTGGCAAATTCACGCTGCAAGTTGATATTATCCGGCTCTCCACCTGGTCCAACCGCAACCTGGTAAGCAAAGATAGCCACGGTGTTATAACCGCGTTGGTGGCACGCTTTCCCCGCGGCTGCATTCAGTCCCGAATCCCAGGGGTTCAGCAATAATCCTTCTTCTGCAAACTTATCAACATCATCCCAGTTACTTTTCGACTTGGCACGTGAAACCTTCGAACGAATCCGAACCAGCTTGGGACGAGACATCATCCCGGCCCCCTTCATGTTATTATCATACTTTTTGAATTCTGCTGTTCGCAGTGACTGCCTGTAAGCCAGATTATCGGGGACAAGCGTAACCGACTTATAAAACATATCGGTCGCGTAATCAAAATCTTCGTTATTGACTGCCTGCGCCCCTTTTTGCCAGCAAAGTTTAGCAATATCTTCTGCAGAACTCATGGTAATTACTTTCTGGTTGTGGTGATCAACCAACAAATTTGAATGATAAGTTGCGAATAATCAATTCCTGACAGCGATCTCCCAACCGTTCATCACGTAAAATGGATTTGACTAAAATATATCCGCAATGCGTTCAATTATCGATTGCGTTTCTTCGCTTTTCTTTTATCTTTTCGCTGCTTCTTTTTTTTCTGCTCCAACTTTTTCAGGTCGGCTGGGCCACGCTTGCTACGAAGTTTTTTGTCCATGCGTCCGGTCGGATTATTGGCGCCCATGTCTGAAAGTTCCTGGACCGCTTTCATTTTGTCGCGCATTCCCATGCTGGCCATTTTCTGCATCATGCCAGCCATGTCGTTGAACTGCTTGATGAGTCCGCTTACTTCGGCAGGATCGGCTCCGCTTCCCTTCGCGATACGGTTACGGCGTCCGCGATCGATGACGCTTGGATTCGTTCGTTCTTCCGGCGTCATCGAAGAAATGATTGCTCCCATGCGTCCCAATTCTTTATCCGGGTTTACATCAGACATCATATCAGCCAGGTTGCCCATGCCGGGGATCATTTTCATGAGTTCACCCATCGAGCCCAGCTTTTTAATCTGCTTCATCTGCTTCTGGAAATCTTCAAGGGTAAATTGCCCCTTGAGCATTTTCTCCTGTTGTTTCTCCATCTCTTCGGTATCGAATTGCTGCTGGGCTTTTTCGACCAGAGAGACCATATCTCCCATACCTAGAATTCGCCCGGCCATTCGATCCGGATGAAAGACCTCCAACTTGTCTAGCTGTTCCCCAACCCCGATAAATTTGATCGGAACCCCGGTGACAGATTTCACACTCAGCGCAGCCCCGCCGCGGGTGTCACCATCGAGCTTGGTGAGTACAACGCCATCCAGTTCCAAAGCATCGTTAAACGCCTTGGCAGATTTCACCGCGTCTTGCCCGGTCATCGCATCACAAACCAGAAGCACCTGGTCTGGTTGCAGTTTGCGATCAACCTGTATCAACTCTTTCATTAAATCATCATCGACATGCAACCGTCCTGCGGTATCGAGAATGATCGTATCAATCGCCCCCTGTTTTTTTGCCGCGGCGACTCCGTTCTGACAAACCTTGACCGGGTTGGTCCCCTTGGGGTCTTCCGCGTGGACGGGAACGCCGACTTGCTCGCCGACCATTTTCAACTGCTCAATCGCAGCGGGACGTTGAAGGTCAGCTGCGACCAGCATCGGTTCGCGCCCTTCTGCTCGCAGCATCTTGGCGAGCTTGCCGCAGGTGGTTGTTTTACCACTTCCTTGCAAACCGCACATCATAATAATCGAGATGCCCGACTTCTTAAAATGGAGCGAATGATCAACCGGCCCCATCAACGAAATTAATTCCTCGTGCACAATCCCGATGATCTGCTCACCCGGCTTGAGGGCTTTGAGAACCGAATCTCCCAGCGATTTTTCGGTGACCGACTTAATAAATGTATCGACAACTTCATAGCTGACATCCGCTTCCAGAAGCGCCTGCTTTACCTCTTGCAACGCTTCACGAATGTTAACTTCGTTGATACGCCCTTTCTGCATCTTGCCGAGCGCGTCGCCTAATCCCTTTGTGATTGATTCAAACATATCTATTTTGCCTGTTGTGTTCTAGCCAGATTCTTAACCGAAGAGTGAGGGATTTTACTCGAAATGATAATAAAATCAAAGCGCGTAGGGTGCCTCGTGACGCACCTTTGAATACACCACCAACAATTAAGTGCGTCACGATGCACCCTGCATGATACTCAATTGGAAGAGATTAAGACTTTGCCTTGCAATCCGAACTTGTTCGGCTTGCTCTTGTCATAAAAAGTTGTAGATTGGATAAAAACTTTTTCAATCGGTGCATTCAAAGCAAACCGCGGGTGTTTACCCTCGGGCAAAGCTGTTTTTGATATCCGAGTGACCAGGGGGTTAACACTCCCGGCTCGCCTGAGTTATAGACATTAAAGGTTATTGATGAGCGACACACAAAATCTGTTCAATAAAGTTTGGGATCTGCACACCGTAGCGACCTTACCTTCCGGTCAAACACAACTGTTTGTCGGTTTGCATCTGATTCATGAAGTCACTTCCCCGCAGGCATTTGCGATGCTCCGCGAGCGGGGTTTGAAAGTGATGTACCCCGAGCAAACCTGGGCGACGGTGGATCATATTGTCCCGACCGACAACCAGGCTCGCCCGTTTGCAGACGATTTAGCGGAAGAAATGATGTCTGCCATCGAAAAGAATTGCCGGGAATTTGGGGTGACATTACTCGATCTCGATGACGACCGGCAAGGGATCGTTCACGTTGTCGGACCAGAGCAAGGTTTGACGCAGCCGGGGCAGATTATCGTTTGTGGCGATTCACATACTTCCACACATGGCGCATTCGGCGCGATCGCGTTTGGCATCGGCACCTCTCAAGTGGCAGGAGTTCTTGCCACGCAAACATTAGCACTGGGAAGACCGAAGGTTCGTAAAATTGAAGTCCACGGCGAGTTAGCTCCCGGCGTTTACGCGAAAGATGTCACGCTGCATGTTATTCGTAAACTTGGTGTAAAAGGCGGCATCGGTTACGCCTACGAATATGCAGGCGATGTTTTTGATCGCATGACAATGGAAGAGCGGATGACCGTTTGCAACATGAGCATCGAAGGGGGGGCCCGTTGCGGTTACATCAACCCGGATCGAACAACCGTCGAGTATTTACGAGGCCGACCAAACGCCCCGCAAGGTGAAGAATTCGATAAAGCAGCCAACTGGTGGCTCACTCTGGCCTCTGGCCCCGATGCAGAATATGACGATGTCGTCACTTTTGATGCAGCTGATATCGAACCGACTGTCACCTGGGGCATCAATCCCGAACAAGCCCTTGGCGTGAGTGAAAATATTCCCGATGCTGCTGACTATTCGCAAGACGATCAAGCCGGAATTCGCGAAGCTTACGAATACATGGACCTGCAACCGGGACAACCGATTATCGGCGTCAAGGTCGATGTCACTTTCATCGGCTCCTGCACGAACGGACGCATTTCCGATCTCCGCGAAGCAGCCGCGATTGCCAAGGGAAGAAAAGTCGCAGAAGGTGTCAAAGCCCTCGTCGTTCCCGGTTCACAACAGGTGTTAAAACAGGCGGTCGCGGAAGGACTCGATAAAATCTTTGAGGAAGCCGGTTTCGAATGGCGAGCCGCCGGTTGTTCGATGTGCCTGGCAATGAACCCGGACAAATTGAAGGGGCGCGAACTGTGTGCCTCTTCCAGTAACCGAAACTTCAAAGGCAGACAAGGCAGCCCGACCGGCCGCACCCTGTTAATGAGTCCCGCCATGGTGACCGCAGCCGCGATCAACGGCTGCGTCAGCGACGTGCGAGAAATGCTCGAACCAGTTGGAGTTTGAACGCTGAGAATATGGAAGTCAGGGTAACCTAATTATGATTACACTTATCGAAGCACTCAACTACCGATGCTTGCGATATGTCTCCCAGCCACTGGGACCGTTTCATATCCTCGTTGGTCCCAATGCCAGCGGGAAAAGTACGTTTTTGGATGTCGCTTCTTTTCTGGGGCAACTCCTTGAGCATGGGCTACAAACTGCCATTAGAGAAAGAGTCTCTGACCCCCGTGATTTACTTTTTGGCAGAGAAGGTGAGCGATTTGAACTGGCAGTTGAATTTGAAATTCCTGAACAATTTTCTTCAACCCTTCTTAATGATCAATGGAAAACAATTCGGTACGAGGTAGTCATAGGTATTGATCCTGATACTGGAGAACCATCAATTCAATCAGAGAATGTGCTATTCAAAGAGCAAGGCGAAAAGGTTGGAACTCAGCAAACCCTGTTTCCTGAAGAAAAACCAGTACCGCAAACATTGTTAAGCGATACCTCCAGAAAGGGACAAAAAAGAATTGTCTCGAAAAACTCGGAAAATGGTGAAGATAATTTCTATCCTGAAATAGAAAATGAGGACTGGCCTACATTCCAGCTAGGAAAAAAAAACTCCGCCTTTGCAAATCTTGTAGAAGACCCCGAGAGATTTCCCGTCTCTACCTGGCTTAAGGATTCACTCAAGTATACGATTCGAAAAGTCATATTGGATTCTCAACAAATTCGTCTTGCCAGTCCGCCGGGGCAATCCAAGCAGTTTCAGGATAATGGAGCCAACCTGCCTTGGGTGTTGAAAACATTCAAAGAAAAACATCCTCAAGAATTTCGAGATTGGATTGCTCACCTGCGAACCGCGTTGACAGACTTAAAAGATATTCTGGTTTATGAGCGTCCTGATGATCATCATTGTTATATTAAATTAGTCTATTCAACGAACACAGAAGATATTGAAGTCCCTTCATGGCTCGCCTCAGACGGAACATTGAGAATGTTAGCTCTGACACTTCTGGCTTATCTGCCTGAAACAGATGGTCTGTTTTTGATTGAAGAGCCTGAAAATGGAATTCATCCGCTGGCAGTGGAAACCATGTATCAATCTCTTGCAAACGTGGTTGATGCTCAGATTCTTGTTGCGAGTCACTCACCTGTACTATTAAGCATGGCAGACCCCGAACAGGTTCTCTGCTTTGCCAAAGATCAGACTGGGGCAACAGATATCATTACCGGAAATAATCATCCTCGCCTTGTCGACTGGCAAAGAGAAACCAGCTTGGGAGAACTGTTGGCAGCAGGGGTTCTGGGATGACAATTAGAAAAGACCTTCTTGTGATGGTTGCGGATCTTGATATGGAAAATGTGATGCTCTCATTGCTCAAGAGGCACCAGTCATTCCAGATCAGAGAAGTGAATTATGAAATATTTCGGCCTCCTAATACCGATTCCGGATGCCGTGGCAAAGGAGTTGATTTTGCACGGACGTTTTGTAAACAATACGATCATTTAATACTGATGTTCGACCATCATGGAGCGGGTGCAGACAAAACCACTCCCGAAGACCTTGAAAAAGAGTTGGAATCCAAACTCAGTATTAATGGCTGGGAAGATAACCGTGCAGCAGTTGTTGTGATACAACCTGAACTGGAAGCGTGGGTTTGGGGAGATTCAAAAGAAGTGGACCAAGTTTGTGGATGGAGTTCACGAATCCCCTCTTTGCGACAATGGCTGGTTGCTGAAGGGGATATTGAAACAGAACAATCTAAACCAAAAGACCCCAAAACAACGTTTAAGAAAGTCTTGAATAACGCAAAACCACGAAAACAGTTTTCTGCAGCAATTTTTCGTGAACCGGGAGAAAAAGTCAGTTTCAGAAATTGTCAGGATCGCGCATTCAATAAACTGAAATCAACTTTGAGTAAATGGTTTCCGGTGCACTAAATTATAATCTCAATTGAAAGTATAATCATGAACGAAATTAAAAAAGTCTCAGGCAGTGGTGTTCCGTTATTGCTGGATGATATCGATACCGACCGCATCATCCCGGCTCGTTTTTTGCGATGCGTCACCTTCGATGGACTCGGTGAGTATGCGTTTGAAGATGACCGTCAGCAGGATCCGAATCATCCATTTAACAACGAGAAGTATCGCAGCGGTTCGGTACTGGTAGCAGGACGAAACTTCGGCTGTGGTTCTTCGCGTGAACATGCGCCGCAATCGTTGATCCGCTGGGGCATTAAGGCGATCATTGCAGAATCGTTTGCCGAAATTTTCTTCGGCAACTGCACCGCACTCGGAACACCAGCCGTCTGTGCCAGCAGAGACGATCTGGAAAAACTAACCAAGCTGATTGAAGAAGATCCGAGCCAGGAAATTACCGTTGATATCGAATCGAAAAAAGTAACCAGCGGCGATTTCGAATGTGATGTCACCATCCTTGATTCCGCCCGAAACGCACTTCTTTCCGGTCAATGGGATTTCATGAACCTGCTTCTGGAAAACGAAGCCGCGATCAAGGAAGCATCACAGAAAATTCCGTATTTGAATCAGTTTGCAACATAAATGGTAAAGCCGCAGGGTCCGCTATTGCGGACCACGCTGGAGATTCGCCACCTTCAATGTATGCAATGGGGGTTCATCATGGTAAACCGCAATACTGGGTCTTGACCCAACCTACGGTGTAATGGATCTATTTTAGATTTCGCAACCTTTTTATTCCGCAGAAACTCCGGTGAAATAATCTGGTTCTTTTCCCTGTTTCCATTTGATGTTGCAGCCGATGCTTGGCTTTTGTGAATCCGGCACTGGCTGCCCTGCGAGGGCGGCATCACAGGCTGATTTCAAATCTTCTCCCGTGACATCGATTCCATTCCCGGGTCGGCTGTCATCGAACTGCCCCCGGTAGGCGAGTTTGTGATTCTGGTCGAACAGGAAAAAGTCGGGAGTACATGCTGCCCGAAACGCTTTTGCAACCTGTTGAGTTTCATCATACAGGTACGGAAACGTCCAGCCGGATTTTTTTGCCATTTCGGCCATTTTATCGGGGCTGTCAGCCGGGTGTGTCGAAACATCGTTCGAACTGATCGCGATCACGGTCAATCCCTTTTCCTGATACTCTTTCCCGATCTGAGCCAGCGCCTGGTCCAGATGAATAACAAACGGACAATGATTACAGATAAACATGACCAGCACCGGCTGCCCCGCAGGCAATTCGGCTGAGGAAACTTGTTTTCCATCGACATTGGGAAGCGAAAATTCGGGAACGTCACTTCCTAAAGGCAACATTGTTGAAGCAGTCATCACCATAATAAGTTCTCCTGATTGTTAATCCTGTTTTGGATAGTCTCTCTACACATCAGCCGTAGGGTCCATTACCCGCGGACTATGTTAGAAATTCGACATCACCATTTCATGCGAGGGTCCACAACAGCTGATCCTACAGATAACTTACATTCCTGTAAAACCAAACATAGCTGAATAGATACCGTAATGGTAACTATTCAGTGAGATTTGGCCTTTGACTGAAATTTGATTTCCTTTGCAGAGTCTGTTATTTCGAACCGCCGTATAAAGTAAAGCAATGCACGTTTCAATGAAGTTCGTCAGATCTGATAAAAAAGTTTTTCACGCAAAGACGCCAAGACGCAGAGAAAGAAAGAATTTTATGAGAGTTAATTATGATTAATAATCTGTTCTTCAAAAGAGTTTCCCACATTGCGTTCTAAAATAAATGAAACTCGGATAAACAAATGAAGCCACTTTGAATAACTTTTCTTCTTTTTCTCTTTTTTATTTTTCTTTGCGACTCCGCGCCTTTGCGTGAACCCCTTTTTCTTTTTTTTGTCTTTTCGACTTTTTTTTGTCTTTTCTCTGGGCAAAACGCCGTAAAGTGAAGCTGTAAGATTGCGAGAGATCAGACTGCTTGAAAGAATTTTGGGACAAATAATAGACTAAAGTGTGAACCAACAAAACTGCTTTATTTCGCTGAATAGTTACCCGTAAGGTAATTATTCAGCGACTATTTGTTTTTACATGAAAACAGGATGTCCGTAGGGTCCGCTGTTGCGGACCACCGCATGAAATAGAGGGTTCCACTTCCCATCGTAGTCCGCAATAGCGGATCCTACATCAAAGCTAAATAGTTACCGCAATTATCGGTATTCACTGCGGTTTTTTTTCCGGGCGAGCCAGAACTCTTGTAGCGGGGCTGTCTTTGATAAAATTTCGACGGCGGTGGGACCGGCTACTGTGCCGCCGTAGTGATTGCGGCCCAGGGTTGGTTGATCAACAGCGACCAGAACCAGCAGCTTCGGGTTTTCTGCCGGGATACCACAAACAAAAGAACAGACCGTTTTTGTCGAGGAATAGCGGCGAGTTTCCAGATCGAACAATTGTGAAGTTCCTGTTTTCCCAAACAGATCGAGTTCTTTCCGGTTGACTTTTTTGCCGGTTCCTTCGCTCATCACACGTCGCATTGGATCGCGAACAATCCAACGGCTGATTTCCGAATCCATTAGCCGCATTTGCAATCCCGGCACAACCGAACGCGGATCTTTGCGGTCAATCTTTAACACGAATCGGGGTTGTTGATAAATTCCTCCATTGGCAAGAACAGTGTGGGCAGTGATCATTTGCAGCGGCGTCACGGAAAGTTCCTGCCCCATTGGAATCGATCCGGTCGAATATTGATTCCAACGCGATAACGGACGAACGGTTCCGGTCAGTTCGCCCGGCAAGCCGCTTCCGGTGCGTAAACCAAATCCAAAACGTTGTAGCGATTCATACAGACCGGCATTGGTCATTTTCTCACCAAT
>Ga0316208_1002140_pt1 | contig 16661 bp, 14 predicted proteins | sample 3monopyrite_MG_FD_204944 | JGI IMG/M metagenome (GOLD analysis project Ga0316208, IMG submission 204944) | Microbial mat bacterial communities from mineral coupon in-situ incubated in ocean water Damariscotta River, Maine, United States -... | ecosystem: Environmental > Aquatic > Marine >...
CCGGCAGCAAGTTGTAGGAACTTGCCATAGAAGAACCTGAACGGCCTTCGATCTCGCGGATCTCGAAATCCATCAGGCGTTCTAGGCGCCAGTCCTCCACCGGAGGAACCGGCAGATAGCGCATCATGAGATCGCTACCGGTCAGGCCGATGTTCAGCGCACCAGCTTTCTTCGCTGCTGCTCCCAAATCCGCCGCTGCCGCCTCGGCAGGGGTTTCCCCGCGCTCTGGTACGGCAGTCATGTACCGCTTCAAGCGGTAGTTGCCCTTCTTCGCTTCGGCAATCGCCAAGCGCACCTGGGCATGTCCAAGATCAAGACCACCGGCCACTACTGAACCTCCTTTTGCAACCACGCCGCAAGCGCTGGATAGGGTCCAGCCAGGGCGCCTTCGAGTCGTGCGCGATACGCTTCGCGCGCCGCACTTTGTTCTTCATCTAATGCGTCAGCCGCACTTTGCAATACCACTTGCAAGCCGCTTGCTTCGGGAGCGATTTCGGTCCCTGGCAAAGAAGCGGCGAGGGCAGCAGATTCATCGGCCAAGGCATGCATGGCCTGAACCGAGCCGGCAAACAGAACCGCCGAAGCGCGTTCTTGCAAGTCTTGCAGTCGCGCGCGACCGCCTTCCAAGGAACCGCGGGCGGCGAGGAGCGCATCTTGGATCTTGTCCTCGTCGAAGGGATAGTCGCGCAACAACTCGTCGGTGGCTTCTAATAGCTCGCGATCGTTGCGTTCGCGCTGCGCGCGGCTGATGCGTTGCGAAAGGCGCGCGGCTTCGGTGAGATCCTCTTTGAAGGAGCCCTGCAGAAGCAGAGGTTCCGTCGCACTGAAGATGGCCGCGCCATCTTGCACGCGCACCGCCGATGGCTGCGGAAAGCGCATCAAGAAACGCGAAGCTTGCCCACCCAAGAGCAGGCCAGGACTATCGGCGAGGGACATGCCATTGGTGATGCCGAGCGGGCCACCCTGGGCCAGGACTAAGGCCGGGCCATTGGCTAAAAGGGCCGCGCCAGGGCGAATGGCGAGGTTGCTGGAACCTGCCGGGGTGAAGCGAAGGCTGGTGCCATCGACTGCCCAGGACCCTGCGCCACCGCGCGCGGTGAGCAGCACTCCTTCAGAACTCTTGAGCAAGAGGTTGGCGCCATGGGTTTCCCCTTGGAACAAGCCCATTTGGATTTTGGAAGCATTGGAGTCTTCTTCCAATGCCAGCAACTCCTGCAAGTCGCCACGTCCCTGCAAGCGCAGAGACAACTCGAACCAGGCGGCTTCCTCTGGCAAAGACAGCACGCTGGAGCCAGTGCTGATTTCTGGAGCTTGCCACAGATAACTCGGGGTGCCGTCTTCCTCGGAGGCTCCCCAACGCAACAACGGCGTGACTTTGAGGCCACTGCCGAGGTTGGCTTCGAAACGAAGCGCGGTCATCGGCGCGGGGAATCGGCGCACCAGACGGGCCACTCCACCTTTATCCTGACCAGAAGACAGTCGCCCTTCCTGCAGGGTGACGCCTCGGTCTAGGGACCAGGCACCCTCATCGCCGAAGGCACCGAAGCCTTCGAGTAAATCGGTCGCGGTCGCGGCAGCTGTGGTGCCAGAATTCACGCGCTCTCCACCAGCGCTGGCGCCGGAACCGTCATCACGCAGGAAGAACCACCAACCGGCGCCACCACCCACGATGAACAGCGCAGCCAGGGCGGTCATCAGCCCTCCTTTACGCTTTCCACTCATGGCGGCCTCGCGGGCACGGCGGTGAATGGCCGCGTCATCGGCGGCATCGGGGTCTTCCAGACCTCCGGCCGAGGCGGTCGCTTCGTCGCTGACCAGGCGCAGGCGCAGGCTACCGAGCTTGAGCTCGCTACCCGCAAACCACTCGCCGTCTTTGACCTGGAGTCCACCCGACCATGTGCCGTTGGTGGAACCGAGATCAGAAAAACGAACGGTGTCGCCGCTCACCTCTAGGTTGAGGTGGCGGCCCGATACTGAATCGACCGGCAGCACAATGTCATTGCTACTGGCACGGCCGACAGAATGGGTCCCGGAGTCGAGTTCGAAAACTCGACCACTTTCGGGACCGCTGAGGATCTCGATGCGAATCATGCAGGAAAGGGCCCCGCGGCACACGCCGCGGTCAGGGAGTCTACGCCACCCCCGCCATGGCGGGCAAACACCAGGCAGGGCCTTCTTGCTAGCTCCTCTGACCGCCACAGTAACCTGAGCTCCTGCATGCGCTTCTTCTTCCTCGCCGAATCCCCGACGGAGACCACTGGCCGCTGGAATCCGCCGGCGAGTTTGCGCCAACACCTGCGGGCACTTCGCTTTGGCGCAGAGGAGAGTTTTCTGCTCCTACCCCCTAAAGGCCCTGCGGTGGAGGCTCGTTTACTCGAGAAAGGCGATCTCGAGCTTCTGGGCACCGCCATGCGCCCACGGCTGGCCCTACTCCCCACCACCCTGGCGACTGCCTGGCCGAAGGGGGCCCGGGCCGATGAGCTGGTCCGGCGTGCCACCGAATCTGGCGTCCAAACCATTTTGCCATTACGCACCAGCCGCAGCGTGGCCGGGAAAGATGCCTTCAGCCCCTCGAAACGGGCCCGCTGGCAGAGAATCATGGAAGAAGTGGCGAGCCAATGCCGCCGGCCTGAGCTGCCGACCCTTCTCGAAGAGCCCCTTGCCCTCGACGAGCTCCCTGCCACCATGGCGGCCCGGGCGCCCGGTGCCCAAGGCTATGTCCTGACCCCGGGAACCCTCCCCCTCCAGCTCAGTTTAGAGTTGAACGCACCGCGGGAGCTTTGGCTGGCCGTCGGCCCCGAGGGAGGGTTCTCGGCAGAGGAAGAGGAACTCTTACAGATAGGGGGCTTCCTTGCCGCCGGGTTGGCACCCACGGTATTGCGTATCGAGGCTGCTGGCCCGCTGGCCATCGCCCTTTGCCAGCACCACCATTTGTGCCGCCAGAGTCACTAAGCGGCCCCTGGCCTGCGGGATAGAAGCTCGTGGCTGGTATCATTTGCTCTGCCTTGGCTATCGGCCCTTCCCTCCTTTAGCCCCAGGCGTGACCTCGCCAATGCTCACCCGCCTGCTGTTGTTCTTGATCGGAGTGCTCCCGGTCCTGTTTGCCGACCTCTTTCTGGTCCAACCGAATGCACGCGCAGGCGCCACCATGGCGGTCCTGTTCTTAACCGGCCTCTTGGTCATCCTGGGTGTCCTGTCCCTACTTGGTGAGCCGCTTTTGCAGCGGCTACTACCCAAGGAATCGCGCAAAAAGGCCACGACCAGCTTGGCGCTTGGCCAAGCCCTGTTTGTCGCAGCCACTTTGCCCTTGCTGCTTCCGGCGGACTGGCAGCAGGATTTCCGCAATCAGTTCAATTGGGGAGTTCTCTACCTAGGAATCTCCATCTTGGTGCTGTACTCGGTTTTAGGCCGATTCTGGGCCAAACGAGCGGTCCCCTCCCGACCTTTCGTGCGTTCGCTGATGATTCCCGTGGTCGCCCTGCCGATGGCCTACTTTCTCGAGGTCCAGCAGATCTCCCCGGGTCCGCAACAGTCCTCCTATGTGGGCATGGAAGAAAAGGAGGCGCCAGCCACCCCCAACGTGTTGCTGATTGTGCTGGATACCCTGCGCTACGACACGATGCAAGCCAATTGGGAGGGCTATCAACACTTCCCCTTGCTCGACGAGTTCACCAAAGACGCGGCGAAATTTGAACGAGGCTATGCCGGATGCAATGTGACTCCGGGCGGACACAGCACCTTGTTCACTGGCCTTTATCCGGCCGAAACCGGAACCCTACCCAAAGGCCTGGTGCGCCTCGATGAAAATCTGCTCACCGTCACCGAGTTCCTGAAGTCCTATGGCTACCGCACTGGTGCTACGGTGACCAATGCCCGTGTCAGTGGTCGCTTCGGCTACCGCCAAGGCTTTGAGGTTTATGACGACTCCCTAGTCAATACCAGTTTCCAGCCAAGCGATGCCGGCGAACGCCTTGGGCAATCGAGTGTGGTGCAACTCTTAGGCGCGCCGCTTTCACGCAAGTTAGTCATTGGCTCCTTCAAGGCTTGGAAATGGCGCAAACATGTGCCGACCGCAACCGACACTTCACGCACCGCTTTGGCCATGGTCGATGACATGAACATCGGCGAGGAGGAACCTTGGTACTTGTTCCTCAACTACATCGATCCGCATACCCCCTATCTCACTCGTGAGGACTTGGCCGAACGCTTTGGCCCTGGCTATGAAGACGAAGAGTTTCATAAAGTGCGGCGCAACACCCTGCGCTTTACCGGCCGCACCCACGACATCCAGGCAGAGATCAACCAGGGCATCGACCACACTGCTGCTCTCAATTGGCTCCAGGAGGTTTACCGCGAGCAATGCCTGGAACTCGACGAAGGTGTCATGATGCTGCTCACCGGCTTGCGCGAGCGCGAACTCCTCGACGAGGACACCCTAATCCTGTTTACCTCGGACCACGGTGAGCACCTCGGTGAACACAATGAGTTCTACCACGGTGGCACGCTGCTCGACGAAGAGGTCCGAGTCCCCTTCTTGTTAATGGGGCCAGGAATCAAGCCTGGGCCGGAACCGACCCCCGTCAGTGGCGCCGACTTCTTTGCCACCGTTTGTTATGCCATGGGGCTAGAGGACGAAGCTTGGCCGACCACGGAAGGCTGGCCGATGCAAACCCCTAAACCGGGTCGAGTGATTCGTTTTGAGCATGGCAGCCAACGTGGAATCTTGATTGACCATCACAAGATGATTGCCGAAGATCGCAACGGCGAGTTGACTTGGACCGAAGCCTATGACTTAGAGCAAGATCCGAAAGAGTTGCGAAACTTAATCGACGAGGACTTGCCATGGATTCAGGCCATCATCAAGAATCCGCCTATCCGCTCTAGCAAAGATGCGGAGCGCGTAATTGCCAGTGACGGCACGCTGAACCTCGCGGACCTCGGATACGTCGACGAGGTCACGGATCAGTAGTGGTTCATAGCCAGCCTTCTTCTAAGAAGGAACGGTAGGCACCATGTCCAATCACGACATGGTCTAGCAATTCAATGCCGAGAAGGCGGCAGGCCCGTTGCAAGCGCCGCGTTGTGGTGCGGTCTTCTGCAGAGGGTTCAGGATCTCCAGATGGATGGTTGTGTGCGACGACTACGGCAGCAGCGCGGTACAGCAAAGCTGGCTGCAACACTTCACGCGGATGGACCAAGCTCGAGGTGAGAGTACCGCGACTCAGTTCTTGCTCAAACAGAATGCTGCCCTTGGCATCTAGATAGAGTCCGCAGAAACATTCCACCGTTTGCCCCAACAAGCGCGGTGCCAGATAGCGGTAGACATCTTCGCCGCCACGAATCGGCACTCGTGAGGGCAAGGGACTCTTTAAGGCTCGGCGACCAAGTTCGAGAGCGACCGATAATTGCATGGCTTTCCTCGGGACCAACGCAAAGCGAGTTTGCAGTTCTTGCGGAGCAAGGCCCACGCAAGCGGAAAGGCTAAGCGCTTCCCCTTCAGCCCCCAACAGGGCTTGCAGCAAAGCCGAATCTTCCCAACGGCGTAATGGTTCGCGAGTGGTGACTACCCTATCCATGCACGCTGTAGACGCGCGCTCAAAGCAGGCGACACGCCAAACCTAGCGCAAATCTTGGCGATGCTTCTCGTGCAACACTTCAAAGCTTTGGCCGAAGGTCAGTTGCCATGCATCTTCGTAGGAACGGCCTTGGAGGTTTTGGAACAAGTTGGACCAAACCTCGCCACCATATTCCTCGCCAAGCCAAGCGGTGAGGGAGAGCGAATAGAAGTAAGCCTCGCGCACTCGCTCTTCTTCTTGCCAACGCGTCCAATCTCCGGCCAATTCTGCGCTAGAGAGGAGAAACGCATCTTGCTCTCCTAGGGACCGGCGCGCATATTCCACGGAACCGCCTTCCACTTGCTGCGCAAGTCCCTCGTGAACCCAGGTCGGCAAATTGGAGCCGATGGTGAACAGTGCTGCATGGGTTAACTCATGGCGCAGGGTCCGCGCCAATGCATCGAGTTCCTGCCCAGGATCCTCGACCACCAAGCGAACGCGACCGTCATACAAGCCACTGGACCAGTCGGGGGCAACAGCGCGGTAACGCGTGGGCTCCAACAGCATGATCAATATCCGTTGCTGGGGTCGCAACCCGGTGGCCGCTAAGACATCTTGCCAAGCCTCTTCCACAACAGCTCCCAATTCCGGCAAGGCCTGGGCGACCTTCGAAGAATGGGGGTCGTAACGCAGGTCAAAGTGCGCGGTGGCATCGGTTAAATAGGTGGACATGGCCCGCTCCTCTTCTATGGCCCGAGCCAGTTCATCGGCCAAGCCGGGGGCTTCGGGATCGATGGCCATCGCTTGCTTTAAGAAGCTCACGCTGACTTCATCCTGACCACTCAGTCGGGCGATTTCTGCACCGATACGCAGCAGGGTGACCGATTGCGGATAGTCCGCTAAAGCACCCCACACTAAGGCCCTAGCCTTGAATCGCTCTCCAAGGCGCAACAGAACTCGTGCTTTCCACGCGACGGGAAGACCTTCGTCTTCGTGAAAGCGAATCGCCTCGCCCAAAATCGTAAGCGCCGCCTGACTCCTACCGAGATCCAAAATCTTGACCGCGGCAGCGGTGAGTATCCGTGACACTCTCAATCGGCCAGGATCATCGCCTTCCTGTGCGGCCAGCCCCTGTTTCATCGCTTGCAGGCTACGGTCAGAAGCACCAGGCTCTAGTTCGCGCAAAGCATCTTCGGAGAGGAACATGACCTTGCCCCAGTCCTTGCTTGCTTCCAGATTGCGTTCTTCCGAATCCGTGACATCTTGGCCACCGGGGACCCTCTGGACTTCGCGCACGATTCTGCTTGCCCCACCCTCTCCAGTTGGCTCACTTGGTTCAGTGCGGAGCAGAAACCAAGAGGCCAAACCTGCACACACGAGAAGGCCAAGGAGTAACAGCAGCACAAAGCCGATGTTGCCCTTAGCTCTCGATGCACAAGGTGGGTTGACGATCATGTTCTTGCCAGGCGCGCCGACGGTCTCGCAAGAGTCGCGGCCATGGCGCCCGACTCCAAGGATAGCCCGTTTCCTCGCACAAAGAGAGCAGGCTCTGCTCCAACTCGAGCGTCGCTTCCTCCGAAGAGGCTCGAAAAGCTCCCCCGCCGGCCAGAAACAGGTCAATCTCGATTGCCGATGCCCAGCGCGTGCTCGCGGAGTTAGGCGCTTCCACTGCAGAGGCCTTGGACTGCAATCGTTGTTGCGCCCGCAGCAATGCCTCGGGGGTAATTGAGGGATCCGGCAAGGTTTGAATCCCCGGGCAATAGGCTGCCGTAGAAATCAGTGCCGATGCCGAGGACAACACCGAAGGCCAAAACGGAAAGGAACTGCACTGCTCGGGGCGTTGCTCATAAGTACGGCAACGCTGGTTGCCATCAAGCAACACACAACTCCCGTCCGGCTGCTCGCGCAAAGACCATTGCCCATCGACGGCGCGAACATGGCTTTGCACAAAGGCTTCGAGCTCCATTTCTAATGCTTGAGCCATCGCAGCGGCATCGGCCTCGGTAATCCAAACCTGCCCATGGCCTATGCGACAGCAATGCCCGCATTGATGGCAGTCAAATCGAAAGGGCAAGGGAGCATTTGCGGTGGACATCGCGGATGCGCTCCAAGCGGTTAAAGCCGTGCTTCCAAATCTTCGATGAGCTCCGCAGCACTGGCGTAGCGTACATCGCGATCTTTGGCCATCATCTTCTCAATGAAGAAGTGCAAGGTCGGCGAAACCCGGCGGCCCTTCATGGCAGAACCCTTCAAGCCTTCGAGCACTTGCTTGCGTACCATTTCCTGGTCGTCGCCAGCTTCGAAAGGCAGGCGGCCAATCACTAAGTGATACAGGGTGGCACCTAAGGAATAAATATCGGCGCGGCCATCCAAATCACTCTCTCCGCGCGCTTGTTCCGGTGCTAAATAGGCCGCGGTACCGAGGGTGGTGCCCTCGCCGTGCGTGCCCTCCATGCCAGCACCGGCAAAGCCGAGGTCAATCAAGGTCATCTTGCCTTCGCGGTCAATCATCAGGTTGCCCGGCTTGAGGTCGCGGTGTACCACGCCTGCTTCACGCATGCCTTCGAGCGCGCGCGCCACCTGCACCACAATGCCGAGGGCTTCCTTTTCCTCGAACAGTCGACCATCGGCCAACTCTTCTTCCAGGGTGCGCCCTTGCACGCGATCCATTTCCAAGATGTAGGTATCCAAGAAACGGAAGGCGCGGTGGCCCTTAACCACACTGGGCACTTGCAGCTCCTGCAACAACTTGGCTTCCGCAACAAAGCGCTGCGCCGCAAAAGGGTCCGCGGCCAAATCTGGGCGCAGAATTTTCAAGGCGACTCGCGCAAAATCCTTTTCCCGTTTGGCGCCGAACACTTCGGCGGTCGCGCCTTTGCCGAGCATGCCCTCCATTTGGTAGCCCGGTATTTCAGGATTGGCCATGCAGTCGGTGCGCAGCAAATAAGCCAAGCGCTTTGGGTCCCAATCGGTGACCGCCAAGAGCGCGTCGTCGAAATCGACTTCGGCGCAGGCCTGCAATACGAGGGCAGCAGCATCGCGGGCTAGAAAGCCGCGGTGGACAAGTCGCGCGAGGAAGGCTTGCTCCTCGGCGGAGACAGGGGCGGGTGCCGCCATGAGCCCGACATCCTATCTCGGCTAAACCCTCTTGCGTACTTGAGGGAATGCGGCCGCGAATCCGCTTAGTTCTGAGGTTTAAGCAGACATAAGCGGAATTCCGAAAGAATATTGTCCTCGGACATACCCCTACGCCCATGTCTTCCACCGCGCTCGTCTACAAATACTTTGACCTCATTGACGGATTCATCCGTGTCAAGGTCCTCGATCCCGAAGCTGGCCTGCCTGAGCTTCAGAATCAGGAGGGTGAGCCACCCAGCCGACGTGAGTACCGCCGCCTGGTGATTGATAGCTGCGTGATTGCTCTAGAGGAGGAAGTCTTGCCGCGGGTGCATACGGTTTATCCCGAAGACACCATCGCTGCAGAAGATTTGCTCTATCAGATTTGCATCGATGTCAACCCTGGCTTGGAAATCCATGCGGTCTCATTACCGGCGCAAATGGAAGATGACGGGGAAGAACAGTTGGAACAATTCCGACGTCGCGCCAAGGTGCTGCAAGCCGAAGTGCTACAGGATGTCGTCGGCCAAGACGATGCCGTGGAACGCATTTGTCGTGCCGTGCGTAAGAGCGCGAGCGGCATTGCCGATCCAGAGCGCCCGATTGGCAGTTTCCTCCTAGTGGGCCACACTGGAACGGGCAAGACGGAAATGGCGAAATCCCTGAGCCGACATCTTTTTGAGAACAACTTGGTGCGGATTGACTGCTCCGAGTTCGCGCTTCCGCATGAGACCGCCAAACTGATTGGCGCTCCTCCTGGATACGTGGGCCACAATGATGGCGGTGCCTTGACCGAAGCCATGATGCGCAACCCACATGCCATCGTGCTCTTCGATGAAATCGAAAAGGGCCACGAGAAGTTGCACAACATGCTGCTGCAGATTTTGGATGAAGGCCGTTTGACCGATTCCAAAGGGCGCACCGTGTCCTTCCGTGAATCCCTCATCTTGATGACCAGCAATGTGGGTACCGCGGACTATGCCGAAGCCAGTCATCGACTCGGCTTTGGTCGCGAAGGTGGTCTTGAGGACAGTGCCTTTACCGACATCACCGAAGCGGCCCTGGCCCGCGCCTTCAAGCCGGAGCTGCGCAACCGCCTCGATGGCGTCTTGGCCTTCCGCTCTTTACGCCCCGAGGACTGCAGCCGCATTGTGGTGATGCAGTTTGAACGTTTAGCCGCGCGTCTGCGTCGGCATGGCTTGAGCCTACGCTGGAGCCGTCGCCTGGTCGAAGAAGTGGCCCTTCAAGGCTACAGTGAGGAGTTTGGCGCGCGAGAACTTCGGCGCACCCTAGTGACACTCATCGAGGAGCCTCTGTCCATGCTTCTGCTCGAAGAAGGCATGCGCGAGGGCGACAAACTGACCCTAGGTTGGCGCGCCGGCAAGCTGACCATTCGGCGCGATGAGGCGAAGAAGGGCGGAAAACCGCGCGAATTCGGCGCAGACCACGCCGCTTAAGCCAGTCACCAACTCCGCGGCGGAGGCTATCCTGTGCGACCATGTCGCGCCGCCTCTCTGCTGTGTTGCTGCCCATTTTGGCCGCTATTGCCCCCCTCCTGCCCGCTCAGGAGGCGCAGGCGCCCCTTCCCCCGGAAGTCATCGCGCGCTGGGATGGCGGCGAACTCTCTGCCGAATCCTTTGACCGCTTCCTCGGCGCCTATGCGCATTACCAGGGCATTGGCCAAGATGCCCTGAGCCACATCCTTCAGGTGCGCTTGGTCGAGGTCGAAGCCGAACGGGCCGGACTCTCGGTGACCCCGGTGGCGGTGGAAGCACGCATCCAAGAGGCCCGCGCCCAACTCGAAGATGCCGGCTTAGAGCTCGAAAGTTTGTTGCGCAACCGGCAGATGACCTTCGGCGAGTTTGAAAAGCTCATCGGAGATTCCTTGCTGCACGAAAAGTTGGTGCGTGCGGAAAAGAAGCTCGGCCCTGATGCCGAAGTCACCCCGACCATGCTGCAAGAATGGAGTGAAGCACGCTTGGCTTCGTTGTTGGAGCAGTCCAAAGTGGCGCCTCCGGGCATGGCACTCGATGTGCCCCCCTACCACGTCACCGAACAAGATCTCGGTGAGGTTTTGCGCCGCACCATGTCCGAGCTCGAACTTCGTGATCATGTCGAGCAAATGATCCTGCAATTCGAAATGCCAAAATGGGCGGCCTCGGCGCGCATCGCACTGACCGATGACATCTTGCAGCGCGAGATCGAATGGCGTCGGCAGCGGGTCCAGGACAACCCGGCTTATGGCGGCCTCACCTACGAAGAGATTTTGCAGTCCCGGCAATCCAGCGTTGCCTCTGTGTTGCAATCCGACGAGCTGCGCACCGTTGGTTATCTGCGCCTGATGAGTGAGCAGGTTTATGACGATTCCTGGTTTGCGAACTTGCCCGCCGATGCCCGCGCCGAGCTCGACAACCAATATGGTGGATCGCGTTTAGTAGCGTGGATTTTTCTCAATGCGACCGAGAAGCCGCAAAGTGAGCTCGACCTTGATTTCCCCGGAGCGGAGCGCGAATTGCTTGCCCTGCGCGAGCAGATCAATAGCATCGAAGACTTCCATCGCTTGGCTTCCTTGTACTCGGAAGATGAGCCCACGCGCCGCCGTCAGGGCATCTTGGGCTGGATTCACCGCCAAGAAAAAGGTGTAGAGCCGGAAATCTGCCAGGCTGCTTTCGATGCCGCCGGCGTCGGCGTTCAGGGCCCGGTTCGAGTCGATTCGGCCCCCATCGGGACCAACCTCCCACCTGGGATCGCCAAGAATCGCAGCGGCATGGCCCTGGTCTTGGTTCAGGAAATTCGGGAAGCACCGACGGAGTCGCAGTTCCGCGACCTCGTCCGTCGTGGCATGCATGGGGAATTGCGCCAGCGCTATCTCGACAGCCTAGCTGTGGAGTGTCAGTACCCGAAAGGGCAGAACTAGTCGCGGGCTAGCAGCTCAGGACCAGCGGCGTACGCTCGGCAAATCGCGCCTCGATTTCCGCAGCGCGTTGCTCGTAACCTTCGCAACCCATCAGCGCCAGCGCCGCAATCTTGCCGGCCTCAACCCCAGGTTGATCGAAGGGGTCGATGCCCATCATGTGCCCGGCGTAAGCGGTGGCGATTTCCATCATCATGAAGTACTGACCGACATGGAAGGCGTCGAGCTTGCATAGCTCCAAGACGCACACCGGACGACCGGCTTCCAACAGCGCGACTTCGGTGCCACGACGTTCCTGTTCCATCAACTCGTTGAGACTGCGCCCGAGCAAAGGAGCAAAGGCCGCCGAACTGGTGAATGGGGCAGGAACTTCGACTTCATTCTCGAAGCGGTCAAGCTTCAGGATGGTGTAGACCTTGTCGTCTGGGCCCTCCACATAGAGCTGCGACTGGCTGTGCTGATCGGTCGGACCAACGGCCTTAGAAGGCGTTGGCCCCACATGGACCTCTTCCCCTTTTAGGTTGTGGCGTTTGCCCAGGGATTCTGCCCAAAGCTGCTTAAACCAATCGGCCATGCTGCGCAGGCGGTGGCTGTAGGCAAACTGCACATGGACATTGCGTCCGGCTTCCATGTGCAATACATGGGCCAGCGCGTACATCAGTGCGGCATCTTCTTCCGGCTTGGCTTGCGCAAGCTTTTTATCGACGCGTTCGGCTCCAGCGAGCAGGCCTTCGGCATCGAGGCCGGCCATGACGGCAGTGAACAAGCCGACTGGCGAAAGCACGCTGAAGCGCCCGCCGACGCCATCGGGGACGGAAAGCGTGGAGAAGCCGAGGTCATCGGCAATTTTGCGAAAGTGACCGTTGGCGTCGTCGGTGGTGAGCGTGAAGCGCGCGCGCGCGGCGGCTTCATCGCCACCGCAAGCCGCGAGCATGTGCTGCCACGCCAGCAAAAACTGCGAGGAGGTCTCGATGGTGCCACCAGACTTGCTGATGACATTGATGTGCGCCTTGTCCATCGGGACGTCTTCGAAGAAGGCGCCGAGCCAATCGGGGTCGACGTTGTCGAGAATGAACACGCGAGGCTGGCCCGTGGCGGGCTTCCATTCTTGGAATACCGGCGCCAGAGCATGAATCATGGCGGTGTTACCGAGTGCTGATCCGCCAATGCCGAGGACCACAAACACTTCCACGGGTCCGGCAGCCTTGACCTCGGCCGCGCGCTGCTGACAACTCTCCACGAACTGGCGCTCTTGCGGAAGCCGGCGCCAGCGCGGGGCTTGCTCATGATGCATTTCCCGCGCGGCAAGGGCGCGAGGCATGGCAGCGGTCATGGCTTCGCGCATGGCGCTGTCGCCGAAGAGTCCAGTCAGGTCGAGTTTGAGAGCCATGATGGTGAGCTTGGGGGGATGATTTGCGGGTGGTGATTCGAAGTTGGCCTAACGCCGGCGGCCGAACACTTGCAGGCCATAGTAGAGCAGAACGGCTAGACCACTGAGAGCTGCCGCGACGTAGGTCATGCTGGCGGCGCTCAAGACTTCTTGCACTCCCTGTTCTTCCTCGCCGGGGTCAAGCAAATGCATTTCTTGAAGACTGGTCAGGGCGCGGCGCGAGGCATCGAGTTCGACCGGCACGGTGACCAGTTGAAACAGAACGACACCGGCATAGAGAACGAAGCCAAGAAGGGCGATGGCGGGACTATGTAGGAAAGCACCCAGCAGCAAAACCGGAAGACCGATCAAACTGCCAAGCTGAGCAGTCGGCACGGCAAGGTTGCGCATGCCCAGAGGGGCATAGTTCATGGCTTCCTGAAGCGCATGGCCGGCCTCGTGGGCAGCAATGCCCAGGGAGGACACCGTGCGACCGTCATGCACGTCGGGCGACAGCCGTAGCACGCGCTGGCGCGGGTCGTAGTGGTCGCTCAAACGCCCTTCCGTGCGCTCCACCCGGATGTCCTGTAGCTTCCGCGCCGCCAGAATCGCCTTTGCGACCTCGGCGCCGGAAAGGCCGGCTCGATTGGGGATGGCTGCATAGCGCTGGAATCGGCCGAGGACCGCGCGCTGCGCCCACGCTCCGAGGGCTGCAGCTCCCACCAGCAAGAGGATGGGGAGCAAGAGCATTGCGCGCGAATAATAGCCGAAAACACCCTGTTTCCCGCTGTTTTTGAAGGGTTTTCGCGAGTGGAAAGAAACACCCTGTGGCAGGGCTTGGCAGATGGCCGATAAACAGGCAAGATTTCAGCTCTTGGCCGCGTCACAACCCTGTCCACCTGCGCCCTCAGTCGGCCTGCGACAGGAAATGGCCCAGCCACGCCCGCGCATCGGACACAAGGTGCTGTCCCTCACGGTGCCTGAGCCCACCCCACAATGAACATGTCTCGCCCTCAATCCGGCAATACTCAACTCATCGGCCTGGTCGCCGTCGTCGTCGTTCTTCTGGTCGCCCTTGGCGTGGTTTTCCTTGGCGGAAACCAAGAAGAGCCGGTGACTCCTGAAGACAACACTCCCGAAGAGGTCACCCAGATTGACGCTGGCACTTTGGAAGGCCAGCCTGCTCAAGTCGAGCGCAACCCCGACGTCGGCGGTCCGAACCGCGAAGAGGTCAGCGCTCCCACTTCGATCGATGACTTTGGCGATGCCATTGGTGGCATGGTCAGCGGCATGGTCGTCGATGATCAAGGCACTGCAATTGCCGGAGCTACGGTTGCCGTGTCGCAGCGTTTTTCCGCTGGCGTGCAAATCCGCGGCTATAACGACGACGAACGATTCACCGCCAATACCGATAGCAGTGGGCGCTATCGCTTGCGTGAACTCGCGGCCGGGATTGATATGAATATGTGGGTGTACGCCGACGGCTACGCCCCCACCCAAGCTCCTCCATTCCAGGCATTGGAGTCGGAAGGACAAGAGCTGCCCCCTGTGGTACTTAAGAGTGGCTACTCCGTCACCGGAACGGTGAAGGACGAAGGTGGGAACCCGCTGCAGGCCACGGTGGTGATGTCGATGCAACCGCGCGATGCTTTCCGCGGCGGCGCCCCGGATGAACAGGCCGCCGATGACCGCGCCCTTGGTCGCGAAGTCGAGGTCCTCTGCGATGACGAAGGCGCCTTTGTCTTTACCAACCTTGCCGATGGCATCTGGATTCTTCGCGCAGACCATGAAGGTTTCGCACGCGAGGAAGTGCGCCCACTCATGCTCATGCAAGGGCAGAAGGTGGAGCCACAGTTTCTGACCCTCGGCGACGAGCACGTCATCTCTGGTGTGGTGCTCAACGATCAGCGCATGCCAGTGGCCGACGCCTTGGTTTCCGTGGCGCGAACGCAACCGCGCCCCGTCATGTCGGATTACACGCGCACGCGGGAAGACGGAACCTTCGACGTGACTGGCCTCCAAGACGGCATTTACGGCCTGTCGGTGCAAGCCGAGGGCTATACCAATGGCCGCTCGGGGCGCCTCGAGGCGAATACGCAGGGCCTCGAGATCATTCTTCAGCAGAAGGCCAATGTCACTGGCCGGATTAGCGGACCGCAAGGTGCCGTAGCCGACTTCAGCCTGGAGGTGTTCCGCACTCGGCGTGGCAATCCCACCTATGGCATGACCGGGACTACTTATGAGTTCTCCGGCACTGACGGCACTTACGTCTTAGAGAACTTGGATCCGGGCTCATACATCTTGCTTGCTCGAGCCCGAGGCATGGCACCCACTTGGTCGTCGAGCTTCATGCTGCAGCGCGAAGATGTTTCCGGCATCGACGTCATGATGCAAGCTGGCGCACGGATTGAAGGACGCGTCATCGATGCCGATGGCAAGCCATTGGCCAACACCACGTTGAGCCTGCATGGCAACGACTACGACCCGGACCAGATTGACTCTCTGTTCGGCGCCGCTCTCAATGACCCGAACAATGTGCCCAAGTTGGAAGTCCGCTCAGGCCCAGATGGTCGCTTCGTCATGGAGAACGCCTACCTCGGTTCGGTTCAGCTCTTCATCCAGCACCAAACTCATATGCCGACCCTACTCCCGCTCGACCTGCAGGAGGGGCAAGTCGCCCAAACCGGTGACATCGAGCTCTACCGCGGAGCCACGATCTACGGCACGGTTCTCGGCGCAGATGGCAAATTCCTCGCCGGCGGCACGGTCAACCTCGGCCGCAAAGACGGAGCAAGCTTCTTCAACCGCACCATGACCGTAGATGCCCGTGGCCGGTATCGGTTCGACGGTCTACGCGCAGGCACGTACGAGATTGTTGCCTTCCCCCCAGCCAATGAGAATGTGTTCTTGTTCCCGGCCGAGGGCGATAAGCAAAGTGTTTATGTGCAGGAGGGTGAGGAGAAAGAGGTGGAGCTCAAATCCACGGTCTAGAGAATCTGGCCACGTTTGGTGGACCTCAGTGCTGAACTTTAGGGTGTCTGAGGTCTTCGCGAAGCGTCTAGCAAGGGAAACCATTCCATTGCTAGACGCTTCCAATTGACTCCATTCCCCAAATATTGTCCCTATGAAGAGTGTCGATCGCACTCTAGTACAAATTTCACTGCCACAAAGAAAGGTAGGTATCAGCGGAAATGCGATGGCAGATGGATCCAACGGTTCCAATGCCAATTTTGTCGCAGGAAATTCTCCACCCAAACCTTTCGGTTTACCTATCGCCTGCATAAGCCTCTGCTGCGACTGCAATTATTCACGCTGATGAACTCCAAAGTCACCATGCGCCAGGCTGCCAGAATACTCGGATGCAGCCGGCACACGGTGGAGCGGCTCGCAAAAAAAATGGCAATCACATGCCGTGACTTCCATGAGCTTCGGCTCAGACTTCAAGGAAAACAGCTGCAAGGGATCTTTCAACTGGATGAACTCGAAACCTTCGAGGGAGATCGCTCTTTGCGACCGATTACGGTTCCCGTTCTGATTGAAAGAAGAAGTTACTTCGTGCTCCATACTGGCGTTGCACCAATGGGGCCTCGCGGCAGGCTCAATCCAAAAGCAAAAAGAAGGCTAAAAACCCATCAAAAGGCTCATCCTAGAAGGAAGAATCAGTCGCGCCTTGCTGTGGCCACCTGTTTATTAAGGCTTCGAGAAC